>Ga0181562_10002269_pt1 | contig 14805 bp, 1 predicted proteins | sample 011ome_26_FD_139344 | JGI IMG/M metagenome (GOLD analysis project Ga0181562, IMG submission 139344) | Coastal salt marsh microbial communities from the Groves Creek Marsh, Skidaway Island, Georgia - 011511BT metaG (megahit assembly) | ecosystem: Environmental > Aquatic > Marine > Intertidal zone...
AATTTTCATGGATCAACGGTAGTGAATTAAGTTACCTTAATTGGTTTAATTTCGATGAAACAATAACTGAGGAAGGATATGCCGCCAACAGAAATGTGTATTTTGATAATGATGGATGGAGTAATGATGAAGATTTAGCTAGTTTAATTGTAGAATTTGATAAGGAACTCATCGCTGAAACGGATATTGTTTTTAATCTTACCACTACAGGTACTGCTTCTGATCCTGCCGACTTCAGTTCTTTAACTAATCAATACACTGTTAAAGCAGGAACCTCAAATATTGAAATCCCAATCATTACTATTGATGATGATCAAGATGAGCCAACTGAAGTAATCAACATTTTGATTTCTAAAGAAGATAATGTAACAACGTATAATGTACTGAAAAGTAAACAAGAACTCAGTCTTGATTTAGTTGATAATGAAAGTACCGATGTTACGTTCAATATCATACAAGGAAAATCAATTTTTAATGAAGATGAAGGTATTGTTACTATTGAGGCAACTTTAGATAATGCAAAACCATTTGATACCTCACTTCAGCTTAAATTAGGAGGTAATGCTACAACTAATGAAGACTACGTAATTAATGACTTTGGATACATTACTACATTACTGAGTAGTCTTGGCAATGATCCTACAGGTTTAGTTATGGATTCATCTGGAAACATATATTTTGTTGATAATTATACCTCTTTGAATAAGTTTAATCTTAGTACATCTGAGAAAACCCAATTAAATAATACGAATAATTGTTGTGGATATACAACAGATCCTGAACCACTTAGTCAGGTTCGATTTAGAAACATTAGAGATATGGATATTGATGATCAAAACAATATTTATATGATCGATGAAAATTACATTCGTAAATTAAATATTAATTCTTCTCTTGTGAGTTTTGTGGCTGGAGCTAACCAATGGCAAGCTTCAACTGATGGAATTGGAGCAGCAGCAAAGTTTAATAACCTGCAATCAATTGCAGTGCATCCAGACGGATCGGTTATATATGTTTTAGAGAATAATAAACTACGTATGATCGAATTTACCGATAATGGCGCTGAGGTCACCTCAATAGCTGGAAATGGTCAGTGGGATTATGCTGATGGATCTGGTAGCTCAGTTCGTTTTCAAGGAGCTCAAGCACTTGACGTTGCCCCCAATGGTGATGTTTACATCGCAGAATATGGAGGTGTACGAAAATACAGTAATGGTGTTGTGAGTACTGTTTTAAGATCAAATTATAACATTTCAGGAATCGATGCTTCTATACCGGGTATTCTTTACCTTTCAACTTACGAACACCAATTATTTAGTTATGAAATTGCAACAGAATCACTTAATTCACTTATAGATTCTAGATCTAATGGAGCAACAAAAGATGGTACTTTTGCAACAGGTAAAGTATATCGTCCGCGTCATTTATTAGCAACTTCCAGTGAATTATTTTTCATAGAACAAGGTAATAATAACCTTAGAAAAGCTGATTTTATTAATAAACTACGAATTCCTAAAAATCAAAAAACAGGAACGTATAGCTTCATGATTAAGGATGATAATTTTTATGAGTCTAGTGAAACGGTTCTAGTTCGTGTATTAGCTGCTGAATCTATAAATTTTGATGCAACAACTGGAATCGATTTTAGTATCGAAAGTGATGATGAGGCACCTGAAATACAAATTTCATCATCCAAGAAGCAACTCGCTGAAGATGGAAGTGAGGCTACTATTACCATTCAGCTTGGTAATGCTGTGGAGGCTGGATCTAAAACAGATTTAGATAACGGTTTACAGTCAGAATATATTTCTTTAGGGGAGTTTAATGGAAGTAAATATTATCTATCAAATGAATTTAGAAATTGGACAGAAGCAGCAGATACGGCGAAACGATTAGGTGGTTATTTAGTTACTGTAAATTCAGAAGCAGAGAATCAATTTATTACTTCTGGAAAAAACAACAATAATGTAAATTCAATTTGGATTGGATATTCTGATGCAGCAAATGAAGGTCAGTTTGAATGGTCTAATGGAAGTGATGCTACCTTCACCAATTGGCAAGGTGGTGAACCTAATAATGCTGGAGATGAGGATTATGTGGAATTATATGGTAGTGGTCAATGGAATGATTCAGGTGATTCCAACCGACGATATATTATTGAATTTAGTGGAACAAAATCTTCTCAAGATACTACAATTGCATTTGAGATTACGGGTACAGATGGTTTTGAATCTGATTTTTCAGTACCTAGTTTACGATCAGTAACTATTCCTGCTGGCTCCAATAAGGCTTCATTTACTATCAGTAGTACCATTGATGATGAATCAGAATCATTGGAATCACTTACAATTGCTTTGACTGAAGTTACTTCTGCAAACGGTTCAAATGGAGTCATCAGTTCTTCTAATAATAAGGTGACAGTTTCAATTTTAGATGATGATGCTCCCGAGCTAAGTTGGAGTGCAACTTCTTCAAGTGCTAATGAAGACGGTTCCACTGTGATCGAACTGTTAGCTAGTACGCTTTTGGCAAAACAAACTGATTCTGAGTTAGTTTTAAGTTTAAATACAACTGGCTCTGATACCGCAGAATTTAATAAGGACTACGAAATACCAGAATTAAAAAAGGTAACTACTTTTTCAGGAAATGGTAAAGCCTCCTATATTGATGGAGCAGCTTCCGCAGCATCTTTCAATAAAAATCATAAAATTGTAGTGTATAAGGAAAATAATTTCTTAGTTGCTGATGCTGAAAATAATGTTATCCGTTTGGTGGATGCTAAAGGAAATGTTAGTACGTATATAGGAAATGGAAACTGGGGACATGATCCGATTCAGTCTTCAAATTATAGAACCGATGTTTCCCTTGCTAGACCTACTGATATTGCCGTGTCTACTGAAGGTGATATTTACATCGCTGAATCGGGACGAAATCGAATCTCAAAAGTTACTAGTGAAGGAGTTTATTCTGTGATTGCTGGTAATGGTGAAGGACAACGCATTGATGGCATTGGTGTTTCAAACACCTCCTTTAGAAATCCACGTGCTTTAGCCTTAGATTCTAAAGGAAATCTATTTGTAATAGCTGAAAATGTAATTCGAAAAATTCAATTAAGTTCTGGAGAAGTCAGCACATTTGCGGGTAATGGAGATTGGAATTACACAGATGGTAATGGAGAAGATGCTCGTTTTGAGAATCCTCGTGATATCATAATCGATTCAAATGATGACTTATACATTGCAGAGAACAATCGTATCAGAAAGGTGACTCCAAATGCAGATGTAACCACTTACACAGGGCAATGGTGGGATGATAAAGATGGTAGTTTAGATTCAGCACGCTATAAAAATCCTTCAGCTATTGCTTTTGATAAGGATAAAAATATTCTAGTATTTGATGAGGAGACCTTAAAACTTAAAATTATATACCGATTTGGTGATAAAAAAGGACTTGTAGAAACCCTAATAGGAAACGGATCTGGCTATGTAGATGGTTCCTTTACTCTTGCAAAATTTAGAAGTAGCAAGGGATTAGCAACAACTTCCTCAGGAATTTATATTTCAGATTCTGAAAATAATGTCATTCGTAAAATCGCTACAATACCTTCAATAGTAATACCTGCAGGTTCCACAACTGGAACGATCACGATTAAGGCACTTGATGATCAAATTTTTGAACAACAGAATGAATCGATAAGCATTTCAGTGGTCAGTACTGTAAATGTCAGTGAATCAAGTCAATTTGAGGGACTTAACCTAGAAATTGTAGATAATGATCAGCAACCAATTTTAAATGTATCAGCTGTCAACGATTTCATAGATGAAGAAGGTGGGGTTGGATATTTCAAAGCCTATTTAACAGATCAATATTCAACCGATCGAGTTGATATGGATAGTGCAGAAAAATCTAAATTTTATTATTTAGGGGAATTTGGTGGTTCTACTTATTATGCTTCAAAAAACAATGAATGGCTAACCTACAATCAAGCAGTAGCAAAAGCTTCAAGTTTGGGTGGTAGTTTAGCAGTTATTACTTCTGTAAATGAAAATGATTTTATTGTCAATAAAATTTATGAGTTAGATCCAAACTATGATCGAGATAACAACCGTTGGTTAAATCACTGGATAGGCTATCGTTTTAATGATTCTTCAAGCTCTTGGGAGTGGTCTAACTCGTATCCGACCTCTTTTGAAAATTGGCAAAACACTCCTTATAATGCTCAACAAAATCAAGGCGTAATGCTACATGAGTATGGAAAATGGATGAACACCAATTCGAATGATACTCGAATGTTTGTTGTGGAGTTTGCAACGGGTGTGTCGGATATAGAAACAACGGCAACCGTTAATTTTGATGCCAGTTCGGCTGATGCCTCTGATTATGTAACTAATATAATAAGTAATACCATTAGTATTCCAAAAGGAGCTAATAGTGCCCTCATTGAAGTAACTGGACTAAGTGATGATTCAGATGAAGCGATTGAAACTATTGAAGTTTCTATAACTGAGGTAACCAATGCGATCTTAAATGAAGCATTAGCTTCCGCTAAAATGGCTATTAAGGATGATGAGTTACCCGAACTGAGTTTGTCGTTAGACAAAGAAACAATAGGTGAAGCTGAAGATCAACTTGTTATGACTGCATCTATAAAAAACGCTAAGTTAGAACCTGTTTCGATAGACTTAGATTTTGGCACAGGAGATGGAGCAGCACTATATGAAGTAGATTTTGAATCTCCTTCTGTAAATTCAGTTAGTACGCTAGCTGGAGCAGGCTATTCAGGTTACTTGGATGGTGATGCAGCTTCTGCTGAATTTGGTAATGACATCAGAGGTCTAGTTGTTGATAGTAAGGGTAATACCTATGTCGCTGATTCTAATAATAACGTAATCCGTAAGATCGATTCGAAAGGTGTTGTGTCTACTTTTGCTGGTAATCGCAATTGGAATAACGGCATGAAGGAAGGATTCCGAACAGAAATAGACCTGAATTGGCCAAGAGCCTTAGCTCTTGATGCTAATGATCAATTGTATATTGCTGAAAATCATTTGATCAGTATGATCGATCTAGATGGACAATACCGCATCGTTGCAGGTGGAAATAATTGGGGATCACGTGATGGAGCTGCTTTAGAAGCTCAATTTGGAAATATAAATGACATGGCATTTAATGCCAAAGGAGATCTTTTTGTTATGGATGACGCAAGGCTCCGATTAGTAGCTATTAGTTCTGACGCTGCCGTTGTAACGCTATCAGGTCGTGAAAACGAGTGTGGTTATCAAGATGGATTTGGAGTTGATGCTAAATTTTCTTGTTACGATCAAAAGTCCATAGCTGTTGATTCAAAGGGATTTGTATATATTGCTGATGGACATTCAAATCGAATAAGACGTTATGATCCTGATACTACTGAAGTTAAAACAATAGCTGGTTCTTACAACTGGGGCTCCTCAGATGGATATGGACCAAATGCGAGTTTTAAAAATCCTTCCGGTTTAACAATTGATTCCAATGATCACATTTATGTATCAGATGTAGATGGTAACAGTATTCGAAAAATTGTTTCTGATGATAATGGTTATAAAGTAACGACTATTGCAGGCAGTGATGAATCAGGTTTAATTAATGGTAGTGCCTCAAGTGCCCGTTTTTCTAGACCAACTTATATTGATATTTCTTCGGGTGCTCTACACATAGTTGACTTAGGTAATGTGACTATTCGTAAAATGAATACCAGTCCGAGATTGATAATCCCAGCGGGTTCATTATCTACCACTTTTTCAATTGTATCCATTGATGATATAGATTATGAATTGGAAGAATCTATTTCTATTATTCCAAAAACAATTACAGGAGGTACCTATTCACCTTCGGTTGCACTAAATGCTACCTTGGTTAGTGATGATCAAATACCAATTGTTACGATTCAATCTAACATCAAAGTGTTAAACGAAAATGAAGGGGTTTTACCAATTGAAATTAAATTAATTGATAACGAGGGTTCTGATTCAATTTGGGAAAATGACGACCTTCCAGAGGCAAATAAGAATAGTTTTATATTTTTAGGAACCTATAATGGCCATAAATACTATCAATCAAATGATCAGGTAACTTTTGCTACCGCTCGTGAAATTGCTCAATCTCTAGGTGGTGATCTATTGGTCATTGATGATCAAGATGAAAATAATTTCATTTCCAACTACATTCAGAACGGTTCATGGATTGGAATCACTGATGAAGAACAAGAAGGGGTATGGAAACCAATTTATGGGGATACAGCTTATACCAATTTTGATGAAAATAATAATGAACCTAACGGAGGAACCAATGAAAATCATGCGATTACTTGGGGACAACGCTGGTATGATGTTTATAAAGGCAATCAGAGTTCCTATATCATTGAGTTTGGACCTACAAAATCTTCAGGTATAGATACAAATGTAACCTTAGCAATTAGTGGAACTGCAGAGAATGGAGTAGATTTTACCTCTGATTCACTAGAGGTTACTATTCCTGCTGGATCTAATAAAGTAGCATTTAATCTTCAGGGAATTGACGATGAAATCGATGAAGCCATTGAGACAATACAAGTGCAAATAAGTGCTGTAGGTGAAAATCAAGCTACTATTGCTTCGAATCAAAATACAATTGATATCATTATTAGTGACGATGAGCAACCAAATCTAACTTTTTCAACTAGCATTGATAAAATTGCTGAAAACGGAGGGGAAGCCACCATTAGCGTTGAATTATCAAATGAAAAGGTTAATCCTACTCAAATTAACTTTGATTTTGGAGGTGAAGCCACTTTAATTAATGACTATACAAGTGTTAATTTATTTGAGGTGAATACCTTCTCTGGGGCTGGAGATAGCCGAGGATATATGGATGGAGTTGCTAGTCTGGCAAAATTTCAAGATGTCAAGCGTATAGAAGCCTATGACGCATCTTCATTTGTTTTTGCAGATGCTTCTAACAGAGTTATTCGAAAATTAAATGCAGATGGAAGTGTTGAAACGTTGATTGGTAATGGAAATTATGGAGACCAAGATGGCTTAGCTTTAGAAATAGGGTTAAATGAGCCCCAAGGTTTAGATGTAGATGCTCAAGGTAATATTTATTTTGTTACACGAAATAATAAAGTTCGGATGTACAACAAAGCTACTGGACGCGTAACTACATTGGCTGGTTCTGGTTCGTGGGGATATATGGATGGAGTAGGATCTAATGCAACCTTTAGAAATCCTCAAGATGTAGCTGTAGGAAACGGAGTGCTATATGTTGCAGATGAAAATAATACCATACGTGTAATAGCTCAAAATGATCAAGGAAATTACGAAGTTTCATCACTTACGGATGCCATAACAAATGATAACCAAATCAATGAAGGTGACTTGTCTGTTGCAAGTGTAGGAATGCCAAATGCATTGGAGTTTGATGCTAAAGAAAATAAACTTTACGTTATTTCCAATGGCTTCTATTTGGTAGTAATTGATTTTAACACAAATCAGCTTAAAAAATTCAAATTAACGGAATGGGATGAATGGAATGCTATTCAAGATTTAACTCTTGGAGCTGATGGAGCTATCTATTATACGAACCAAAACAACCATACTCTTAATAAATTTGAATTTAAACCACTTCCTGATTCTTATGGCACACCGACCTCTTGGAGTCTTGTAACGGATTACAATGGATCAAGTCATAATTTTTATACGGATACCCAGGATGCAAATCTGATCAAAACAATTATTTCTGTAGATCAACAAACATGGACTCAAATATGGGATGGAGCTATTAACCAAGGAACTCAATATGGATCAAATAATGATGACCAATTCCTTGATACTAACCCTAATGGTTGGATTGGTTTTGAAGAATTCACATCAGGAACTTATGAAGTGACAATCAATCTAACAAATAAATCATATGCGATCAATAATGTATCAAGTGAGTTATCTTCTAAAGGATATGCTGTAACGCAAATAGCTGGATCTGGATCTAATGGTTACGTTGATGCGATTGGAACTGAAGCAGAATTTTATTATCCTATTTCATTGGAGGCTTCCAATAATTTTGTACTGGTATTTGATTATAACAATTTTGTATTCAGAAAAGTAAATGTAATGCCTTCGATAGAGATTCCTGCAGGAGTTAAAAATGGATCTTTAACATTGAAAGCTTATAAAGATCAATATTTTGAAGGGGAGGAAGTAGTTGAACTCGTCGTATCATCTACTATTAACGGTATTGCCAGCAACCCTGTGCTTGACCCTATAACAATTATTGATGCAACAGGATTACGATTAGTAGAAGGTGCTCCTTTCGAGGGAGTTGAAAATGGTAAAGTATCATGGGGTGATTATGATAGGGATGGTGATATGGATCTTGCACTTATGGGTCAAGGGAATGATGGTACCATTACCAATATTTATAAAAACACTAACGGGGTATTCACCAATACAAACCAAAACTTCACCAAATTTATCGGTGGTGATATTGAGTTTGTCGATGTGGATCAAGATGGTTGGTTAGATGTTGCAGTTTCTGGAAACTCTTCAGAGGGCAGAAAGTCAGAGTTATACATAAATAGAGGTGCGTTATCTCCAAGTGCACCTTACTTTGAATTAATGACATCTTACCAAGTTGAAGGTTTATCTCAATCAGACATGGAGTGGGGTGATTTAGACAATGATGGTGATGCCGATTTAATCATTGCTGGAATTAATGATAATAATGAGTATCGAACCTTGTATTACACTAACCTTGGAAATTATAAATTCTTATTAGAACCATTATTCCAAGCTCAAGGATTGATTAATCCTCAGATTTCTATTGTTGATATAGATGCGGATGGAGATAATGATTTATTTGTTAATGGTAAAAATCAAAATAATAACATCAGTTACGAAAGCTACTTCAATAGTTATTTTGATTCGAATACTAATTTTGACCGTCAAGTCTATAAAAATGGTAAGATCTTGTATTTAGATATTGATTCGAATGGAACAGTTGATTATTATGCCATGGGAGCTGATGATAATTCAAGACTTAGACAATCATCGAATCTAAACATCTCATTACTATCATTATCAAATCCTGATTTTGATTTTGCAGATTACAATAATGATGGTTTTAATGATGTTATTTTGACCGGTGAAGATGAGAATGGAATTCCGACCACAAAATTGTATACAACTGTATTGAAAAATGGTGCTGATTATAGACTTTTTGATACTGGAATTGACATCATAGGACTAAGAGAAGGTACCGTTGATTGGATTGATTATGATTTTGATGGTGATTTAGACTTATTCATGACCGGATTAGGTAATGATGGTACGCCAAAATCTGTACTTTATGAAGCGATTAATTATGAAAATATTAATACGCCTCCTTCTAAGATTGATAATTTAAAGTACACTCATGATGGAAATGGATTAGTAACCCTAAATTGGGATAAACCAGAGGACAATGTTTCAAATGAGTTTAGATATGCAGTGCGAATTGGAACAACCTCAGGTGGTTCAGAAGTGCGCTATGCAAATTCTAATCTAGAAAATGGAAATACCTTAATTAATATTCCTTCGCTTTCAACATTAAATGAACTTCAAGTTATTCTTGAGCCAGGAACATATTATGTAGCGGTTCAAGCGATTGATGGAGGAAATAGAGGTGGTGTGTTCTCTGATGAACTTACGTTTACTATTGATTATGATTGGAAGCGTTTAAATTTAGGTGGCGTGATTGATCGTAGATTAAGACCTACTGAAAATTCTAAACTCAACTTTGTTGATGTTGATGGAGATGGAGATATGGATTTAGTCAGTAATCAAGTAGGAATGAATAATGTTTCTCAAGAATCGATCAATATATATAAATTTGAAAACGAAGTGTTTGTACCTATCCAATCTTATTATGGAGGAAATACTAACTATGGTCTAGGTGACTTGAACAATGATGGAGCAATCGATTTTGTTTATGCTCAAGAAGAATCCAATGGCGTACGAATTAACTTTGCTCTAAATAATAGTATCGAAAATCAACAAGTATCTGATACCACTTCGGTGATAGATGCGGGATTATTCTCTACCTATAATTTGATGATTGAAAATAATTTAATCTCAAGTTTATTTAATCCACAAATCGTTATTAAAGATTTAAATAACGATGGATTGGTAGAAGTAATATTGGCTGGTGCTAGTTCCCTTATTGAGTCAGAAGCTGTAGCTTCTATTTATGTCTTGAATATAAATTTAGACCAAGAAGCTATAGGTTACAATAACTTTAGCTTTAGTGCTCAAAAGTTGATAGAATCTAATGAAACGTTGAATCAGTTGAGTTTCATTTCATTTGACATGGGAGATGTAGATAATGATAACGACTACGATTTAATTATTTCCGGATATGGATTCAATGGTTATGCCACCATTTTATTTGAAAATACTGGAAATTTAGAGGGCGAACTTTTTGAAGAAACCTCCAATAACTTCTTATCGGTAAAAAATGGAACTGCAAGTTTTGTAGACGTAGACGGTGACGGTAAGTTAGATGTGCTTTTCTCCGGTCAGTCTGCTGAGGGTGATATTTTTAAAGCCTACAAAAACACAGGCAACATTAATAATTTTGCAGCCTTAGATTTAGGGTTACCAGCGTTAAGAAACTCAAAAGTTGATTTTGGAGATTTCAATAGTGATGGTTATTATGACATTCTATATTCCGGAGTTATCCAAGGAGAAGGAGAAGTGACTAAACTTGCAACGTTTAATCCAAGTTCAGGTCGTTTTGAAACGAGTGATTTTGATGTATCGATGTACTTGAATGCAAGTGTTGGATTCGGAGACTTCGATGGTGATGATGATCTTGATTTTGTACTGACAGGAAAGGATGCAACTAATGATACCAATACTTATCTTACCGATGTATTTATTAATGTTCGAGGAGAAGTGACTACAGGAAAATCATCAAAAGCTGCTGGTCATTCTGCTAAATCATCCTTGTCTCCACCAGATCAATTAACAGTGCAACGTAAGCGAATTGCTGATAACCTTTTTGAGGTTACCATTAGTTGGAATGAAGGTCAGAATAGAACTGGAAATCCAAATAGTGCTTTAACCTATTCTCTTAGAGTTGGAACACAAGAAGGATCTGAGGACGTCTTGGCTTCTGGGGCAGACCTAAGCGGTGTACGTAAAACAGCTACCCGTGGTAATGCTGAAAATAACCTTCAATGGAAATTGAACCTTAAACCAGGAGATTATCATGTTGCAGTACAGTCGGTAGATGCTTCCTATATTGGTTCTGCGTTTAGCACCTCTAAAGGATTTACAGTTGTAAACTCTTATAAACTAGGAGATGCGAATGGAGACGATGTTGTTAACGTACTAGATTTAACAACAAATATTGATTACATTTTAGGTAAGAATCCAGCTATCTTTATTAATGAGGTTGCCGATGTAAACTTTGATGAGGTGATCAATGTAACTGATATTTCTGGTATTGTAGATATAATATTAAATGGAACCTCCGATGCTGCCAAAGGTGATGTTCTAGCGAAAGGAGCTTCGTTAAATTATTATTCTAATCAAGCTGTAGGAACAGCGCGTTTGATATCTGATGGTATGGAAGTTCGTTTAGAATCTGATCGTCCTGTAACAGCGCTTCAATTCAGTGTTGCGGAGGAGGTTGATTTGATACTTTCAGAAGATTTAGCTGAGTTCCAGATAGTGAATTTTACTAAAAACGGTAGTACAACCTATATGATTTATTCCATGGATAATAAGAATATCTTAGAGGCTACTTCACATATATTCCGTCTTAATTCATCGGATCCTTTACCTATGAAAATCAATCAAATTGCTGGTGCAACAACACAAGCAGGAACATTGGATTTTGAATTTGAAGATGAATATTATCTCAACACTCTTGCCTCTGCCAATGATTTGATGATTTATCCAAATCCTGCTAGAGATGAGGTTCAATTACTACTTGGAACTTCAAGATTATCAAGTACTGTTGAATTAAATGTATATAACTTATCTGGAGTTAAAGTGATCGAAGTAGAGCGATTGGATACCTCTAATAAACAACACTTAAATGTGGGTAATTTACCAACAGGAATCTATATTGTAGAAGCAATCTATTACAATGAAAAGGGTCAGCGTTCGATCAAAAAATCGAAACTCATCAAAGATTCTAAGTAATTGTAACACCGATTCAGATGAAATATATACAGTCACTATTACTATTTTTATCCCTGACCATAGTATCCTATGGTCAGGTAAATTTAGGATTTACATCCAAAGAGATTGGAGTTACTACTACTTTTGATCTTGAGTTTTCACTCAATAATCAACAAGAAGTTCGTGCGCTTCAAATTGATTTTAGTTGGAATCCAGAAGGATTTGATTATTTGAACGAAGTTACTGCATCAGATCGTTTGGGAGCCTCACATAGCATTACGATTAGTAAACTTTCAACACAGAGTAACCAGTATCGAATGGTAGTTTTCTCCGCTGATAATACGCCAATTGAAGTAGGAGAGGGTCCTATTGTTAGTTTGCGAATGCAGTCCAGTAATGCTCAAGGAAATTATCCAATATCGATTACTAATGTAGTACTTTCGGATAATGATTCTCAAAATATAAGTGCTCTTGAGATCAATGAGGGGGTTGTCACTGTTTTGGCACCTGCCTTTAGAGAGTTTTCTTCGGAGTTGAATTTTGGAGGAGTTTACAAAGGAACTTATGTGGAACAAGAATTGGTTTTTGAGAATTATGGGACAGCAGTATTAACTGTTACTCTTATCGATGATGCTACTGATTTATTTCAAGTTGATTCGTCTGTTTTTCCTCTTCAAATAGATCCAAATAGCAGTTATCGTCTGAAAGTAGGATTTCAAGGGAATGCTTCGGGTACTTTCGAAGAGAAACTTCAATTTTCAGTTGACGATCCGCTTATTGATGCTCCAATTACTATTACTTTTAAATCTCAAGTTTATTCAGACAATATAGCCACCTTAGTTCCAGTAGAAATGGAGTCTAATTCTAGTGCCTTAATGTATTTTAACATCAATACAGAAGAAGCTATCACCAGTTTACAATTTGATGTATACATACCGGAAGAATTTACAGTAGTAACTTCTAGTATTCAATTATTAAATAGCACTACGGATCATTTGGTATCGAGTTCCTTTAATACAGATACCCGAAATTTGAGGATATTATCCTATTCGGCCACTAATAGTTCTTATGCTATTCAAGAGGGTTCCTTACTTTAATTTAGAATTCAATCGAACGAAAATATGGAACCCAAGTCATATCCTTTTGAACTTTCAAATGTGGTTATGAATAATTTGGAACTTTTTAATGTAGTGACTCAGGTTAATGGAACTGAAGTTGTCATTTTAGGTTCAAAGTTAGCTTACGAACCTGAACTTAATTTAGGAAACCTGCCGTTTGATTATGTAAGTGATGGATCTTTTGTTCTTAGAAATTCGGGGACAACTTCATTGCGAATTTCAGCATTGGAAAGCTCCTCACCGTTGGTGAAATTTAATCAAGAACTTCCTTTTGATTTGGAGGCTAACGAGGAACATCAGGTTGATTTTCAGTTAACTCCTGATCGTGTTCCTGACTTTGATTTTGAGGTATATGTTACCCATGATGCTTATAATAAAAAAGATACTATAGCGGTACAATCCACTGTTTTTTATCCAAACTTTATACAAATAGAAAAAACAGCTTTACCCCTTGGAGGAAATGGATTAGTTCCGGTTCAGTTAGTAAATTATCAATCAGTCATAGGAATGGAATTTTCAATGCAAGTAGATCCTGGATTTGATATAGCTCTTGAAAATATTCAATTGGCTCCTTCAATTGAAGCCGCATATACACTAACTATTCTACCTGATAGTGCTGTTGCAAATAAATTTAAAGTATTAGTATACAGCTTAAGTAATAGTGTAATCAATCCTGGAATAACGACCCTCTTTGAACTTCCAATTGGATCTTCAGATTTGAGTATCGGTAACTATGATGTTGTTTTTTCTGATCTGGTTATCTCCTCTTCAGAGAACAAAGACATTAGCAGTGAAGCAATTCAATCTAATCAAATCGGAATTTCTATTGCTCCTCAGGCTACCACTATGAACATCACTGTTGATGAACAAATCGCAACGACTTTTGAGTTTGAATTTATCAATGAAGGTGGCTTACCGATTTCGGTACGTATACTAAATCAGCCAACTGAAGGTTCCGTTACTGTTAGTGGCACTTTTTTTACTTATCAAAGTAATTCAGATACGGCCACCTCAGATGCATTTACGTTTAGTGTAAGCGACGGGATATTTAATTCAGAACCGGCTACCGTTTCAATAAGTATCAACCCGATTAATGATGCACCTCGTTTAGTCCCCATAGAAAACTTATCTTTTTCAGAGGATACAGCAATTGACACCAAACTTTTTGATTTAATTGCGATAGACCCTGATTCGGAACTCTCGAGTGATTTAAACTTTTCGATTATCGATGAAGCTACCAAGCAATTGGTGGCTATTCGTAACGACAATGAGGTATATTTGATTGCACCACTTGATTATGAATCTAATAGATCACATGACTTGGTTTTTGAAGTAGCAGATTCATCGTCTAGTGATTCGTCAACACAATTACTAAGTGTGCTTGATGTTCCGAATACCTTTGTGGAGAAGTCACTTAAAATTGAGGTTTATGATGTACTTTTTGAAAATAATACGTCCAAAGTTGACTATTCAAAATACTTCCATCAAACAGCGCAAGAGGGACA
>Ga0181562_10002288_pt1 | contig 14751 bp, 10 predicted proteins | sample 011ome_26_FD_139344 | JGI IMG/M metagenome (GOLD analysis project Ga0181562, IMG submission 139344) | Coastal salt marsh microbial communities from the Groves Creek Marsh, Skidaway Island, Georgia - 011511BT metaG (megahit assembly) | ecosystem: Environmental > Aquatic > Marine > Intertidal...
ATACAGAACTTACTAAAAATATTCCCCAACAATTCATCGGTAGAAATCTCCCCAGTAATTTCACCCAAAAAATGAAGGGCTTGGCGGATGTCAATCGCTACCAAATCGCCAGGGATTCCCATTTCAAGGGCGCTGGTTACTTGGGTGATGGCGTCATTGGCTTTGGTGAGGGCTTCGTAATGCCGCACATTCGTTACCACTACTTGCTGCTGTTCAGCTTGCTTCGAGTTGGTTATTCTCACGATTTCTTGTGTCAATTCTTCCAAATTATCACCCTCCGATGCCGAAATTTGAATACACTCCAACTCGCCCAATTTACCCGTATCTTGGAGCAAATCTATTTTGTTGGCTACCCATATCACCTCTATCGAAGTATCGGTGAGCTTCGACTGTAGGAAAGAAAATTCTTCTTTTACTTTATTCAATTCTCCGTTGGCATCAAACAAATACAAAATAATGGCAGATTTTCCAGCTTTTTCTATGGCTCGCTGGATGCCTATTTTTTCTATTTCATTCTCCGTGTCCCGAATTCCTGCCGTGTCTATGATTCGGTATTTTATTCCCTCAATCACTATTTCATCTTCCACAATGTCGCGCGTGGTGCCGGCTATGTCCGACACAATGGCCTTTTCTTCTTTCAAAAATTTGTTGAGCAACGTAGATTTTCCCGAGTTGGGTGCCCCAATAATGGAGATGGGGACCCCATTTTTAATGGCATTTCCAAACGAAAACGACTCTATCAAGCTCGATAATTTTTTGGAGATTCTCTCCAGCAACTCATTCAGCTGGGTTCTGTCCGCAAATTCTACGTCCTCCTCGCTAAAATCCAATTCTAGTTCAATCAAGGAAGCAAAATTCACCAACTCTCCGCGAAGTCCGTTGATCTCCTCCGAAAAACCTCCTCGCATCTGCTGCATGGCAAGTTTGTGGGCTGCCTCAGTGGTAGACGAAATCAAATCCGAAATGGCCTCGGCTTGCGACAAATCAAATTTCCCATTGGCAAACGCACGCATCGAAAATTCGCCTGGCTTTGCAATCTACATCCATTTGTAAGCAATAATTTTAAGATTTCTTGTTGAATAAAAACTGAACCGTGGCAAGCAATTTCTACCACATCTTCGCCCGTAAACGAAGTAGGGTTTTTGAACACCGTTATCAAGACTTCGTCTACCAGTTTTTCGTTGTTTTTGATTAGCCCAAAATGAGCGGTGTGAGAGTGTTGGTCTGCAATGTTCTTTTTGGAAAAAACAGAAGAAACAATGCCAAAAGCCTCGGTTCCCGAAACTCGAATCACCGCGATAGCTCCCATTCCGTTAGCAGTCGAAAGCGCACAAATTGTATCAGTAGAATCTAATATCATAAGGCAAAATTAAGGTTTATTTTTATAAATCATCTACAATCATTTTTACTTGTCATTCCTACTAAGGCAGGAATCTACGTTTTATTATTGATTCTCTTGATAATTCGATACTCTCCTCTGAAGGAAAAACGGAACAAAGTTAACGTCTAGTTCTTGAAATATTAAAACCCTAATTTTTGTAAAAGAAAGGATAAAAAACTACTTTTGAGTATTCATAAAAAAATCAATCAAATACAATGAGTATACTAGTAAATAAAGATTCTAAGATTATTGTTCAGGGTTTCACAGGAAACGAAGGAACTTTCCATGCAGGTCAAATGATTGAATATGGGACAAATGTTGTAGGAGGTGTAACTCCCGGAAAAGGAGGACAAAAACACCTTGACAAGCCCGTGTTCAATACGGTTGCGGACGCTGTAAAAGAAACAGGAGCCAACGTTTCTATCATTTTTGTACCGCCAGCATTTGCCGCAGATGCCATCATGGAAGCCGCTGAATCAAACATTGGAGTAATCGTATGTATTACTGAGGGAATTCCTACAAACGACATGGTAAAAGTAAAAGCTTACCTTGCCGATAAAGACTCAAGATTGATTGGACCAAACTGCCCAGGAATCATTACTGCTGACGAAGCAAAAATTGGAATTATGCCAGGGTTTGTTTTCAAAAAAGGAAGAGTAGGTATTGTTTCTAAATCTGGAACATTGACTTACGAAGCAGCGGACCAAGTTGTAAAGGCAGGATTGGGAGTATCTACAGCTATCGGGATTGGTGGTGATCCTATCATTGGAACTACAACAAAAGAAGCGGTAGAGATGTTTATGAATGACCCAGAAACAGATGCCATTGTGATGATTGGTGAAATTGGTGGAGACATGGAAGCAAACGCAGCTAGATGGGTAAAAGAAAACAACAAAAAGCCAGTGATTGGTTTTATTGCTGGACAAACTGCACCAAAAGGAAGAAAAATGGGGCACGCTGGAGCCATTGTAGGTGGAGCTGATGACACAGCACAAGCCAAAATGAAAATTATGGCTGAATGCGGAATTACCGTAGCTAGCTCTCCTGCCGAAATTGGTAAAAAAGTAGCAGAAGCATTGTCAAAATAGGTTGAGAAATTTCTCCACAACAAAAGAGCCCTGAAGATTGTTCTTCAAGGCTTTTTTTATGGTTGTCGGGATGAGAGGATTCGAACCTCCGATCTCTGGTCCCCCAGACCAGCACTTTAACCGGACTAAGCTACATCCCGAATTGTCTTATTTCACAATCGCCTCCAAAGTTTCCTCCATTTCTTCTGGTGTAAAACTCAGCTTTGGGCGCGAAAAGTTTATGTCCTCTACCTGATTCAACGGAACCAAGTGAATGTGAGCATGAGGAACCTCTAATCCTATGACAGCGATTCCCATTCGCTTACAGGGCACTGCCTTTTCTATTTGGAGCGCAATTTGTTTCGCAAATATCATCATTTCTCCTAAAAGAGCATCGTCAATTTCAAAAATATAATCAACTTCAACTTTTGGAATTACTAAAGCATGACCGCGAGCAAGTGGATTGATATCCAAAAAAGCTAAAAACTTGTCGTTCTCAGCAATTTTATAACAAGGAATCTCACCTTCAATAATTTTGGTAAAGATATTGGACATTATCGTGATATTTCAATGATTTCAAATTGGATTATTCCACCCGGAGTCTGAACATCTGCTACATCGCCTACTTTGTGCCCCAATAATCCTTTTCCTATTGGAGAATCCACCGAAATCTTCTTCTCCTTAAGATTTGCTTCGTTTTCGGCCACAAGCGTATATTGCACCTCCATGCCATTCTTTAAGTTCTTAATTTTAACTTTGGATAGAATCAGTACTTTGGACGTGTCCATATCAGTATCGTCCAAGACTCGTGCCGTAGAAATGAGAGTTTTTAGCTGAGAAATTTTCATCTCTAACAATCCCTGCGCTTCTTTTGCCGCATCATATTCGGCATTTTCCGACAAATCGCCCTTGTCTCTGGCTTCAGCTATTTGCTGTGACACACGAGGTCTTTCAAAAGTTTCTAATTCATGTAATTCATCCTTTAGTTTCTTTAATCCTTCTTCTGTATAGTAGGTAATATCTGACATAATCTCATCTTTTTGGCAATTCATATAACGCAAAAAAAGAGAATCTTGCGACTCTCTTTCTCATTGTGTGTATACACAAATATACAAATTTTTATTTACTTGAAATAATCTTATTTATTTCTACTCATCTTCACTGTTACCCAACTTTAGAGTTACACCTACTGTATGTATACCTCCAAGTACTGGTGCAGTTCTGTAAGCGTAATCCACTCCCAAGGAAGATTCATTCTTTCCAAAAGGAAAGTCTAGCGATACTCCTGCGGTAGGACCCGACAGAGCCGACAACGTTTCCGAATCAGAAAAAATTCCTTTCTCGTATGCCAATCCTGCTCTAAGTATGATCATAATTTTCTTAGCATTCAATCCATATTCTCCTCCTACTCTAAACTGATCTCGCTGAAAAGAATTTGAAGTAAATGTTCCTGCCAATGTAAACTTGTTGTTTTCGTTAATGAGAAAATCATAAGCCGCGGCAATATTGATCAAAGAAGGCAACTCAAAGTTAGCAGTTCTTTGCTCCGTAGTTGTGGAAATTTCGGTAAATGGATTCATTGTTTCAATAGCAAATCCATCTCCCTTGTACTTCATTGGTGGACCTACATTTTTCAATGCCAATCCAATCTTAATTTGATCATTTTCTCCCGTGACATATCGAACTCCAGCATCAAATGCTACTCCTGTAGCTCGTGCATTGGAAGAACCTTCATTCATAATCTTTATGTTAATTCCCCCTGTAATGGAAGCAGAAAACTCTCTCGCATAGGCCAAGTTCATTAAAAAACTAGAAGGTGAAAATGTTCCCAATCCTCCATCTGGTAATTCGGTTGTAGTAACAGGAATATCTCCGTAGTTTGTAGACATTATACTAATCCCCAAAACACTAGATTCTCCTACACGTTGTGCTAGACCAAACGTGTTGATATTAATGTCCGTTGATTGCATCCAGATTGTATTAGCAAAGCTAATTTCCGTTTTTCCTGCCAAAGCTAGTCCAGCTACATTAAGTTGCATGGCTTCTAACCCTTTCACGTGAGCTCCAGCTGAATTTCCCCAACCCGAGGTTCTTCCCCAAGGATTTATAAGCAATTGTGTTGCTCCGGCTGCACCTATTCGGTCTTCATTTCCTGCGAAAGTATTGACAGAAAATAGCGTTGCAATTGATAGTAATGATAATTTAAGTTTCATAAGAGTATGTTTCTTTAAATAAGTTTGTTACAGTTTTGGTATTCTTAGAAGTTAGTCAAATCTGGTGGTCTTAAGGCTCCAAACCATTTGATCACTTTCTCACCTACCTCAGGTACATCTACATGAATAATGTACACTCCTCCTGCAATGGGTACCCCATTCACATTCTTTAAATCCCAATCAATAGATGTTAATGGATCGTCCTTCGTTAATGTTCTCACTAATGAACCTCCCACATTGTAGATTCTTATTGTACATTTCTCCGGAAGATTCGTAATCTTTATTCTTGAATCCAATCTGCTTGTTTCGTAATTCGCATAGGCATAATATGGATTTGGAACTACGTTAATTAGATCCAACGCAGACTCCGCTGTATCCAATACTCCTTTTCCAGTGGCTACAGAATTAGTGTTAAACCTGTACAAGTTAAACCATTCGTTTCTACTCGCAGCCTCATTATTTGCGGTGATAGAAGAAACAAGATTCACGACATTTCCTCCAGTTGCATACCTTTCATAATCCGTTTCTACTCTCACTTTCAAAATAGCATCTGTTGCAAGGAACGTTCTTCCAGGTATAGTCATGGGCATTCCTACCCACATACACGATCTCCACAATTGTCCTCTCTGTGCGGCACTATTGATTTTATTCCAAACTGCCTGTCCATTGTCATACTGAGTCACAGGATTGGCATCATTTGCCATAATTACTGGTTCAGTTACGATGTCCTGATTTCTGAAGATGTATAAATAGTGTTTTCCACCAGCAACCCAACTTCCTAATCCTTGAGAGAAAGTTGACGTAGGATTAAACATCATGTCTCTTCCGTTATCTCCTGCTAACCAAGAATCTTCACCATACGCCACATTCAATCTTTCTCCTGTTTCCAGGTCAATCACGTAACCCGGGAACCATCCCATTCCTGTCGCACTCACCAAATCACCTTCGGCACTGTTGTATCCTGGATCTCCGGCTTTTCGTCCTTCTTTATCGATGGATGCTGCCCCTCGAGGTCTTAATTTATTTGCTCCGCCTTCTGCCAAGGTTGTACTTTCTTGAGTTTCTAATACCACACATCGTGTCCATAAGCTTTTGTCTCTTGTGTACACTACATCAACACTGTGCAATTCTAACATTCCATTGAATGACTTTATAGCACCAGTTGCTTCTCCTACACCTCCAACCGGTGAGTTTGGTACTGGTTGTGATCCCATTAATCTGAAAGGTGCAAATGTTCCATTGGCTATTCCTTCAAATTGTTGTTGGTCATCGAGACCTTGGTAATCATTATAGTCTCCATCTGGAGTGGCTGGGTCACTTATTTGAGTTCCACTTCTTATCCAGTTAAACTCCGAGTTCCCGTCTTGGTCCGGCATTCCTGTCAACCAAGCTTTTGATGGATCCGCGTATTCGAGGCTCCATGAAATTAGGTTCGTACTCGCTTCAGGAGCTCCTGATGAACTCGCGGGGTCTGTTTTTACTAGCACCGTTTCATGTGTATATTGTTCTATATTAATTGAGAATCCTAAATCTGGGAATAATTGTTCGTATCCCAGTGCAATACTTTCGTCTGAAGTATAAACTTCTCCTGTGGTTAAGCTGGTTAGCTCCCAAGTTGCAGAATCCATTCTGTTGGATGCATCTTTGATGAATCTCAATTCGTATTCATCAGCAACCAGATTCAAAGGATCTATCACTTTGATATCAACAGGTCCTTTTCCGGCTACATAAGTAACTTCTTCCGCGTTATTATTTCTTGCAATCTCTAATCTAGATGTATTTGTCAATTCAAGCTCTCTTCCTCCGTTACCCATTCCTTCTAATCGGGTGATTTCAACACCATCACCGTAGTTCGCATTCTGAACAGTTCCACCTGCCTCAGGCGAAGGGATGTGTGGGATTCCACCATACGCTGCTATTTCACCACCATCAAATCCTTTTCTTGAGGCAATGTATGGTTTCTGCTGACCATCTAATGCCAATGCATTGGTTGGATCATACTTTTTGAATTCATTATAACCGTAGGCAATGATGAGGTAATAATAAGTTTTGTGATTTACTAATCTCGTATTGCCTTTGGCAAACAAATCTTCCGTTACTCTGAATGAATGTTTGATGCCTTCATCAGCTCCATTTGCAAGTAATTCTGGTACACCTACTTCCAATACTGGATCTACAGAATAGTTGATCAATTTGGTTATACCATTTGCAATATCAAACTGCGCTACTAATCTAGACTTATCAATGTCATAAATATCTGAAGCAGAAACAGAGTTGTCTTTCAATTGGAATATCTGATATCCTTCAAACGTGTAGTAATTATTTCTACCGTTTACTCCCTTCAAGCTGTCTACCAACAAACTTGTATCAATTGTTGGGTCTAACTTTGCATAATTTTCTATGTCCGCTCCATTAGCCTTAGGATCAATCGTTAAGATAAGCTCTTTGTCTAATTCTTGGATTGATAATTTCGGTGCATCAGGTCCTTCCAAAATTTCGAAACAGTTATCGAATAGACTTTGGGCTTTGTCATCGGCTTGGGTTAATTTAGCGATTGCCGATAAATTTCCACTTGTACCTCTTCCGTAAACAACTCCTACTGTAATATTGTTAAGAGCACCTGGCTCCAACACGAATGGACCAGCAGACTGCAAAAACCTTCTATCTCCGGCAGCATTCCCCACTGAAGATTCAGACCATGGTAAAGCAGCTACTGAAGTGTTACCTCCAGTTCCCCATCCTTCTGGATCTGTATTTCTTCCTGTTGCTGGATCACTTGGGAACATGAAGTCACAATCCACTCCTGAGGTTGAAGTACCAATTGGAGCTGGGTAAGCGTTTCCTCCATACTGGAATTTTACTCCATCTTTCCACAAACCTCGCAAGTAGTTGTAGTGCTCGATTTGGTTATCAGGATCACTTTGGTTTCCTCCAGCTGAGTTGTTGTAGTAAACAAATCTTCTCATTCCAAAACGCTCATTATCCACGATAGAATCACCATATCCAATTCCGTTTCCTGGTACGGCTTCGGTTAAGAAGTTAGAAGAACCATTCACAAAAAATGGATTCGCTAACCCATCATTGTCTTGATATGGACCTTCAAAAAAGTCTACTCCAATAGCTGGTGGGTTCGAACCGTACGGAATCGCACCATTGGAACAATTATCATCTGTTGCATCTGCATTGTAGGCATATCCCAATCCTCTTCCAACATCACAACCAACGTAATCATCCTGAGCACAACCCAAATCAGTATCCACGTTTTGTCCAAAATACGTGTCAAACAAAGTTTGTGTAGACCTGTTAATTAGTTCATAATTGTAAAAAGTCATGTCATTTATCTCATCATTCGTTGCAAATGAGAACGCTTGACCTCTAATTTCCATCCCAATCGGCTCACCACCTGATTCGGTGTGGATATTTCCTCTATCATTGAAAATCCACCAGATAGTAAAATCTCCAAACAAAGTAACCTGTCTGCTTGTTCTACAGTCTACTTCTTCTTCGATATCGTACCAAGGATAATCTCCATTAGCTACGTCATAGGTACCGTCACCGTCATTGTCATAAAACGGAGCGATGTAATAATCCTGAAATTTTGAAACATCACCGTGAGCTGGCCAATCTGTTATACTAGAAGGGATTGAGTAACCAGGAAAGTCCACTGATGCATCACAAGATGGATCTTGCGAACAAATGTACCATGCTCTGAACTGCTCCACTTCCTGTCGTGTAATCACGAAAAATTTGTCCCATTCGGCACAAACATCAGCTGTAATATCTGCTGGTCCAAAATCTCTTTTATCTACACCGTTTCCAGATCCTGGAACGGTCGTTAATGGTCCAGGCCAATAATCATTTCCATCCGAACGAAAACGAATAGCGGCTAGTTTTAATTGGTTGGTTGCATCTACACCTCCCATCCAAAGTCCACCTGCAAAAATCGGGGAAGTTCCCGCATCTTTTGGGATCAAGTAAGAAGCTCTTCCCAGTGAACGGTTGTACCATAACAATCCACTATTCTCAATGTAAGCACTTGCATTATTAAACGCTAGCGTTCTATTTTGACTTGCAGGGGCACAAGAGGCCGCTCTGGTCGAGATTGAGCTACTATTTGTTTTGGTAGAGGTTCCTATCCATTCCCTTGCCGTTACCGACATGGAAAGTGTGAGTCCTACACCTAATAAAAAAAGGTTATATATGTTACTTCTTTTCATAGTTGTTATTTTTAAAAGTCAAGTTTTACCCCTAATCTAATTGTTCTTGGTAGAGAGTAGTTGAAAGGGTTATTCATTCTCAAAGCGTAGTATTCTCTAAAGGATGCTTCGTCAATTTGTGCAGCAATGATTGATTGGAACTGCGCTTCGGACAAATACCCATCATCATTTGCGTTTCCAGTAGCTCTGTACACACCCAAAATGTTTTGAGTATTCAATAAGTTGTTGAAGAGTAAGTATACATTCAGTGCAGCTGTCTTTTGTTTTTTAGATCCCATTTTTAGCATGAAGTTTCTATCTAACTGAAGCGCTACTCTAAATTGACTTGGATTTCTTGATCCGTTTGGCGTTCCTGCCAATACTGGTGCAAGTTCACCTGTCAAAGGTACCGCTGATTTAGCTGCAGAGTATGGTGTACCTGAGGCAAAATTGGCAGTAAAGTTAATCCCTGTATTCTCAAGGATTCTTTTCCCTGCTATTACAGGTCCATTGTAATCTTTATCTTCTCCATATCTAAAATCCACTGTTGCGTTTACCGCATGCCTTTGATCGTAGCTATATGGAAAAATCGCTCGAAGATTAGGTTGTCCAGAATTAATTAAGGCTAGAGAAGAACCTGCAGAGGAACCTGTTCCTTCTGCAAATTGCAAAGTATAAGATACTTTCATCCAAAGGTTTTTCGATTTTCTTTTGTCGTAAGTTAAAGTCACACCTTTTACTGTTCCAAAATCCAAGTTACCAAAAGATCTGTATGTTTTTGGGTAAGCACCTGCTACGTTTATTACAGTGATTTCATCTCTTTGTTCTCTGTAGAATCCTGCAATTTTAAGGGAAGAGGATCTACTAAGTACTTGTTGGAATCCAACTTCGTAATCAATAGTCCTTGTTGGTCTCAAATCAGGATTGTTGATAGTGTTGGCTGAAATATTCTCGATGTAAAGGTAATCCAATGGGTTACTTCTTATTCCAGTAGTTGGTCGTTGCGAAAGAATATCGTAGTGAGCAAAGAACAAGGCATCTTCCGAAATAGGGAAAGAGAAAGAAATTCTTGGCATTACTATTATAGAAGGTTGATAATCTTGAAATGCATTAGAGTTTACTTGATCTGTTGCCGATACTCCGTCTGCTAAGTATGGCGCAATACCATTTGGCGACTCAATAGTTCTTGGGTCAGTAATTTCTATTCCATCAGCGTTGTACCAGGTATTTCCGTTTCTATATCCATTGATTGCCGTAGGTGCGTTGATGTCGTTTACGTACACTACAAAATCATCTCCCATATTGGCTGGGTGTGGACCTAAATCTCCTACCTCAGCTACTGTTTTTGCTGGTCTCAATAAATATTTATCTTTTAATACTGGCTGGTTCGCATCAAATCTATCTACTCTCAATCCCACGTTGAAGATGATGTCATTGAAAGCAAATTTATCCATGATGAATCCTGCAAAATAAATAGGTTCAAATGCGGCAACTGGTCTTGTAAAGTTTCCAAACTCATCTTTTTGAGTAAAGAAGTCATCCAAACTTGGATTCGAAGAGAGTCTTTTTCCTGTATGATCGTATCCATAATAGTTCACAAAACTTTGGTTGAATCCTCCATTAGTTAACTCATCGGCACTAAAGAAATCTACACTAAATTGAGATGGGTCTAGTGCATCCACCACAATAAAGTCGGATCCATTTGGATCTAATCCCAAAGAATTTCTTAGGTTATAATCAAAAAATGATTGAGCATCAGAACTAATTAATCTATCGTAAGTTCTATACAAGAACGTTCCTCTATACTCGTCTGTATAGTTTTCAAGGTCGAGCTCGTTAATATGGCTGTTGGCCAGTAACCTCATTCTAGTCCAAAGTCCGTTAGGTGCTATACTATATGATCTATCTGATCTTTGCTCGTATTCAAATCCTACCGTAATAGCGTGATCTCCTACATTCGCAGATCCTGAAGCTGTCACCCTAAACTGGCTAAAATCAGAATATCCATAAGCACTAGGCTGAGCTCCTAAATTTGTAAATAATCCATAAACAGATCTTGGTCCATCTCCGTTTCTCAATGCCTGACCTTGAAGAACTTGGTCAATTGCTGTAACATTTCCATTATTGAAATCATAGAAAGACTGGGTAACTGCCGCCAAATCCGAATTTACATCTGACGCGGTGAAAGCAGCTCCTGTTTCTTGAAAACCATTATGAATGTAGGTATTTGTAGCCGCATCATATTCGTAACTATTTTCGAATTGTCTATCGAATTTCCCTACATAACCGTAGTCAAACAAATTATCTCCATGTCTCGTATTAGTTGTTTTACTCGAATTTCGAGAATAATCTACCATTACGGTGTAATAGGCATTTTTGATTTTGGATTGCGTTTCAGCGTCTTTGTCTAAATTATTTTGAAATCTTTGTGTCATTTTACCGTACACCCTCCAAGTGTTTGAAGTTGTGTTTGATAAATTATCTGAATTCAATAAAGAACTAGCAAAGCTGTACCCGTTTCCGTTTGCCCAATCTAGCGTTCCTCCGAACGAAACATTCATATTAGTTCCTGTGTTCACGTCTATTTTAGAGGAAATAGAAGCTCTTCTTTGTGCTACATTTTGTCTGAATTTAATTTTTTCAAAATCATCCATTGTTAAGAATTCAGTTTTGTAGTTAATACCACTTCCTGCATTTCTCACAACTGGGTTTGCTAAGATATCTTCCCTCACGTCTTCTTTTAATTGATACTGATCAATAGCAAATGGTCTTGTATCAACGATGTGGCTCAAGTTCCCCGAAAGGAAAAAACCTAGAATTGGCTTCGTCTTTTTTCCTGTACTGTCTTTTTTCATCCAGAGAGGTCCCGCAATACTTCCTTCAAGAAGGTTGTATCCGTAATTATCAAGTCCGTATGTGTTATCCCCAATTTTGTATCCAGAAGTAACGTACTCTACTCCTCCAAAATAAAAACTAGAAGGACCACGAGTTGTAATAGAAATAATACCTCCAGTCGCATCTCCGTAACTTGCAGGCAAACCACCTGTAATTACTGATACTTCCTGAATTGCTGATTTAGGTAGATTCGAAGATCCTCTTACTTTAATTCCATCAATATAATAGTAAGTGGCTCCTGATCTTGCTCCTCGTACACTGGAAATAGAACCGTTCCCATCCGTTTGAACTCCCCCTACTTGTGCCGCAATGGAACCAGCAGAACGTCCTGGCATTTTTGCGATTTCATCTTTTGTCATTGTTCCACCTGATGCTCCACCATCTTTATCGATTAGCGGTACTTCGTAATCTACTACCGTAAATTCATCCAAGGTAACATCTCCTGATTCTAACGGTACATTTTGAAAGGTGATTTTATCCCCTTTAATAAGAAGGTCATTTACTTGGAATTTTTTGTATCCTACAAAACTTACTTTCAGTGTGTATGTACCTGCTTGCAATGAACTAATTGAAAAGTTTCCGTCCAAATCGGAAGCAGCTCCAGCCTTTTGTGTTCCATTTTGCAAGAGTATCAAGTTGACGAATGGCAGCGTTTCTCCCGTAGCCTTATCCGTAATCTGACCTTTCAATGTTCCTGTACCAGCTTGTGAAAACCCAGCGCTAAAAGCAGCAATCGCAATAAATGTTAGAATAATTTTTTTAATCATGTTATTGATGTTTTGTTCTTAATATGGATGAAAAACTTCCCTTTCAATCTCTATTTTCTTCTTAGATGTTTTTTACCTAAAAAGTAATAAGTGGTAAATATAAAATATTTTTAAGTTTTTTTAACATATAATTAAATCAAATGTATCAGATAATTTTTCAAGTGAAAAGCGCCAAAATCCAAAAAACGAGTAAAAATATACATCTCAATTATTTACCCCTTCCCTAGCCTATTTATTATACGGCTTACTTTTCGTGTTCTCTAGCAGAAATATGAAGTTTTCGGAGGAAACACACTATTTTCTTCGTCTATTTGATTTTCTTTTATTTCTTTTTAAACGCCTTCTGACTTTTCGATCTTGAATAGACAAATGTTTTTTTTGAGCATTTTTCTTTGCCTTGTCACCCTCTTTTTGTTTCTGTTTCTCTTTTTTAGCCTCTTGTTTCTGCCGTTTTTTGGGAGAAACAAAATTTCTCGACTTGCAACTGGAGGCTATCAATAGCAAGAACATTAAACTCCACAAATAAGTTAATTGAAATTTCATGACCGAAAATAACTAACCCATTCGTTAGATGCAAAATATGATTAAACAAAAAAAGGGAATTCAAAAAAGAATTCCCTTCCTAATACACTTCGTAATTGAAGCAATAGTAATTATCGTTTAATCTGAAGATATCCTAAATATGGCTCAAAAGAATCATTGTTCAAACCAATTAGGTAATAATAAGTTTCTCCGTTGGCAATAGCCGTAATTGACCCCCTTTACCAAAACCCCATTACAACTAATAGCTGGAGTGTAAAAACGGTGTCAAATACCGGTGCTGTTGGAGGTGCTATAGCGGAAATAAAGTCTTCGGATATCTCTATTGGATTAGTCTCGGTGACCGCGGTGAAACTATACGAGCTGACTACAGATGCGGCAAAAGCTGTCAGTATAAATTTGTACATAAGATTAGATAGTTCGCAATAAAATATTACCCAAATATAACACAAGGAGCTGCCTAATCAAGCAACTTTTTTTAACATAATTTTCGAAACAAGAAGAAACTTTTTAAAGAAATAAGGTTAAATTCGTTTCTCTAACATTCTTGAGAACCCATATTCATTCTCAGAGCCTCTTTTAAAGAAAAAATTTTATGGCTAGATCTGCTCTGCTCTTATTCATTTTATTAAATTATACTTTCGCAAGTTATTCGCAAGTGAGTATCAAGGATTCTTCTATTCTCTTGCCTAATTTAAAGCTGGGGATTTCGGCTGGATTTCCGTCCAAAGATTTGAAGAAGACTTTTGGAACTTCCGCCATTATTAACACAAAATTTGAGGTAAAGTTCAAATCTCAATGGTTTGTGGGGGCTCAATACAACTTTCTATTTGGGAGGTCGGTAAAAGACTCGGCTATGCTCGATGAATTGCTTACAGATGGCGGTGGAATTATCAATGCTAATGGTGAATTTGGTACTTTCGAGATGTTACAAAGAGGCCATCACTTAGGTATTCATGCGGGACGATTATTTTCTATTCTCGCACCTAACCCAAACTCTGGCTTTATCGTATCGGCAGGTGTTGGAATATTTACCTATAAAATAAATTTTAACAACATTAGCGGTGATTTAATTCAACTGAATGGTGAATACAGCAAGGGATATGACCGTTACACGGCCGGACATTCATTTACCGAATTTGTGGGATATCAGTATTTCAGCAACAATAGGCTGTTGAACTTCTATGCCGGAGTGGAGTTTACTCAAGCTTTTACCAAAATAAGAAGAGGATATCAAGTTGATTTTGAAGTAAATGACCCCAGATTTGGACAAAGAATGGATCATCTTTTTTCTATCCAATTTGGATGGATGCTCCCCCTTTACAAAAGACCGCCCAAAGAATTCTACTACTAAGGCCGGTAAAAACTTAGGATCTTTTTCGAATCATTTTCCTGTTTAAGTAGGCTTTGCAGAGTTATTTCATTCTCACTGTAATAGTCAGAAACCATTTTGTACCCAAGCCACTTGCCCAGTTCACCAGGCGATTCTTGAGGCAACCCAGGAGTGAAAGCCCCAGGATTTATGTACGAATTTATTTCTTGGATATTTTGAGAGTAAAGCAATTTAAATTCAATCAAATTTTGAAAAATAAACGGCTCGTTCTTTTGGCACCATTCCCACTCCTGCTGAGTATAAGAAAACAAATCAACTTCTGATTTTGCTGGAAAAATTGCCTTTAGCAAAAGCATCAT
>Ga0181562_10002302_pt1 | contig 14714 bp, 10 predicted proteins | sample 011ome_26_FD_139344 | JGI IMG/M metagenome (GOLD analysis project Ga0181562, IMG submission 139344) | Coastal salt marsh microbial communities from the Groves Creek Marsh, Skidaway Island, Georgia - 011511BT metaG (megahit assembly) | ecosystem: Environmental > Aquatic > Marine > Intertidal...
ACGCACCCATCACCCATCGCACACATCGATCGACACACATATATACAAGTACAACTAGGGGTCCAGAAGATACAGTATGGTACGATGCCCTCCATGTGTCCGATCCGTCGGTCCGATCCGTCGGTCCGATCGGTCGGTCGGTCAGGTCCGGTCAGGTCAGGTCAGTCCACGCGCGATCCATTCATCCATTCATTCATTCATCCATCGTCCGTCCATCGTCCATCCATCGTCACGCGCGCGTGGGTGAGCCACACACGCGCACACGTCGCATGCCACACGCGCGCGTGAGCACGACGAAAGGGTCGACGCACACACACGCACACACACACGCGACGACGACGCACGCGACGACGACGACGACGACGACGGGGAAGATCGCGCGCGCGATGATGGTGGCGATGTGCGGCACGAGGCGACACCGCGCGCGAACGCTCGGGGTGTTGTGCGTGTTAGCGATTGGGTTTTTAGTGTCAGGGACGAATGCTGTGCGCACTGGACCCGAGAATGGCGGTGGTGTCGGGGCGTTCGAACGCGCGGGGCGACAGGTGATGGAGGAGGAACGCGAGGCGACGGCGCGCGCGGCGACGACGACGACGACGACGACGACGACGTCGGCGATGAAGACGTCGGTTGCGGAGATTGGTATGTTTGACGACAAGGCGGCGCATGCGAAAGATGCGAGTGATGCGGCGAAGGAGATGGACATGGAGAACGGCGCGGCGGTGGCGGATACGCAACCCGTCAAGGATGCGTGGGCGACATCCGCGAAAGAAGGCGCCGCCGCGTCTCTCACGACGACGCGACGAGGTGGGGACGAAGAAACGTCTTCTAATACCAAAGAATTTGCCGACGGTGAGCCTCTCGGACGCGGGTCGATGGTGAAGAATTTACCGGTGCCGATTCCCAAGGCGACGCGTTTGCGCGTGCTCGTCACCGGCGGCGCCGGTTTCGTCGGCTCGCACTTGGTTGACCGATTGATGGAGCGCGGGAACATTGTCATCGTTGCGGATAACTTTTTCACCGGGCGCAAAGAAAACATCATGCACCACTTGCAAAATCCATTCTTTGAGCTCATTCGACACGATGTCGTGGAGCCTATGCTCGTCGAGGTGGATCAAATTTACCACCTCGCGTGCCCGGCGTCCCCGGTGCACTACAAACACAACCCTGTGAAGACGATTAAGACGTCCGTCATGGGTACGTTGAACATGCTTGGCTTGGCGAAGCGTGTTGGCGCGCGTATGTTGCTCACGTCTACGTCCGAGGTGTATGGTGATCCGTTGCAGCACCCTCAAAAGGAGGAATACTGGGGCAACGTCAACCCCATCGGCGTACGCTCGTGCTACGACGAAGGGAAGCGCGTGGCTGAAACGTTGTGCTTTGATTATCACCGCCAAGAGGGTGTTGATATCAGAATTGCACGCATCTTCAACACGTATGGCCCCCGTATGGCCCTCGAAGATGGTCGCGTCGTGTCCAACTTTGTTTCTCAAGCGCTGCGCGGCGAGCCGATGACGATTTATGGCGACGGCAAGCAAACGCGTTCGTTCCAATACGTCGACGATCTCGTGGCCGGATTGATGGCGCTCATGGACAATGAAAAAGAGATCGGACCGGTGAACATTGGTAACCCTGGCGAATTCACCATGCTTGAGCTCGCCGAGGTTGTCAAGGAGGTTGTGAATCCAAACGCGAAAATCGTCTACAAGGAAAACACGATGGATGATCCGGGTCGTCGCCGCCCCGATATTACCAAGGCGAAGACTACGTTAGGCTGGGAGCCCAAGGTGGAGCTGAGAGATGGTCTCCCTAAGATGGTTGCGGACTTCCGCGAGCGTCTCAACTTGCCCAAGACTGAGCTTTAGTTGTTATTTGATTCCACTATTTATATTTCATGTGATGGTTGACTGTCGAAATGTTTTTACACGCGCGCTCTGCTCTCTTTTCAAAGTTCTTCCTTGACCTCAATCTTCACATCCCCTGGCAAGTCGATCGGGGCGTCAAAAGTTAACATCGGCACCGCTCCCGCAGCTTGGAAGTTACTCTTCGACGCGTGCGAAGGCAACGCCATGGTTGACCCCGCGCGCATTCTTTCAGCCTCTGCTAACAAACCAGCCAACTTGTCTTGCAACGCTGGAGGCAAAAGCTTGGACGCATAAGGCACCATGTCGAAAAACGAAGTTTTAATCGTCACTTCTGCCATCCCACTCACCTCTGAAATTCTAAACAAGCTAGCCTTGTCTTGATTCAAACCTTTCACGACTGCGGCGGTAAAAATCGCCGCCGCCGCCACAGACGCGGGTTGTTTTTCACTCTTGTGGCCTTCTGAAATTCGCAAATTTCGAAACGTTTGGATAATATGCGAGCATAACTTGATAAACTCCATGTTGGCCAACCCGAGGTTACCGCAGAAGCGATTAGTAAGCATCTCTGGCGTGATCATTTGTTCCATCATTTGCGTGTTCAACCCGTCGCAAACCTTGAGAATAAACTTGTAGCATCGACCAATCTCCTTCACTGTCGTCCCTTGCGCGGCGCCACAGATTTCTTTAAACGTACGCGTCATCCCCTCTTGTCGCGCTGCGATGTACAAGCACGCCGCATACATTGCAGCGTTCGATTTCCCCAGCGTCGAGTGCGCTTGCGTCACCATGCGATACAAGTCGCACGCGCTATCCTTCACCACTCTGTTCATCCCCATGGCATCCGCAAACTCCCCGATGGAATGAAAGGCGTTAATAAGCACCTTATCTGGATTCATCCCACGGTTATGTAATCTCGACAGCGTGCTATTATACGTTCCATCCGGGTTCCGCCCGATGGTTGTGCTCAATCCTCCACCCGTGAGCATGACGTTTGTCGCCCCCACCGTACGGCTCGGGTCTGCCCCATTCTTATCGCCATCCCCGAACGTACGCCACTCCGAACACTCATCAATAATACGCTGCTCAATCACCAACCCACACTCGGTGCAAATCAAATCCCCGCTCGCGTGATCTTCCACGATTGGCGTGTGCGTGTTACACTTTGGACAAATCTGCGTAAACTTCTTCACCTCCTGCGCCGACGGACTCGGGGCGTGCGCGGTGGACATCAACCCACCTTGCACGGACGGTTTCTTACCACCACCACCACCGCCGCCGCCCGTCGTCATCCCACCATTGGGCGAAGCTGCGGTGGACATGGACACGCGTCTACAAATCTACGCGCGCGTCACCGAATGACGACGTCGTCGCGACTGTGCGACGTGGCGACGATGACGCCGGCGGCGGCGAGCGGACGCGGATGCGACGGTGATGATACGCCGTCGGCGGCGGCGGCGGCGGCGGCGGCGGCGGCGTTACGCGCGGCGTCGCGTGCGCTCGAAGACGTGCGCGCGTGGTCGCGTTCGGTGGGCGTGCGCGTGGCGCCGGGAGTGGACGTGCGCTGCGTCGACGCCGTGCGCGGCGGCGATCACGGAAGCCACCGCGGGGTATTTGCCACGCAAGACGTCGACGCTGGTGCGATGGTGGAGTTGATTACGATACCCGAGCGAGCGATGATTGCGGTGCGGCGCGCCGCCGACACCGCCGACGGCTGCGGCGGCAGTCGGGACGACGCGTACGCCCAGGATGAACTCGCGCTGGAACTGCTGAGGCATAAAGCGCGAGGCGTGCGAGGTGAATTTCACGCATACATCGAGTCAATGCCAAAGTCGTACAATCTGTTGCATTCGTGGAGCGAAGAGGAGATGGCTGCTTTACAAGACGCTCGAGCGACGGTTTTGGCGTGCGAACGAAAGCAAGACATGGAGCGTGCGTACGAGCGAGTGAAGACGACCGTGCGTGAGATACTTGGCGATTCTGTCGCATCTGAGCACGACGCGCGTGCGGCTTACGTGTGGGCACGGGATACCGTGAGTTCTCGAGCGGTGTCCGTGCCGTTTCATCGAGCGGGCGCGTTGACGCCGATGGGAGACATGTTCAACTATGCCCCTCACGATCCGCCAGTGCTATTGGACGTGCATGGCGCACCCATGTTTGATGCGCGAGAAGACACCACCGAAACTGAGCGCTCGAGGGATGCTGATGATGACGCACCGATACCAGGCGACGGCGCGTATGTCGAAGGCGTGGGATTTACGTTTCGTTCCGCCGCGCAGCCACAAGGCCGTCGCGGTGTTCGCGCGGGCGAGGAAATATTCGTTTGCTACGGAGAATACACAAATCTAGAGTTGCTGGAACTGTATGGTTTTACGCTTGCACCGGATGAAAATCCGCAGGACGCGTACGTGCTCGACGTCCGAGTGAGCGACGCAGATTCCACGCCGCTCAAAGTTTTTGTCGGTGGTTTCGCGTGGAATGACTTGGCTGATGTGCGCATCGCTATCGCAATGAAGCGTCCACGACAAAATGAAAAGTATCTGCGCGATATAGCCCGTCGAGGAGGTGCTCTAGGCGCAGAGGAGGAGTTGGAGACGTTTGAAGCCATTCGAGACGCGGCGGCCACCGCGCTTTTGAGCTTTCCGACAACCGCCAAGGCGGATTTGGACACCGTCGAAAGTGACGCGTTCGTAACCATGAGTGAAAATATGCAATTAGCGATGACTTGGCGCCTAGGAATCAAGCGTATTATTCAAAGAGCGTACAAATGGGCAGACGCGCGCGCGAGCGACGCGCGAACCGCGACAGTTTCGGCGGGCGTCGCGAACATTTCCCTCCCATATGTCGCGAAAGGCAGGCGCTGAGTCGCACACACATAGACGAAATAGAGAGTTGAAATAGTTGTAGTGTAGTACATTAGTAGTCAAGCGCTCGAAATCGCGATTGCGAGGCGCCATAGTCGTTTCGAGCGCGCGCCAGCTGAACCCTAGCCGCGCGCGAATTTCTTTTGTTGATGAAGCCACCGCTTCGATTACAACGATCACTAGCTAAGTCGTCAAATACGACGATTTACTTCTCAGTCGCTTCGCGGAGACGACGGATGGTAGAGCGCACGGTGACGGAACCACCAGTGTTCAAACTGTACGCGCCACCCGCCTTCGTCTTGTTGCAACCCTTGCAGCACCAGATCCCAACGGCTTGACGCTTCATGCCGTACTTCCCGCAGAAGTCACAGAAGAACTTAGAGTGCTGAGACACTTCTTGCTTCTTGACAGTCTTACGGAGGGACGCACCATAGCGCGTACCGTACTTGCCGACGATGCCTGCGATGGAACGCAAACGCGCGCGCGAGGTCAGTCTCAGAGCAAAACGTTTCGATCGTCGACGCGATTCGAATCAAACACATCCACCGCGCGCGAGCCATGCTTTTTAATAGCGCGCATCCAAAACGCATTCGCGGTCGCGCGGTCGCGCCATCGACGTCGGCGCCACGCCACCGCCCCGTCGTCGTCGTCGTCGTCATCCTCTAAAGCCCTAGCGGCATGCACTCCACCACGAACACGCGCACGCGACGAACGATCACGTACCAACTTTCTTCGTGCGCTTCGCCATGTCTACAGTCACTAAAGAAACTGTTCTAGCCTGCGCCAACGATACACACGCGCGCACACACACGTCGTCAGTCGTCGCCCCATCGTCGGCGATCCTTAGGGTCGAGATCGACCCGCGCGCACACTCAAACACACAAACACACACACAAACACGTGCGTGCGACGACGACGGCGATGGTGACGACGAAGATAGATATACTCCGAATCCACCGTCATCACCACCGCCACCGATACGCGCGCGCATCGCACGACCACGCACGCACCTTGCGTCGCTAAGAGGCGGATGCGTCGCGCGCGAGACGCGCTTTGCGACGTTGGCCTCCGATGATGACGCCACGAATGTATCAACGCCATATGTCCGATGTCCGACCGACCACATCGCGCAACGCATCGACGTCGTCCTCCTCCCGTCACCCGCACACGACGACGACGACGACGACGACGGACGACGGACGACGACGGTGACGGTGACGACGAGGATGATTCGTCGAGGCACGGTGTGCGTGGTTCGAGATCTCCGAGCGCGGGTGGGGCAGACGACGACATCGACATCGACACCGACAACGACATCGACATCGACATCGAATGGTGCGGTCGCGGCTGCGGCTGCGGTGGTTCGACGAGGCGGTGGTGGGTTGATGCGGACGACGACGACGACGACGACGACGACAACAACAACAACGACAACGGCGGCGGCAGCGATGTCTGTGGCGGCGGCGGTGCATCGAAGCGCGCGGGTGTTGGCGCGAAGGACGGTGTCGACGACGACGACGTCGTTGGCGTGCGCGACGCTCGTGGCGGGGAGAGATTTACGGTCGAGCGCGAACGTGGCGTGGTGTTTAGAGAAGATACGAGGAGATGGGGGTGGTGATGGGGGTACGGTGCGTGCGGTGTCGTCGAAGGGTGCGTCGACGTCGAGCGCGAGTGAAGACGATAAACGACGAGGGAGTTTTGGGTATCGCGCGCGCACGGTGGCTCGAGCGGTGCATTTAGCTGTAGCGTTCGCGCCGTTGGCGTTGTTAGCGCCCATATTACTTCGCGATGGGTGGATCTGGGGGAATCAGCTTTGGTTTGGGTTGCTCAGGCGCATTCTCGAAGCTCAAGGTCCGGCGTTTATCAAGTGGGGGCAGTGGGCGTCGACACGATACGACGTGTTTCCTGCGGCAATGTGTCACGAGCTTGAAGCGTTGCAAAGCGCCGCGCCTGAACATAGCTGGAAAGAAACAAAGAGTATTTTAGATCGGGCGTATGGCGTCGATGAAACCGACAAGACGAGCAAGTATATGGAGATTTTTGAATGGTTTGACGAGAAACCCATTGCGAGCGGCAGCGTGGCGCAGATTCATCGCGCGCGCCTCAAGCCCGGTGTGGCAGAAGAACACTTGACGGCGACTCAATTTATCTTACGATTGACACGTTCTGTTGGTGCAGGCGTTGAACTCGTGATGTCGGGCGAAATTTCGCGTGCGGCGCGCGGTATGCTCGAAGAGTGGCGCGACGGCGCGGCGGGCATCGGACGCGAGGTTGAGCGTCTCGTTAATGGACGCATTCGTCGCGGTGGACAAAAGCGTGAAGTCGCGGTGAAAGTTCGTCATCCGGGTGTGGTCGACGCGCTGACACGTGATTTTGAAATCCTCGTTTGGATGGCTGGGTGGTCCAAGAATATCAAATGGCTCGAGCCGTTGCAGCTCGAAAACACGATTCAGCAGTTTGGTGTCCACATGTTACAACAAGTGGACTTTAGACACGAAGCAGACAACTTGGACAAGTTTCGCAAAAGCTTTTTGTTGATGCCTGCGATCAGTTTCCCAACGCCCATCCCTGGATTGGCCACTGAGGAGATTTTGGTGGAGACGTATGAGCAAGGCGTGTCCATCGCGAGTTACTTGTTATCTCCCGAAGCTGCGAAAGAACAGCTTGGGAGCCCGCAAAACAAAGAACTCGCAGGGTTAGGGGTAAAGACGTTGTTCAAAATGTTAATCGACGACAACTTCTTGCATGCGGATTTGCATCCTGGTAACATTCTCGTGCGATTGCCCAATGGAGTCGCGCACACGCTGAGCACGATTGCCGGAATGCGCGGCAACACGAAGACATCAGAGAACGGGAGCGACGATAATGAATCGTCATTCTTGCACAACGCATCGCCGGAAATTATTATTCTTGACACTGGCTTAGCCACACGACTGACACCGTTCCACCAAGCATCGTTGGCGAAGATGTTTCAAGCCATCGTATCGTGGGATGGCAAGACTGTCGCTGAAAGCATCTTGACGTTTGCCGACAACGCGAAGGCGAATGTAGATTACACACAATTCAAGCAAGAGATTCAAGCCGCAGTGGATACATTCCAAGAGTCCACACCACGCGCTGGAGAGTGCATGGGGGCGATTTTCGAAACCGTCCAGAAAAATGGCTTGTGTTTAGATCCAAACGTGATGATTGCCGTCGTCACCGTCATGGTTCTCGAAGGCTGGCAATGGCGCCTCGATCCCACGGTGAACATCCTTGATTATTTGGATGATGTCCTCAAGGCGAGTGCGCGAAAATACGCGCGGTTGGCGATTGCAGATTACGCACTACGTGAGATGTGGGCGCCATTCTCTGAACCCGTCATTTACTCTCCATTCGCCGCCGACCCGATGCGAGCGTTGACGCACGTGGATGAAGACTCGACGGGTTCCGTGTACGGCATGGCATAATAGTTGATTTCTAGTGCAGTAGAATATTTTTTTGTTGTACAATGCGCGAATACGTTTTCAAACAAGCGCTCGTCCCGTCGCGCTCTTCCACTCGAAACTATGTGCGTCTGTCGACGAGACGAACGCAAGTCGGCTACGTTTTGTTTTTCGAGTCTAAAATCAACGTCACTGGCCCGTCGTTATGGATATCGACATCCATCATCGCTCCAAATTTCCCGCATTCGATTTTCCCCTTGCCTTCACCCGCTGAGACGTAATTGTGTCGAACGTGTTCGATGAACTTGTCGTACAGCGGCTCAGCCGTCGTCGGCGACGCCGCCCGGTGGTAACTCGGTTTATTCCCTTTCAACTCCGCGTGTAACGTAAATTGAGAAATAAACAGCACGTCATACTCGCACTCCTTCGCGCTTCGCGCCCACTGTTTACCGCCATCCGCGCTCGGCCACAATTTCGTGTTGTACACCTTGCGCGCAATGTATTCGACATCCCCGTCGTCGTCATCGACGCCGATGCCCAAGAGTACGACCAATCCTCGCCCTATCGTCCTCGCCGCGTCTTCGCCATCGACGGTGACGCCGCCTCGAGCGACGCGCTGCACCACGGCGCGCATCGACCGCGACCGCGGCGTCACACCGCGTCGCGCAGTGTCGCCACTGCGAAGTATGGATGCCGCCGCGTTGACGCGTCGCGCGCGGTGCGTGCACGGGACGCCAGGGACGTGGACGCGTCATCGTCAGCGATTTCACGCGCGCGCCTCGTCGTCGTCCTCCTCCTCGTCGTCGTCATCGTCGTCGAGCGCGGACAAGGCGTCGCTCTACTTTGCGCTCGGCGTGTCCCCGGGCGCGAGCGCCGAGGCGTGTAAACGCGCGTATAAATCCATGGCGAAGCGATACCACCCCGACGTGTGCGACGTGGAGGAAGATATCGACATGTTCTTGCGAGCCAAGGCGGCGTATGAGACGCTGAGCGCGGCATCTGGGTACGTACGTGCGCGCGTCGGCGTCGGCGTTCGCGGATAGACGCGCGTCGTTCCGTCGTCGTTCCATCCATCGCCCACGCAGTCCATCGCCGCGAACGCTACGACCGCACAACTTACCACACGATACGCACGCTCTCACGCACCGCGACACAGGGCGTGTTTAGACACTGTACAAACGTACGAATGGAAGCTGAAGTGGCGCGCGCAGCTTGAAAAGTTACGCGCCGAACGCGCCGAAGCCGACCGCGCGCGCCGAGAAAGACAAGACGACAACCGCATCTCTCTCGTCGGCACGAGGGAAATGAAAAACCAAATCGCATCACAAATGGCTGGTTTACGCGACCAAACACGCAAGCGGCGTAACGTCATGAAACCCACTCCGCCGGCGTTTGTCGAACCGTTTGCGGATATCCGCGCCTCCGACGACGACGAATGGAACCACGAAGTGCAGTGACGCGCGCGTCTCGGCACACACGCCCTACGAGTCACGCCTCCGTCATCCATCCACGCCTGCGCGTGTCGTCATAGCACATAGCATAGAACACCCAAATTGTTTGTACGATAGGCGCGCATCCTCGTAGACGTCGTCGACGCGCGTCCCGATGGGGCCATCATTCGGACATATGGAACCATCCGACGTGGATTACTTACTCCCTCTCTCGTCTCTCCCATCGACGACGACGACGCCTCACACGACGACGACGGTCACGGTGTAACGACGGTCACGGCAACGACGATGATGACGACGTCGACGATGCGTTCAACGCCGGCGGCGATGGCGGCGACGCGCGCGAGTGCGTGTCGCAGTCGCAGTCGCCGTGGTGGCGCGTGCGTTTTAAACGGTGCGACGTCGGTGCGCCAGTCGGCGGCGTCGACGGACGCGTTCGCGGGACGCACGACGCGCGGTACGGGCGTGTATTTTCTCTCCTGTCGCCGCCGCGGTCGTTCGAGCGCGCGCGGCGAGGGGTGTGGGGTAACCAAGTACGCGAGCAAGTTGAGTGACTTGACGTCGTGCGTCGAGGCTGAGCAATTCGACCGGGCGATGATGGAGGAACTTTTTGATGTCGCGGATGAGATGTCGCGAGTGAAACCTGGGTCACCGGAGTCGTTGATGTTGCAGGGGTATTTGATGTCGACGCTGTTTTATGAACCATCGACGCGGACGCGTTTATCGTTTGAAGCGGCGATGGGGCGTTTGGGCGGCGGCATCGTCTCGACGGAGAGCGCCGGGGAGTATTCGAGCGCGGCGAAGGGTGAGACGTTGGAGGACACCATGCGAACGGTGGAGGGGTATGCGGATATTATCGTGTTACGTCATTTCACAGCGGGAAGTGCCAAACGTGCGGCGGCGGCGATTGGAAAGCCATTGATTAACGCCGGCGACGGTCCGGGGCAACACCCGACGCAGGCGTTGCTCGACGTATACACCATTCGTAAGGAAATCGGGCGATTGGATGACGTCAAGATTGCTCTCGTGGGCGACTTGGCCAATGGACGCACCGTTCGCTCGCTCGCCACGTCTTTGACGCAGTTTAATAACGTCAAGTTTTATTTCGTCGCCCCGGATGTGGTCAAGATGAAGGATGATATTAAAGACATGTTAACCGCGAAGGGCATCGAGTGGGAAGAAGCGACGGATTTGATGGCTGTCGCCGCGGATGTAGACGTGCTTTATCAAACGCGCATCCAAAAAGAACGTTTTGCTAATCCGGCGGATTACGAAGCGGCGCGAGGCAAGTACATCATCGACCGCGAAGTCATGGCGGCGTTACCGAAGACATCCGTCGTCATGCACCCGTTGCCTCGCGTAGACGAAATCACCGTCGACGTTGACGACGACCCGCGAGCTGGGTACTTTAGACAAGCGCAGAATGGCTTATTCATTCGCATGGCGCTCCTCAAAGTTTTGCTTAAAGTGTAATTTTACTCCCTTTAATACTGAGACGCGCGCGCGAGCGAGAGCGAGAGATTTACGAGGCGCCGCGCGCGACTTTTTCGTACGAGGGTGATGAACGCGACGAGAAGTACCATGTATGTATGTACCGTATGTATGTATTCAAAGAAAGTGCGTCGTATACATCCAATGCGGATGCGTGCATGTACACACATAATCTGACGCTCGGTCGATCGCGCGGCGAAGACGTCGACGATCGCGACGCGGCGGGATCATTTATTCATAAATCCACGCCTTGGCGCACGATTCCCACGCGCACACGCCTTCAGGGAACCACAACCCAATTTCATGCTTGGCAGATTCAACCGCATCAGACCCATGAATAATATTCCGTCCAATTTCAATCGAGAAATCCCCGCGCAACGTCCCCGGAGCGCTCGCCGCCGGATTCGTCTCCCCGATCAACGCCCGCCCCGTCTTCACCACGTTCAAGCCTTCCCACACCATGGCCACCACCGGGCCAGAGCACATGTACGTCACCAACGACCCGAAGAACGGTTTCGATGATAAATCCGCGTAGTGCTTCTTCGCGTGCTCCTCGCTCACGTTCATGAGCTTCAACCCCACGAGCTTGAATCCTTTGCGCGAGAACCTGGCGATGACTTCGGGGAGCAACCCGCGCTGGACGCCGTCGGGCTTGAGCATGATGTACGTTTGTTCTTCGTTCTTCGCGGACATGACGACGGTGAGGTTGGCAATTAGGTCGTTGGTGAGCGTGTCGCTCGCGATGGACATGCACGTGAGGCGCGTGAGAGTGACGATGATCATCATCATCATCATCATCATCATCCGGCTGCTGCGCCGCCATCCATCGTGAAATTATCATCGTGTACAATTATGTATCCACGCGCGCGTCCATGAATGATGTTCTATGCATTAATGCTCTCTATGGTGGCTAACGGGTCATGGATTTCGCCGCCGCGTGTACTACACCGCCGCGCCGAGGATGTGCACGGGGCGCTCGGCGTCGAGGCGGGGCATTTCAATCGCGGGCGTAGACGTCGGGGACGTCGGGACGCTCGACGCCCAGAGGCGCGGTTGGCAAACGCGGGCGTCGTCTACGCGCCGCGTGGATTGTTCCGCGATGACGCGCGATGTGACAAAGGTGATGTATGCGATGGCACACACGGTGGTGTATACGACGTATCGTATGATGGCTAACGCACCGAGACCGGCGATGAGGATGCTCGTGAGCAAGACGCCGACGGCGGGGAGGACTGGGACAAAGGGGGCGGCGAAACGCGTCGGCGGTGGGGCGTTCACCATGGGGATGGTTTTGAAGCTCGCGGTGGAAGCGATGACGGCGATGAGGGATAGAGCGCCAAACCAAGATATTCGTGTGTTTCGTGCGCGATAATCAATCGCGAACGCAAAGCATGAGAGGAGAAGCGCGGCGGCGCGTTTCAACGGCGGAAGGCGCTGCGCCCACGTCGCGCGCTTGGGCGTCCATCGACTGACAATCAACCCCAAGTTGACGCCACAGAATATGCTCAGTGTGCCAATGGATACCAATTGCGCGAGTAGATTGATGTCGAGCATGACGCCCAAAATACCAGTGACGGCGCCAGAGAACAAAGACGCGTTTGCCGGCGTGCCAAAGCGTTTCGAGACGTCGGCAAACCACGGCGGGAGCAAGCCATCTCGCGCCATGACCATGAAAATGCGCGGTTGACCCATCATCGATAGCAACAATGACGTAGTGATTGCCGCAATGGCACCCACGGACACGATTGAACTCACCCAGTGCAAATTGTGCGTCTGAAACGCCATGGCAAAGGGCGCGTGCACGTCAATCGAACTATACGGCACCATGCCCGTAATCACCAAACACATCAACGCATACAACGACGCGCAAATACCCAAGCTTACTAAAATACCAAAAGGCAAATCCGCACTAGGATTGGCCACTTCTTCCGCGCACGTGGCGATCGTGTCAAAGCCGACAAAGGCGAAAATGACGACGCTCGCGCCGGAAATGATGCCCGCCGCGCCGTTTGGCGCGAATGGCGTCCAGTTATCGGCATCTATAGCCGTACTACCCGCAATAATCACCGTCGCGATCACGGCTAACGATATATACGTCACCACACTGTTGAACTTTGCGGTCTCTTTCGCACCAGAGACGAGTAGCGCCGTCATGGCTGCGACAACCGCGCCGGCGATGACGTCAATCTCCACGACGTCTGGCCACACAATCAAACGCGCCGCGTTGGGCGAACCACCAAAGAGCGCGACGGCGTAAGACGTCCACCCACGTGCGACTGCAGCGCTCGCAATCGTGAGTTCTAAAGCCAAATTACACCCCGTCAAGAACGCTGCGAGTTCGCCAAACGTCGCCATCATGTAGTTGTACGCCGACCCCGCCACGGGCATCGACACCGCAAACTCTGCGTACGCCAACCCAGTCACCGCGCTCGTGCTCGCGGCTAAAATATAACTCATCACCACCGCCGGTCCAGCGTGATCGTGCGCCACCGCTCCCGTGAGCACGAAGACGCCCGCGCCGACGATACCGCCCACGCCCAACAGCGTCAAATCTTTCCGCGTGAGCACCTTCTTCAACGCCGCGGTACTCGCCGCCGCGGTACTCGCCGACGACGACGACGCCCCGGCACCACCGCGTCGTAAAAGCTCAGTATCATCACCACCGTCACCATCACCATCACCGTCGCCATCACCATCACCGTCGCCGTCGCCATCCGCGTCGCCGTCGCCATCCGCGTCGTCGAACCCGTCGCCCACCCCCGCCCGCGCCCCGCGCGCCGCCGCGCGTCCCATCACCCTCCCCCGGCACTCCCTACTCGTCACAAACGTCACCACGCACTCGCGCACGCGCGCACCCATCGTCGTCGTCGTGTTCAATCGCGCACCGCTCGCGCCGCTCGTCATCCACCGTCGCCCCATGCACCGTCTAGCTCTCGCTCGCGCGCTCGCTCGCTCTCAATCGCGCATCCGTCCCAGGAGGGCGACCTGTCCCACGCGTGGTGCGCGCTCTATGCGCGTGTGTATATACTCGTATATATATACTCGTACCACGACCACGACGACGCCCTCGCCCGCGCCCTCGCCCTCGCCCCCGTCGCGCACTGCCGCAGCCGCGCGCGCACCATCACATCCCATCCCATCCCATCCCATGACATCACATGACATCACACATCAGAGATGGGTGGGTGTGCTGGGCCTGTGGTGATGATTGGTCACCACCCCCCCACCACACCCCGCCCATCACCATCGGCGACATCGCCATCGCGGCCCAGCGCCCCGACGGCCCACTGTGGGTGATGTGTGATTCGTGCGTGATGGCTGATGGGCTCGCACATCACCGAATCCTCACCCGTCGTTTTAGTCACATGAATGACCGATGACGACCAGGGAGGGTGGGAGGTAGGTCAGGAAGGACCCATGGGTCGCCACGCCGCACGACGACGACGGGGCCGACGTGCGCGAGGGTTTAGGCGATTTCAAACCACCCACCTGCCACCGCCTGACGACGACGACGACGACGACGACGACGACGACGGTCGCGCCGCGCGCGTCGTCGCCGCGGAGGAGGCGCACGCGCCCGCGGTAGCGGCGGCGTTCGTGCGACAGATGCGCATGGCGCAG
>Ga0181562_10002306_pt1 | contig 14695 bp, 14 predicted proteins | sample 011ome_26_FD_139344 | JGI IMG/M metagenome (GOLD analysis project Ga0181562, IMG submission 139344) | Coastal salt marsh microbial communities from the Groves Creek Marsh, Skidaway Island, Georgia - 011511BT metaG (megahit assembly) | ecosystem: Environmental > Aquatic > Marine > Intertidal...
ACACCCATGATTATTTTGATCATAGTAGTTATACTAATTAACTTATTTGCTGCTTATTACTACTATAACCATATTACTGGACGTATAGATGAAGCCAGACATTTATATGAAGCAGCTTACGGATCGAGTGCTGATTTTAATTCTATTTTTTGGCTGTGTCAGAAAATCTTTACTGGAGGGCATTAATTAATTTAATATTAACGTCAATGACAACCGCAGCATCAAATTTTCATTGGAAGTGTAAGCATACTTGGAAGAGAAGTGCTCATAACACCAAGTGGTGTTTAATTGGTTGTGCTATTGGCGATATGGGAACTATTTTATTTTTTCAAATGACGGGAATTCCATGGCCAACTTTAGCCATCATGTCACTCGCCATCATTAATGGCCTTTTAACGAGCATTGCTTTAGAGACCATTATATTAATGCGACAGCAATTTAATTTTCAACAAGCACTCAAAACCGCGCTTGGCATGAGTTTTATCTCTATGATTTCAATGGAAGCCGCCATGAATATCACGGATGTTCTTTTAACAGGAGGAGCTATGCTTAACTGGTGGGTTGTTCCTATTATGCTTTTTGTTGGGTTTATTACTCCTTGGCCTTACAACTACTGGCGCTTGAAGAAATATAATATTGCGTGTCACTAATTAAGCTCTCTTTATACCTTGTTTTTGGACTATTAATTTTTACCTCTGCTAATTCAGATCAATTGATTGTTACAGATGGAGATACTATCCGCATTGGAGATGAACGCATACGATTTAGTGGGATCGATGCTCCGGAAATAAAGCAAACCTGTATTTATCAAGAAATGGAGTTTAAATGTGGTGAGTTTTCTAAAAATCTTTTAATTGAAAAAATTTCAAATCAACAAGTAAGTTGTATCAGAGAAAGCACAGATCAATACGGAAGAACTTTAGCAGAATGCTTTCTTGGAAAAGAGTCTCTAAGTAGTTATTTAGTAAGAGAGGGATACGCTTTCGCTTATCGAAGGTACTCCGATAAATTTATTCTAGATGAAGAATATGCCCAAAGTAAAGGCAATGGCATGTGGAGCATGGATTTTATGTTCCCATGGGATTTTCGAAAATCACAATAATTATTCTTATAGTATCTCATTTATCGTGATGTAGAATTTTGTCTGTGAACCAAAAAAAAATAGCAGTAATAGGAGCGGGCATTGTCGGCTTGAGCACTGCTTATTATCTTCAAAAAGCTGGATGCCAAGTAATTTTAATTGATAAACAAGCTATGGGTACAGGTACATCGCGTGGACATGCGAGTATGATTGCTAATTATGGTGTGCCAGGTATCAACCAACCTCAAGTATGGCAACAGTTGCCAAGATATCTTTTTTCTAAATCCTCACCCATAGCTATTCAATGGAGCAAAATAGGAAAACTAACCCCATGGCTAATTCAATTTTTAAAAAACTGTAATACCACTTCAATGAAAAAAACAGCATCACATACTTCCTCTCTTCTAAAAAGTGCACTACCTAATTATCAAGAATTATTAAAAGAAGTAGGAGCTCAAAATCTAATAACCCATCGAGGTGTTTTGTATGTCTGGATCGACCCTCGCCAACAACCTAATTCTTCGCAAATTAATATTCGATCTGAGTCAGGAGTAGAACAAATCAAACTATCTGGAGAAGAAATCAGAGAGTTGGAGCCTAATCTATCAAGTCAAATTCAAGGAGGATGGCATTTTCCAAAAGCACATCACACTCTTGATCCCGATCTTATCTTAGAAAAAGTGTATCAAGGCTTTCTTAGTCGAGGCGGTCAATTTCAAAAAGAAGAGGTTTCAGCTATTCATCCCGAAGAGGATTCAACTCAAATCAATAATAGCAATTATGATCAAGTAGTCGTATGCACAGGGGCATTCTCAAAATCACTGGTAAAGCAGGTGGAAGGTCAGTTCATCCCACTGGAAACAGAAAGAGGCTACCACATAGAATTTATTGAAAAACAACAACTTTTAAGTCGTCCCACCAGCTTGGTGGAGTCAGGAATGTATTTAACACCATTAAATAATCGACTTCGCGCCGTTGGAACCGTGGAACTGGGAGGCTTACATTCTGAGATCTCCCAAGCCCGTATAGATTATATTGCACGAGATGCCAAACGATTACTGCCCTTACTTCAAGATTATCAAAACCCTTGGCTTGGTTATCGCCCAACAATGCCCGATTGCCTGCCTGTGCTAGGTAGATCGCCAAAATTTAAAAATATTTTTTATGCTTTTGGTCATAATCATCTCGGTTGGACCCTAGGACCTACGACAGGAAAATTAATCACTGATCTTATATATCACGGTAGGGAAATAAATTCCGTTTATAGCATCGACAGATATCTTTCATAATGAAATACATCATCAATTTTATCCTAATACTGTTATGGAGCTTTCCAATGAAAGCAGATGTTTTTTTTGAAGATTACTGTATTGGATATTTTGAAGAAGTGTATTGGGTCTTAGATCCCATAGAAGAAGAAGAAATTCGAGATGAAATCATAAATTTCTTTAATGAGAAATTTCCTCAATCAAAGTCTCTAAATTTTAATTTGCATTATAGCTCTTCAATAAAGCAGTTTATTTTTGATGATCAAAAAACAGATCTTAGCAAGTTTATTCAGGTCAACTATCCTAATTTTGAAATAATTCTTTTGGATGCTTATATTAATTTATTTACTCAAGGAGATAATTATTGTCCTGCCTTTTGGAATGATTGCCCAGAGGAATCCTTAGATAGTTTTTTTTCAGGAGCTAAAGAATTTAGTGATACCTGGAAGGGCGAGGAGAATGTTTTAAGTTTTCTTGAAAATGACTTCATTAATAATCAATGCATTTCTCTCCTCAATACTGACATTGATCGAACTCAATTTATTGCTGATTTAAATATTCTCATTAAGGAATTAACCAAAAATTAATTAGCTATGGTTATTGCTTTTAGAAACTTTTTTTGAAAGTTTTGAACTTTAGTAGACATTTTTTCAGTAATAATAGTGTCAATTGAGTCTAAAGGACAAATAATAAACGAACCCTCATTTTGATAAAACTTAGAGTTATCAACTAATAAAATTATCTCATCTGAAATGCTAATTAACCCTGTTACAAATTTTACAAGATTTTCATCATCCTCTAAAAGCCCCATCTCGCTGATAGAAATACAGCTAAGAAATAATTTTGAAGCATGAAAGTGTTTTATAGTCTCAAAATTAAAAGGACTTAAAATTAGACTGTTGTGCTCATAAATTCTTCCCCCGGGTATAGTCACATCATTAATGTTTTTATTAATGAGTTTAGTCGCAACACTGAATGAATTAGTTAAGACTTTAATATTTTTTGGAATGATAAAATCTGGAATAAGCGAGCATGTGGTACCCCCATTAATAATGATACTATCATTTTCTTTAATTAAGCTTGCAGCAAACTGAGCTATTCTTTGTTTTTCATTTAAATTTTTGATGAAAAGTTCTTCTTTGTCTTCATTGTTATTGGAAATCACGCCCCCACGGACTATGAGAATTTTTTTTTCTTTTTCTAATGATTTTAAATCTCTCCTTATAGTTGACTCATTAAATTGAGTTTGTTCAATTAAATGATTAATAGAGGTGACAGAATCTTTCTTTAATTTGTCTAATATAACTTTTTGTCTATCAATTGGATGTAACATGATTTTTTATTTTAACACTATATTAAAATGAAATCAGACTCTAAATCGAAGGTTCTTCTTTGATAGCTCACTTATATTGGAGACTCCCATCAAAATCATATCTCGTTCAATCTCTTTTTTTAAATTCCCAAGAGCTTTTTCTACTCCCTTTTGGCCTCCAGCGGCTAGTGCATATAAATACATTCTCCCACCAGAACATGCCTTCGCTCCTAAGGATAAAGCTTTTAATATATGAGTGCCTCTTTTAATACCACCTTCACAGATGACATCAATCTTATCTCCCACAGCGTTAACCACTTCTTCCAATTGATCAAAAGGAGACCTAGATCCATCCAATTGCCTTCCTCCATGATTAGAAATCATGATTGCAGATGCCCCAACATCAACAGCTTTTTTGGCATCTTCGACTGACATAATCCCTTTGATAGCAAACGGTTTTCCCCACTTTTTATTTATTTCTTCAATCTTTTTCCAAGAAAGAGAGTTATCTAACATTTTAGTAAAATAATCTCCGATACTAGTCATGAGGTTTGTCCCCTCAGTTACGTGTTTATTGAGATTGCTTAATTCCCATTTTGGTTTGGTAAAATAATTGAAAGCCCAAGCTGGATGAGTAGCAAAACTAATAATGCTTTTTAATGACAAATTCAGCGGAATAGTAAATCCGGTATACAAATCTCTTTCACGATTACCGCCAACTGAGGAGTCAACTGTTACAGCCATCGTATCGAAGTTATGTTCTTTACATTGATCTATTAAATAATCATTTAAGCCCTGATCTTTATGAACATAAAGTTGAAATAATTTTGGGGTAGAAATTAAGTTTGCTATCTCTTCAATACTTGCAGTTCCAAGAGAAGAGACACCAAACATTGTACCAAACTTTTCTGCTGCTTTTCCTACTCCGATCTCCCCATCAGGATGAAATAATCTTTGAAGAGCTGTAGGAGCACAATAAATGGGCAACTCTAATTTTTGACCCATTATAGTTGTTGACATATCAACTTTATCAATACCCGTTAGAACATTAGGAACTAAATCACATTGATCATAGGCTTCTGTGTTACGTCTATATGTAACTTCATCATCTGCAGCACCATCTATGTAATGAAATATAGGAGAGGGAAGTCTGCTCTTAGCTAAATTTCTAAAATCTTTAAAATTATGACAGTTGTTTATGCTGTTAAACATATTCTCATTTTAAATAAAAATTTAAGGATAACTAAACAATTCTTTTTTATAAAGATTTGCTTCCCATAATTGAAATATGTTTTGAAGTGAATTTGAGTGAATTTTCTTAATAATCACAGTATCCAATTTATTTTTTCTTTTGATATCAAACAAATTTGTAGCCCCTAAGCTTGTTCCAATTTCTTTTTTGTTTTTAAGAACAACTTGTTTTGTTCGAAGAGAAGATAGTAATTTCATAATTGTAGGGTTTTTAGTAATGGGTCCATCAAGAATAATCGTATTATTTGAATTCATTTTATTGAGACAAAAGTTCAACATAAAAGCAATGTAAAGACACACTAAATAATAGACCTGTCTTTTGGAGAGGTTTTTGAACTTATTTTTATTGATATTGGTTATTTTGAAAGCTCCTCCAGAAGCATAACTAGGATAAATGAGATAATCCTCTAATTTGAAATTAGTGATAGGTTTAATACTGGATGACAATTTAAATTTCATCATAAGATAGTCGTACTCTCTTCCACCCATAAATCTCATGGTGGGCACGGCCTTTCCATAGACATCAATATTAGCCAGCATATCTAGATTAGGATTAAGTTTTCTAAGAGAATTTCTTTCATTAAAAATAATGTACCAAGTCCCTGATGAGACGAGTGTAAAATTTTTAATATTTGAATTTTTAAAATATAAATAGGATGCGTTACTATCGTGTACTCCATTAATAATTTTTAATTTAGAACTACCCACTTCTTTTGATCCAATCACTTTCCAAGCTTTTTCATTTAAAGGAAAGTTACTTACTAAATTCAATTTTTTTACTAAGGAGGAGAGTTTATTTTTTTTGAAATCCCATAGATGACTATGGCACCCTAAATAGGAAATTTCTGATGTATAATGATTGGTCATTTTCCATGCTATATATTGAGGATAGTTAAGAAAATATTTTGTTTTTTTTATTAATGCAGGATTTTTTTTCTTTAAATAATAAAGTTGTAAGCCAATATTAAGTCCATTTTCTAACTGAGGTGTAAAGCTTTCATTAAATTGTGGAATTAATTTTTGATATCCCCTTGAGACTTGATGATAAGGAAATTCATAATCAGTACAGGCGACTAATTCTTGATCTTCATGATCAATTAAAGCTATTGAACAGGCATGAGCAGTACAGACAAATTTATCTAATTGAAACTTTTTTTCCATGGACTTTATTTTTTGCATAGTCCAATTATAAATTTCAGCAGAATTTAAAACTTTAATTCCAAATTGCCGTGAGGATTGTTGTTTAGTGTGAAAGGATTTAACAACCTTATTGTTTTTGTTGAAAAATAATAATTTTACGTTTGTTTTACCAATATCGAGGACGATATTTAGTTTTTGATTACCACTCATTATCTGGTAAATGAGGTGATATTTCCTCCATCGACATTAATAATATTTCCTGTGGATTTTTTGGACTTTGAACTAGCAAAGAAATAAATGCCTTCCGCGATATCTTCTGGAAGAATACTCTCCTTGAGAAGGCTTCTATTTTTATAAAACTCCTCAATGTTATTGATGCTTATTTTATTTCCTTCAGCTCTTTGTTTTTTCCATTCTCCATCCCAAATTTTAGAATTTTGAATTACGGCATCTGGGTTTACCACGTTTGATCGAATTTTATATTGTGCTCCTTCAAGAGCTATGGAACGGGATAAATGTAAAATTGAACTTTTTGCAACCGCATAAGCTGATGCCCCTTTAGAGGCATTGAGACTATTCTTGCTAGATACAAAAATAATGGAGCCTCCTTTATTTTGAGAAATCATATTTTGGTATACTTCTCGGCTCACAATAAAACAACCCTTAGAAAGGATGTCCATATTTTTATCCCACAATTTTGTAGAGGTTTTTTCAAAAAGTGCAGCTGAGGCAAATCCTGCATTAGCGACAAGAATATCTATTCCTCCAAACTCTTTAGTGCTTTCAGATACTGCTTTTTTTACATCTTGTTCATTGGTTACATCCATTAAATATGATCGGACGACATCTTTACCAAATTGAGCACTAAACTCTTCATGTTTGCTTTGAAGAGCTTTTTTATCGATATCAGTCAAAACCACACAACAACCTTCTTTTAAAAACTTCAGAGCAGTTGCAGAACCAATGCCACCTGCAGCACCTGTAATGAGTGCTACCTTACCAGCTAATTCTTTTTCTGGAGGCATTCTTTTTAACTTTGCTTCTTCAAGATCCCAATATTCAATTCTAAACGCTTCTCTTTCAGTCAAACCTGTATAGCTGCTTATTCCTTCTGCGCCCTTCATAACATTGATGGCATTACAGAAAAATTCACTAGCCACTCGAGCAGTAGGTTTGTTTTTGGCAAATGACATCATCCCGTACTCTGGAATGAGCACAATGACTGGATAAGGATCTCTTAGATTAGGGGAGCCCTTGCTTTTATTTCTATTGTAGTATTTGGTGTAAGCTTGCTTATATTTATCAAGGTTTTTTTCAATAATTTCACTTATTTTTTTCTCATTTTTCTCAAGTTCTGTTAAGGACGGCAAGACCAGCGGTAGTCGTTTGGTTCTTAAAAAATGATCGGGGCAAGAAGTACCAACACTAGCTACTTTTTTTAAATTAGACGAATTGACAAATTCAAGAGTGACTTCAGATTGATCAATGTGCAATATTTTTGAATTTTCTTTGGAAAGATGACCTCTGATTGTGGAAATCAGCTTTGACTCAAAATCAGGAATCGATTTCTTCTTAAACTGCGGTTTTCCAAAGGAGTACTTTTTTATGGAGTCATTTAAATAAGTCTGTGCTTTTTTGATTAAGGCAATGGAGCTAGAATAACAAGATTGACTATCTTGTCCCCAAGTAAAGAGACCGTGGTGACCAAGAACTATGCCAATGATGGTAGGATTAGCTTGAATTAGTTTTTCCATCTTTAGACCCAAATCAAAACCAGGTCTTTGCCAATCAAGCCATCCTAGTTTTCCTTGATAAACTTTTTTAACAACGTCTTGACCATTTTTCATAGTAGCAAGCGCTATGATAGAGTCAGGGTGGGTATGGTCTACTTCAGGGTAGGGCACATACGCATGAAGAGGTGTGTCAATACTTGCGGCTCGAGGATTATTATTAAAGGTACACATTGGATAGTATCCAACCATTTCATCCTCAAAGTTAAATCCTCGATATACATTTTTTAGTCCATTCAATTTATCTAAATAAAGACTCGCAAAACCATCTTCTTTAATTGATCCTAAATCTCCTCCAGAACCTTTGACATATAATATGGTTTCATTTTTTTTTGTAATGGGATCTTTTTGAATGATTTTTGATGATGTGTTTCCTCCACCAAAATTTGTAACTTTTAAATCTTCTCCAAGAAGGTTTGATCTTTTAATTAACTGATTTAATTGAGAGAGCTTATTGTACTGAGGCCTCCAACTATTCACGACGTTCTTTTGAAATCTCATCTCATCATTCTTAATTGATTGGCAAATTGGCTACAATAAAAAAAAATAAATTTTTCCTAATATTCTTATAAAAAGCATCAAAATCTATCAAAATGTTTCAATTACTTTCAAATTGTATTATCAGTTTTATTCTAAATTAATTGATTTAAGTCTTTTTTCGAGTGATTCTTAACTCACATATTATTTAATAGGAGGAATAAGATATGAAAAAACTATTTTTAGTTGTTATTTCATCGATTCTATTTGCTTTTAACGCCAATGCAGCTGATATGAGAATAGCATTAGTGGTTAAAGGTTTAGGTATTGGCTTCTTTGAAGCTGCTGCTGAGGGTGGCCAAGAGGCTGCTTCTGAAATTGGTGGGATTGAAGTTATCTACACTGGTCCTGCAACAACAACTGCAGAGGCACAAATTGAAGTAATTAACTCTTTGATTGCTCAAAAAGTAGACGCGATTGCTATTTCTGCAAATGACAGAGACGCTCTTGCTTCAATTGGTAAAAAAGCAATGGACAGAGGAATCACTGTGATTTCTTGGGACTCAGGTATTGCTGAAGAGGGAAGAGTAATGAACTTAGACCCTTCCAACACAGCTCTTATTGGTTCATCAAACATCAAGTGGATGAAAAACTCCATGGGTGATGAAGGTGAATTCGCAATTCTAAGTGCAACCAGTCAAGCAACTAACCAAAATGCTTGGATTGAAGAAATGAAAAAAGAATTTGCAAAGCCTGAATACTCAAAGATGAAGTGGGTTGATACCGTTTATGGTGATGACTTATTTGATAAGAGCTACCAAGAAGCTTTAGGTCTATTCAAAAAGTATCCTAACCTAAAAGGAATTATCGCTCCGACATCTGTTGGTATTGTTGCAGCAGCGAAGGCTGTTGAAGACCAAGGTCTTGTTGGTAAGGTTTTTGTAACTGGTTTAGGGCTTCCAAGCGAAATGCAATCTCACGTCAAAAGTGGTGCTGCAAAACAATTTGGTATTTGGAATCCAATTGACCTAGGTTACTCAGCTGTTTACCTATCCTATCAGATTGCATCTGGTGCTTATACTGGCCAAGAGGGCGAGTGTATCCCAACAGGTAGAATGGGTGAAATCTGTGTTGGTGCTGGTAACAGTGCTGCGATGGCTGACCCATTTATTTTTGATGAGTCAAACATCGATAAGTTCGCAGCAATCTTTTAATTCTAACTTAATATTACACACGATCCCTCGGGGTCGTGTGTTTTTCGATGAAACTTGAACTTAAAAGCATCTCCAAAAATTTTCATGGAGTCAAAGCACTCCAAAATGTTGATTTTCAACTAAAAGAGAACAGTATTCATGCCCTATTAGGAGAAAATGGCGCTGGAAAATCTACGCTCGTCAAAATTCTCTGTGGTGTTTATCAACCTGACGGTGGTTCTATTCACTTAAATAATCAGCAACAAACAATTTTTAATCCTGCGATTTCACTCTCTTTAGGGATCTCCGCGATACACCAAGAGTCTGTGATGTTTGATGAACTCACAGTTACAGAAAATATATTTATTGGTAATCATCTGACAAAATCTAATGGATTAATTGATTGGGCATTGATGGAAAATAAGACCAAACAATTACTTGAAGAGTTGGAAGCTAATATTGAACCCAATGAAAAAATAAAAGATTTAAGTATTGCTCAACGACACATTGTGCAAATTTCTCGTTCCCTTATTCATGATGCAGATATCGTGATCATGGATGAGCCTACAGCATCCCTATCCCAAAAAGAGATTAATGAGTTGTACACAATCATTAGAAATTTAAAAAAACAAAATAAATCGATTATTTTTATCTCTCATAAACTAGATGAGGTCATGGAAGTGTGCGATGACTTTACAGTTCTCAGAGATGGAGAGTTAATTAAGTCTGATGTTATCTCTAATACAGATAAAGATCAGTTAATCACTCATATGGCGGGCCGAGAAGTTAATCAAATCTTTCCTAAAAATAATGTGACAATCGAAAATGAAATTTTTCAAGTCAGTAATTTCTATAAAAAAACTCAGTTTAAAAATATTAACTTCAATTTAAGAAAAAAAGAAATCCTAGGCTTCTATGGCCTGGTGGGATCAGGTCGAACTGAAATTATGAAATCCATCTTTGGAATTACAAAACCCGATGAAGGAGAAATTCATTTTAAAGATCAAAAAATTACCATTACCAAACCGAGCGATGCCATCAATCAGGGGATCGTTTATTTGTCTGAGGAAAGACAGCAATTGGGAATGACTGGTTTAATGTCCGTAAAAGACAACATTAATATGGCGATTATGGACCGAAATTCGCAGTTTTATATCATGGATACCCTAAAAGAAATTAAAAATGCCTCGGCAATGCAAGAAAAACTGAATATCAAAGTTTCGTATTGGAGTCAGTTAACTCAAAGTCTGTCAGGAGGCAATCAGCAAAAAACAGTGATCGCCAAGTGGCTTTCTACAAAGCCAGAGGTTTTAATTTTAGATGAGCCCACTAAGGGAATTGATGTGCGATCTAAATCTGCCGTTCATGAATTTATGGGTGAATTGGTAGGAGAAGGAATGTCAATTATCATGGTCTCATCTGAGTTACCAGAAATTTTGGGCATGTGTGATCGTGTGGTTGTTATGTACAAAGGTTTAATCAAAGATATTTTAGATGTGAAAGATGCTTCTTCCGAGCAAATAGTAAAATTAGCAAGTGGTGAGTCATGAAGAAATTTTTAACTAATAGAGATTTTATTCTCTTTTCTATCATCATGATTGGTTTAGTGGCTGTCGGTTTTGCTAATCCTCTTTTTGTCACTCCCTCGAGCATCTCTGATGTTCTGACAGACACATCTATTTTAATTATTTTGGCTCTCAGTCAAATGATCGTCATCTTAATACGAGCCATTGATTTATCAGTCGCTTCGAACTTAGCACTCTCTGGAATGTTAATCTCCTTACTCTCCACGGTACATCCTGAATTGCCAGTTTACTATTTTATAGCCCTGTCTTGTGTCATTGGAACCGTCTTGGGAGTTCTTAATGGTGTGTCCATTGCAATTTTAAAGGTGCCATTTATTGTAACTACATTGGGTACTTTGAGTATCTATCGAGGTTTGATTTATTTTGTCAGTGATGGAAAGCAAGTTTACTCGAATGAGTTTTCAGAGGATTTCTTATCTCTTATTCATTATAAATTTTTATCTTTATCTTTCTTGTTTTGGCTGGCTGTTGCCGTATTTATTATTATCTATATTTTGCTTAATCACACCCGCTTTGGAAGAAACCTCTACTCACTGGGAGGAAACCCAGATGCCGCGAAATATATAGGTATTAATGAGAATAAGTACATTATTTTAGCCTATTCTATCTCTGGTTTCTTTGCAGGTTTGTGTGGTTACCTTTGGGTTGCTCGATATTCCGTCGCCTCCACTCAAATCGCTATTGGCTTTGAGCTCACCGTGATCTCAGCTTGCGTGGTAGGGGGCATCAGTGTGATGGGTGGTGTTGGAACAGTTTTAGGTTGTGTTTTAGGAGCCTTACTAATTGGACTAATTAGAAATGCCTTACCGGCAGTAGATATTTCTCAGTTCTGGCAATTGGCCATCTCTGGTGCAATTATTTTGATTGCTATTATCATTAATACAAAAACAGAACAGCGAAAAGAAAAAACAATCATGGTGGAAAATTAATGAGTATGATTCCAGAAAAACCGCCGTTTAAACTTTTAGATATACTCTACAAAAAAGAATTTATTCTTTTTGTGGTGTTGGTCTCTATTTTGATTATGAATTCTAATATCTCTCCTTATTTTTTAGATCTTTATAATTTAATCGATAGCACCTTTCTATTTAGTGAAAAAGCGATTATCGCTTTAACCATGACATTTGTCATTATTGCAAGACAAATTGATTTATCCGTGGCTTCTATTATCGCGGTCTCTTCGTGCGTCTTGGGTTATACAACAAGTTTGGGTTATGACACTTGGTTGGTGATCTCTTTGACTCTATTAAGTGGGGCTATATGCGGTGCCTTCAACGGCGCGATTATCACGAAATTTGCTATTCCTTCAATTATTGTCACCATTGGAACAATGTCTTTATTCCGAGGTCTCGCATACTCTTTTTTAGAGGACTCTTATTATAATAAGTTTCCTAAGTTAGTGAGTAATTTGGGAGGAGGGTACTTATTTGGATATATCCCCTACGCATTTTTAACCTTTATTATCCTAGCCTTCATCTTTGCTTTTATTTTGCACAAGACTTCTGTTGGAAAGAAAATTTATTCCATTGGAAATAATCCTGATGCCGCTCAATATACGGGTATAGCCGTTGATAAATATACCTTTGTGCTCTTTACTTTAAACGGCCTATTTTCCGCGCTGGCAGCGATTTTCCTCTCTGGAAGACTCTCCAGTGTGAGACCGAATATTGCATTTGGTTGGGAATTAGAGATTATTACCATGGTGGTTTTAGGTGGCGTTTATATCTATGGAGGTTCGGGATCCATCTTAGGAGTGGTAATATCCATATTTATTTTGGGGATGCTTTCTTTTGGACTTGGTCTGCTGAATGTCCCAGGAGTTGGTATCATTATCTTTACTGGACTTCTGTTAATCTTAAGTATTGGTTTTCCTTCCTTTATTCAAACTTTAAGGAGAAAAAATGAGTGATCATTTAGGTAAAAAAGTTTGGGCTTTTCCTGATGCCTTCCTTCCAGCTGAAGGTCACCCATATAAAACAACCGATCACGGTGATCAGTTTGGCCATGAGTCTTTATGTATTGTGAATTACAGCACTCAAGATGCCAATATCCAATTAGATTTTTTATACGAAGATCAAGACCCCATAGAAAACTATTCTTTTTCGATGAAAGGTAAAAGAAGTTTACATTTACGCCTTGATCACTTGGAGATTGATGGAGTAAAACTTCCTCGTGAAAAACCGTATTCCATCGTATTAAAAAGCGATATTGAAGTCGTCGCTCAATTATCTAGACTAGATACCACATCAGATAAGAACGCATTCATGACAACCATGGGTTGGGGGGATTAATGTACAAAGCGATAAACAAAGAATTAATTGATCAGCACAATCAAAGCCAAAAATCCAATCTCGATTTTGATTTTGAATATCTAGAGCAAAAGTTAAAAAAATCCAACATTGATATTCACGCCATCAAAGAACAAATAAAAAAATTTCAAGTAGCCGTGCCCACGTGGGGAGTTGGGACAGGGGGAACTCGTTTTGCACGCTTTCCTGGTATCGGTGAACCACAAAATATCTTTGATAAGATTGAAGATTGCTCTGTAATCAATGATTTAATTGGCTTTACCCAGAAAGTTTCACCTCATTTCCCATGGGATAATGTGGAGGATTTTAAAGAACTAAAAGAATTTGCAGATAGCTACGGCATTGGATTTGATGTGGTTAATTCCAATACCTTTCAAGATCCAGCCGATGGCTCGGCTAGTTTTAAATACGGCAGTCTGACGAACTCCAGTCAGGAAGCCAGAGACAAAGCAATTGAGGTGAACACCCAGTCCATTGATAATGGAAAAATTTTAGGCTCTAAGGGTTTAACTGTATGGGTAGGAGATGGAGGAAACTTCCCAGGACAAATGAGTTTTTCTAAGTCATTAGAACGATATATCGACTCGATGAAAAAGATTTATGCTCATCTTCCTAAAGATTGGACCGTCTTATTAGAACACAAACCCTATGAACCTGCTTTTTATTCCACAGTTATCAGTGATTGGGGTACGAGTTATATTTGTGCTAAAGAGCTTGGAGATCAAGCAATGTGTTTAGTGGACTTAGGACACCATCTTCCCAATACAAATATTGAAATGGTTGTCTCTCGTTTAATTGATGTCAATAAATTAGGAGGCTTTCACTTTAATGATAGCAAGTTTGGTGATGATGACCTAGATGCCGGCTCTATCAATCCATATGAGCTATTTTTAATTTTCAATGAGCTCACCTCTGCTGCTCAAAAAAACAAACTCTCTAATATTGCTTATATGATTGATCAGTCACACAATGTTACTGACCCGATTGAAAGTTTGATGCTCAGTGCTAATGAAATTGTTAATTCTTATGCCAAATCATTATTGGTTAACTACAACCAATTAGAGGAGGCACAGGATCAGCATGATCCTATTCGAGCCATGCAAATACTTAAAACTGCCTTTAGTACAGACGTTAGTTCTTTGGTGTCAATGGCTCGTTTTGAAAATGGTCATGCCATAGATCCAATCGCCGTTTATAGGACGTTGGATTACAAAAAAGAAAAAGCCAATACTCGAAAAAGTAGTGGCGGCAGTTCTTCAGGAATAGTCTAAAAGCTTTAAATTAATTA
>Ga0181562_10002332_pt1 | contig 14587 bp, 11 predicted proteins | sample 011ome_26_FD_139344 | JGI IMG/M metagenome (GOLD analysis project Ga0181562, IMG submission 139344) | Coastal salt marsh microbial communities from the Groves Creek Marsh, Skidaway Island, Georgia - 011511BT metaG (megahit assembly) | ecosystem: Environmental > Aquatic > Marine > Intertidal...
ACGACGTCACGTCACGCGCGCGCGCAACTCTCCCGCCGCCACACCGTCCGCCGCCACGCCTCGATCGATGGCGCGCCGCGCCGCGCCTCGTGTTTTTTTGTGATACACTCGTGGCGTCAGGTGCCCCCACAGGCGTGCCCCACCCCCTACCATTGCACCGTTCCCGACCAGGCACGCCACGTAGAAGGTGTGTAGTGTGTATAAAGAGCACATAATTGAGGTCAGATTAAAAACGACATCGAGCGAGGCCTAAGTAGGGTTTATTTAACCACGTACACCAACCAACCACGTGGCGACATTCATACCATCCCAACCCATCCATCTCCGCGACGCCCCACCTCGCACACTGTATGCCCATACGCGCACACAGAGTTCCGCACGACTCGGCCCATACGTGCCGCCAGTCGACCGCCAGTCGACCGCCAGTGGATGCCGCCGGACGCCGGTCGATGGCGTCCGCGGTCGCGCCCGTGGCGCGCATGGGCGCACATACGATGATACGCGCACGCACGCCTCCCGCGCACGCGTCGTGCGATAGCGATGAAGGCGACGCGACGACGTCGGGGAATCATCATCATCAGTCGCGCAGGGGTGACGGCAAGTCGTTGGGGTTGCGCGAAGGGGCGCGCGAGGACGAGGAGGACGAGGACGAGGACGACGACGCGCGAGGGGGAGGGGTGGTGAAGATCGTGGATGCAGGCGCGATGGCGAGTACCGTGCGGTGTGCGGTGGAGTACGCGATGCAAGCGACTGGGACGGGGGGGAAGGCGACGACGACGAAGACGCGCGGCGCCGCGAGGGAGATAACGCGAGGACGCTGCGCGGAGGCGACGGACGCGGTGGGTTTACCGGGACGCACGGTGCGTCGGGAAGTGCGCGTGCAAGATGTGCCGTGTGATGTGAGCGTTGCTCTGCCGAGCGACGATTCGGCGTATATTCGGTATAAGGATATGTTTGGCGCGGAGAAGAAGTTTGCCAAGTCGTCGACGCGCGCCAGAGCGGCGCAGGCGGATATGTACGTGCAAGACTATTTAGAGCGTAATGTGTATGGATACGCGCACGCGCGCGTGCGTAAATCTAAAGGACGCGGTCGAGGAATTCGTAAAGAGATTGTTATGGAGCGCACGGCTGTGGGTGCGGGTCGTCCGGAGGATGTTTTGGATTTTGAAGGCGAACCCGAGCGGCGTCTGGCGGCGCCTCCGACGCAGTCGCTTCCGGCGACTTTTGCCGTGGCGCGGGGTATAAAGAGCGGGAATGCCACTGCGCACAAGTCAACACGCTTGCAAAAAACAGCATGCACCAATGTTGGCGCGCAAAAGGAGGATTCGAAGAAGCGTCGCGCAGATGTGATTTCGGATAGCGTCAAGCCTTTGACGCGATCGAAGAAACCGCCGCCCATCGTCAGCCGCGACGCCAAGCCGACCGCCCAGCCACGCGCCGAGCCGATCGTTCCTGACACCATTTTTGATGACGATAATTGGGTGGACGAAGATTTCATGTTTTGGGATACCCTCATCGACACTCCCGAGGGACAGCGCCGCAAGGTGCCACGGCGAGACAACGCAGCTCAAGCCCAAGCCCAAGCCCAAGCCCAAGCCGACGCGTCGCCCGCGCCCGACATCGAGGACGTCGTCGCCGACGCTCCGCCTCCCGCACCGTCTCGCGATCGCACGCAAAGCCCAGAAGCACCTGCCAGTCCGTCTGCACAAACTGGCGAAACGCCATCGCCGATGAATCGCGATGAACTCATCGAAGCCAACGTGCTTGACGCCGTCGAACGTCGATTGGCAGTGCTTGAAACGCGCTTGTTCCACACCGAACGCGAAGACGCCGACGCGTGGCGCACCGCGTTCACCCCCGGTGCACCTCAGCAGCCACCACCATCGGGCGTGCAGGCTGGAGTACCTTCCGTACCGACGCCAACCGTGCCCGATCCGAAACCGCCAGCGTTGCGCCGCGCGCACTCGCAGCTGTCGCTCGAGGAGGAACGCGCGCACGACCGCGGAGGTTTCGAAGCCGTCAACGCCCCGCGGCTTCCATTGAGCGGCGACGGGAGAGACGATACCGCGCGAGGACACGCGACGCGTGATGGCAAGCGTCACGTATCGCAGAAGAGCTCGGGACAAACCACGGATGGGGAGCAGCAGCGGCGCGAGCATCGCGGTGAGATGAGCTCGCTCGCCGAACTCGAACGGCTGCACGAAATCGTGGAATCGCTGCAACGACGACAGGAGCGCATGGAGCACGAACGCGAAAAAGAGCTGGCGCAATTAGCTCGCGCGCATCGTGATCATACGGCGAAATTGGAGAGCATCATCGCGGCGTATGAGAGCGATGTCGATCGGTATTCTCCACGATTGGCGCCGAATTCAACGTCGTCGTTGCGATCGTCGCCGTATACGCCGCGCGATCGATACGGGGCGTACGCGACCCCGCGTCATCATTACGCTGGCATGGATCCACGACATGATGAAGGCGATCGATATGCATCTCGTCATCATCATCATTACACGCGCGGTGGAGGCGCGAGCGCGCCGCCCGCGGCGGAAGCCGCCGCACTTGAGCGCGAAATTGCGATCATGGAGCGCGCCATCGCGCGCAAAAACGACGTGATTTCATCTCTGTCTCGAGAATTCGTCCAAAGCGGTACTCGATGGGATCGGTTTGATTGATGACGACGCTGTCACACATATTTTTTAGACGCGCACGAGCCGCATCGACATTCGATTCGGCTCAACGTCATTTGACGCGCGCGCACTGTTTGTAGACGCCTACACGCAACCACTCGCGTGTGAGGCCATTCTTTGTGTCATATTCATGATTTGATTGTTCAAAACCTTCATCGCACGCGTCAATTGTCCATTGTGATCGCGCGCGATGCATGCATCGCATGCGTGAACCGACGCGCGTCGCGTTTGCTTGGCCCGCGCGCGCGACGCCGAGACGCCTTCACATCGCGACGCACAATCCCACGCGCGCACGCCCGGCGCCACCACCGCCGACGACGACGACGACAGCGGACGCGACACGCGTTCATACACGGCGCCCATGCCTGATCCGGTGCGCGCGGCGTTGCGATTTACGCACGCGGATTCGACGTCAATGACGACGCCGCGTTCGATGGATGATGATGATGATGTGTGCACAATCTGTTCGCACGACGAATGCGACGAATGCGAGTCGGCGCGACGACAGCGAGACATCATCGATGTCGGCGAAGACGCGGACGCGAGTGGTGGTGGCGGTGGCGGTGGTGACGGCGGCGAGGATGACCTCGAGCGGTGGAGCGCGTTAACCGTGCGACACATCTTAGCCGCGCGAGGATGTCCAGTCACGGAGACGCGGTGTGCGACTCGGATGCGCGAGATTCAAACCGCAGTCGATGCGTGTGCGACGATGATTGAGCGCGAGTGCGATGAGGTGGCGCCTGCGAGAACGGATGAGGGACGGGAAAAGATTGAGCGAGTGATGGAGGCTCGGATGGTGCTGGTTGAGAATTTAGTGCGAACGCAATTGACGAATGATTTTTCCTGTGTGACGACGGCATTGGCGGTGATGTATCTCGATTATTTCATCGCCATGAGTGGATATGTGATTGCAAGTAATAGTCAGTGGTTGTATCAGTTGGTGTCGTGTGCGTGTATGCTCATCGCGGTGAAGTTTGAGGAATCGGAGGAAACCGCCCGCAGAGACATTTCGGCTCGTCTTCAGAGCACGAGTGATATTTCGTTTGATCACGTGGCTGTCGCGAAAATGGAAGGCATCGTGTTACGTGAGTTGGACTGGGCCGTTTCTCGCGTGACACCATTTCAATACGTGCCTTATCTTCTTTGCTTGGTCGATGGGCAATCCTTCATTCGCGGCGACAAGGATCGAACGACAAAGATTTTGCGCCGCGCTGAAATCTTATCGCTCATGGTGTTGTACAATGTGAACATCCTCGCGCGATGCGAAAGTAGCGTCATCGCGAAAGCCATTTTGTGCACTGTGATAGCTGAGCAATGCGGACATTTGTATGAAGAGTCGTGTATCGCGAGAACCATCGTGACGCACATTTTGCATCATCTTTATGAACACGACGCCGAACATTTCGAAATGGTCAACGCTCGAGTGTTGGAATGCATGCGCATGATGACGAATTTCACGAACACGGTGAACGCAGTCGTTCACCGTACGCATGACTGTAACGGGAGTGCACAAATGACGGGCGATGAACCACAAATGCGCGCAGTCGCAGCCGAGTAAACTGTAACAAGTCACTCGCGCGCGCGAAGATGCAAGTGAGAAGCAAGCGCAAACAAATGAGAGCTATGATATGATATGGTATGAATCGGTTTGCAACGAAATCACACCCACTACGTTTCAGATTAATCTGTTCGCCTCACGCGACGTTTTATCCAGTTATAAATAACGGTGAGGTTCCATTCGCCGCGTTCAGGCCCGATGGTCAAGAGCGCCGCGGCTAAAAAGCCTATGGACCACACGTACGAACATCCAATCGTCATCGTGATGAGGAACGCGAATTTGAAGAAAAACTGCAGCGTACACAACCAAAGAATCGAACCAGAAATAACTGTTGTAATTGCCGATGCTGTTATCGACACGCCGAGCGTTGTGAGTGAGTACTGCGTGCGTTCGCCACGGGTAAGTAGTTTTTTAGGCGCCTCTACGTACGACGTGCCTAAATGTACGCCGTAGTCCACCGAAAGCCCCATAAGAATGACCGCAGCGATGGTTTCTCGAATGCCCAAGCTCCATCCCATTAAACGATACACGCCCAATCCGAGCACGCTAACGACGATTCCGGCGACGCATGTGCAACAAATGCAAGCGACAAGAATATTCTGCGTCGCAAGCGTGAGGACCAGAAACGCCATGACAAAGCAAATACTAATGCCCTGAAATGTGTTTTCAATCAACGTTTCCTGCATTCTCATCCACGTCCACGCCACATACGCCGTCTGTGCTGCGTTGTCGACAGACGCGGGCGCAATTTCATTACGACGACGCACCCAGGCATCAATTTCAGAATACACCGAGCGCGTGAGCGCCGCCGGGGACGTTTCCTGCAAGGTTGACTTTGCGCTAATTTTAATGAAGAACACATCGAGCTCGTCAGTACCCTCGAGATTACGGAAACCAATGTGCTGTGCAAATGGTTGACCTGCGGGTGAAGCTCGAAAGACGTGCAATTTTGACGCGAACTCGCGCTGTGGTACTGGAAAGTTGTTCACGCCCACATAATCGCGGAATTGCATCATGAAACAATCCACGTTACTTACAAGTTTACCATCTTTGCACCCCGTCGAAAAGCACGCCGCAGAATGAAGATCAACGCAACTTTCATACACGTGTTGTTGCGCTTCTGGAGCGGACAAGTCGAACGATTCATCCAAAACGAGCGCTCCTCTGGCGTTTAAATCCCAACGATTGACGCCTGACGTGTCCACGCCGGCGACTCCCCAAAATATATCAATGGGCACGACAATATCTGCATCTGAGCGCATAAAAGCCACTTGTCTATCACTAAACTGTTGGCTCAGGTGCTTGCGAGAGTACCATTGTTCGAGTTCTGATGGCGTTTCCAGTCGCGAGCAATCTCTCGCTGCGACGATGAACAGCGCCGCAAACGCCGCGATGATTGGCAAACGTACCCACGGAAGCGCCAGCGCGCGGTAAAATGGTCCCTGAAAGAATAACTCGATGTGGCCGAGTTTGGGCTTTTTATTATCGCCTTCGGCTCTTGGTTTCTCTCTCGCGCACATCCAATGCATCAGACGCGAGAATGGCCAGCGCATTCGCTCAAAGTGTCGAACGTATATCACCAAGGAGGGCGGAAAAAAGAGCACGTTGACGATGAAGAGACACGCGATCATGGTCGCAGATAAAATCCCAAACGCCGCCAGCGGGATAAGAGTCGACCACGCTGTGGCGAGAAATGCCGCAAGCGTGGTGAATGAAGTCACAAACACCGCTCGAGACGCTCGAGTGTGCGTGTATTCAAGTCTTTCTAGCAAGTCGTCCCCGACGCCTTCGACCGCGGCACTCTGACGATAGGCGTCGTAAAACACGAATACATCATCCGCACCGACGCCGAGAACGACAAATATTGACAGCACCTGAATGTTCCCGAGATATTGGATGTGGTACATCGTTTTATATATAAGAAGTGCCATTGGAAACGAAATGAGAATTTCAAACATGCCCACGGTGGCGATGAACGCGCTGCCAGTGTGTAGGACCATGTATGCCCAGACGGACACGACGGATGCGATGGCCCATGCGAGATCACTCGAAATCACCCTCGCTGCGTCCCTCTGACGCATAAATTGACTATCCCAACGCGTGTACACTTGTGCCTCTTTCGCAGGACGCATATACGGCGAGGTGACGATGTTGCCACGCATACGAAATCGCTTGAACAACGCAGTCTCAATGGGATTGAGGAATTCACCGAGGATACGTTCTTGGTCAGAGAATCGATCTGTCGCGCTCGTAAATCCTCGAAAAGGCGATCCAACTGGGTATTTTGACCGGGTTATCCCTACCACGTTCGACGTCTCGGCGTTGAAATCACCGAGAAAGTATCCGAATTCACTAACATTCGCGGCAAAGACGTCGCGAACGACAGCGTCCACGTCGTCCACGATGTTCCCATCGGCATCGAAAAAGTACGATACCGGTGAAAGATACGGCACACATGAAGACATCCCATCATTTGTGTATTCAAGCTGGCACACAGCATCGTACGGCACCGTACCGTGAAGCACTAACCGCTCGTGTTCGCGCATCGCCATCAAATTATCGCGCGTAAATACGCTTTCACCCTTAACCGTGGATTCCCATTGAAACATAAACGTTCCTAGCACGCTTTCTTCCGAACGCTCTCGCGCGCCATCCACACCCGAACTTAACCTAAACATACCACGCGTGCGCGTACGAGCTCACGTCAGTCCATCCATACGACGCGCGTTCGCGCGTTCGCGCGTCCGATGCGCCTGCGCGTCTCGAACCGTACTCACTCATCAAGCATCGCCCTCGCCAACTCCCCCGCATCGCTCCATGTCGTCACTAAATCACGAGGAATCACCCACTCTCGCGCTTGCGGCGGCGCAAACTTCAACATCGACCCCAACGCGCACGCCAGCGTCGCCGCGCACGCGCACGCCAGGCACACCGCCAACGCCAGCCATGGGTGCGCGTGTGAGAATCGAACGTATCGTTTCAACATTGAACGGGTGCGAGACCCGACGGGACGCGCGCGGGTGGAAGACTCGATGTCGGTGCGTGCGGTCGCGCGCTTGGGTTCGCTCGCGCACCGCGCGCGCGCGTGTGGCGTGTAGTCATGTTTTGCTGACATCGATGCGAACGACGCGAACCGTCGCGAATTAGGGCTTAGGTTTTAGACGACCGTTTGAAAATCCCCGTTTCGCGCGGGGATTTCCGCACTTCGCGACGCCGCGCGCGCCATCACCGCGCCGCGCGCGCGACGGTACGCGCCACAATAATGCGTTTGTTCGGCTCGCAGTCGCAAGGCGATGGAAAGCCCACGCCCGGGGCGCCCGCGACGTGGGCGGTGGAGGAGCTCTTGGCGCTCGGTGCGCCGCTGGATGTGACGCTCGGCGTGCTCGCCGCGGCGTCCGACGACAACCAGGTCGTCATGCACGCCAGCGTCGCGGCGTGGATTCGTTTAAGTGAGATTAGGGCGGCGATCACGGCGTTAGGGCACGAGCTCGATGAAAACGAGGCGTTGGATAAGTTGCGGGCGATTCGAGACGTCGTGTTCGACGGAGAAAAAGATGATGAGTGCATCGTCGATGTGAATGCGAGCGCGGGATTCAAGATGTACATTGAGCAGTGCGAACGAGTGATTGATCATGCAGCCTCTGCGGTGGCGCAAAAGGGGAAGAAAGAGAAGAAGGTGGCGAAGAGTTTACCGGCAAAGTTGCGCGCCGAACTCCTTCCAAACGTCGAGCCGCCAGCGCCCAAGTCCAAGGCACGCTCCAATGGAAATTTTCTCATTAAACGAGATGCGTTTAAGGCGATCATCGATGCGCTCATTGCTGATATCCGTGCGCCTCAGACAAGCTTGGAGCGTGTTCAGGAAGATTTGGATACAAAGGTGTACGCTCCGACGCGCCCGAGACTTGCGGCGGAGGCAACGGCCGCCCGAGCCGAAACGCCGACAAAATCAATCTCAACGTCTAGGATAGCGGCACCGCGTGCGCAAAGTCCAGCACGGGAATGGGCTGACGTCGGTCAGCGCGTTGAGCGTGAAGATGCCGAGGATGTACTACCAACTCAAGCTGCCGAGGATGTCGTGTCACCCACGAGACGTGTCTTTGGCACCATGGCGGGTGTCATTGGCTCCGTCACGAGTTTGTTTCGACGAAAATCGATTGGTACTGGCGAAGTGGAGCTTACGCAGCCTGCGCAAGCGCTAGGGGATACCGCCACGCCACTGGAAGACGAGGCTTTTGATGACAACGATTTTGCGCCGCAACAAACGCAATACGACTACGACGAGGAAGACATCATGCCGACGCAAGTCGCGCCGCGCGAACCATCGCCGCCTCGACCTACCAAACGTACCGCGGCTGCGGCACGACTGGATAAAGATGCGGTGCCCACGGATAGCGATGACGAATACGACACCATCGCCATCCCGCGGGTGGCGCAAGCCAAGAAAAAGCCGAGCGGCGCCCAACGCGCGCAAGTATCAACGCCTGTGCGTCCGGCTCCTGTACCGACGATGAATGTCGCCGCCCCAAGTCGACCATCCTCGCCCGTCGTTTCTGGAGCAATCAAAATTCGTCGACGTGTCCACCGGTGGACTGAAATTGAAGTCGACGCGCTCAAACGCGGCATAAATGTCTACGGCGCCGGCGCCTGGGCGCTCATTCTCGCAAACAACGCCGATATCTTGCACAATCGGACGCAAGTCGACTTGAAGGACAAGTACCGCAACATGCAACGCGGGGGGCAACTCTGATAACCACATGGATGTACATTTAGAAGTTTCGATGACGTTTCTCTCGCTGCAAAACGTGCGTGTAATGCGTACTTTAAACGCCTTTATACCACCTTCGGTCGCCGTCAACGCGTCAACACACGCACACACGCGCCCATGTGTGTTGTTTACGCACGCATGTCAAGTATCGCGCCGCGCAGTACGCATTCAAGACGCGTGCACGATCCACATGTCACCTGCGCCGCCTCTGCGCCGACGCGCCAGCGCTAACACCCTTTACGCGCATCGAACCCACCCCACGCGCCACTTTCCATCGCTCGGCGCGCGCACCACCGCCGCCGATCGAGGAAACGTGAACGAACGCACATCGATATCATCGCATGGACGCTTTCGCGCAAGGCGCGCGGCGCGCGCGCGCGGCAGACGCCGCGATCGCGTCGAGCGCACACGACCATCGACGGGACCGATTCACGATCGCATTGGTGTTGAGTACGATAGCGATCGCGTGTGCGGCGATGACGATGTTAAGCGCGGCGGGGAAGGTTGATGTGCCTTTCGCGCTCGGGTTTGCACGCGGGCGAGGTGCACGGGGCGGCACACGAGGTGGCGCGGCGTCGGCGAGCGCGTTGCCGAGGTTGGGACAGGCGTACGCGGGCGGAGGGAGTGTGACGTCCGCAGCGATGGCGTCGATGTCGACCGCGGATTTAGGGGCATACACCGCGGGTGGGTTCCGACGCATTACGACGCCGATGGTGTTCGTGTCCTTGGGCACGAAGGCGGATAACGAGCGCGTACAACAGAGTTTAGGGAAGCTCATCACCCGCGGGCACATGACGAGCGACGAGTTGAAGCGTTTAGTAACGGTATCGCACGGCGTTGACGCCACGGCGTGGCCTGCAAATACGCACTTGGTGGAATATGCGGTAAAGGACATTCGAGCGCTGTCTCGCGAGCAAGGGAAGACGTTGATGGATTTGCCTTGGTTGCAAATTATTGATTTATCGAAGCAGCACGAAAACGGCATGTTACCAGTGGAATGGCGACGGTTGAGCCATCACGTGGGGTGTTTGTACGCGCACTTGTTCCAATGGCAATTAATCAAAGAAAAAGGGTTTCCGAAGGCGATTATCTTCGAAGCCGATGGGGTTGGCGTGAGTGATTTACCCTTCAGCGCCATGCAAGAAGCCATCGACCGCATGCCCGCCGACGCCGACGTGTTATTTACGTCCTTTGGCAACAGCAAAGGTGGTCCACTGCATCACTCTTGGAATTCCAAAAACGAAGATGGCTCGCCGGTGAAAGTTAACATGTACCACTGGAACGAATTCAACGCCGTCGCAGGGTTGCAATCGTATGTCGTTACGCAGAGCTTTATTCGTAAGGTGCAAGAGTACATCGCGCACAAGGGCGCGGATATGGTGGACGCATGGTTGCTAGGTAAGATGTGCGTCGTCGGTCGCGACGCGGATTGGAACATGCGTGGGATGGGTGAAGGGTTTAAGATCGTCGGTGGCGGTCCAATCCTCAACTGTTACCACGCCACGACGTGGACGTAGGTTGACGCGCGCGGCGTTCTGTAGCTCTTTTGTAACACCTAAAATGAATAATCTAGTCACCACCACACTTCACAGCCGCGCGCGCGATGGACGACCACAGCATCGCCTCGACATCGTACGGCACGCTCGATGTGAACGTCATCAATGCGACGAACATTAAAACCTCGTCATCCTTGCGTATCTTACGCTTGCTGTGCGTCGTCGAGTGCGCCGGCGCGCGATTCAAAACAAAATCCAAACGCGGGCGCTCCAACCCAACTTGGTCGCAATCTGGCACGCTAACATTCAATCGTGCGATAGATGCTGGCGAAGCTATTCGTGTGTCGGTTTGGGACAAGCGCGGAGATGGGCACAAATGTATGGGATCGGCGGCGTTCGCGTTGGAGCGGTTGAGACTGGACGCGCGAGAGACGCTCGAGCTCGATTTGGAGGGCGGTAAATACCCCGGTGGACGCGTGACGGTGAGCGTCAAGTACACTCAAGGTGATATTGACGCTGTACGAGTCGTTGCACCTGCTGTCGTGGGCGTTAACACCGAGAGTGCCGTGGAAGTTGAGAAAGATGGCGACGACATTCAAGCGTTTGAAGCGGTGAGCGCAGGCGAAGACGTCGCCACTGAGGGCGTTGTCCTCGATAACGCGCCCGAGGCGGCGGATGCGAGCTTCGATAGCGACGCAGGCGAGATCTTGATGGTGAGTACGACGATGACGCCTATAGACGCGCCTGTAGATGTAGCCGAGGGTGAAGATGACGAGTGGAGCGCGGTGTTGAAACCGTCAACACAACCCATCGTTGACGCGCCGCCGAGCGACGAAGGCACGTCTGAGGAAGTTCAAAAAGTCATGCGCGATGTCATGCGGAAAGTACGCATTGAAGACAGTCGTAGCGCGGAGGTTTGGGCTGAGGAATCTATGGATGACATTGTAGTCGTGACGCCGCCGCCGATGCCAGCAAAGTCGCGGGGCACCGAGCGCGCACAAGATGACGCCGAGCGCGCGAACGATGCACGGGGAAAAGTATTGGATGATTTACATACAATTCGTCACGTTCCATCGCCGAACGTCAAAGCTAAGGTTTTGCCGACGACTGAGGCTGAGGCTGAGGCTGAGGCTCCGCTCGCGCTTGACGTCCACATCCCGACGGTACAACATTCAAAAGAGAAACCTGTAGTCAAGACGACGCCGCAGAAGTCGAAAGGTACCGTTCAGTCAGCTATGAAGTCACCACCCACGATTACCGTTCGCGCGCCAGCGTCACCGAAGAAGTCACCACTCCATATTGAATCTGAAGAGGACCTCGTGGCCGCATTATTATCGCCAGCACGTCTGAACGGTCCGCGTGTGACGTTTGATGAGCGCATCGCGCGATCCGTACCGGCGCCTTCGAAGGTATCAACCCCACACATCCAGGCACCGTCGAGTCCGAAGACGGCGAGCCGCGCCGTCGCACCGCCGAGGACGCCGCCGACGATCGCCAAACGCCTCTTCGATCCACCGGTGCAACAAGCCGTGCAGCCTTTGATGGGTGACATGATCCCGACCAAGTCGGAAATTGATGAGGCGAGGCGTTTAGCATTGATGTTTGAGCGTGCTGATGACGTGTTCTCGTCGTGGTCGTGGTAAGGTGGCGAGCGTGTAGTAGATTTAGATTTTAGACAACACGAAGTGTAATAGCAATTAATTCTCTAAGTGATTATTGTTCCCTCCTCTTAATGCGCCTTGACGATTTGCACCACATCTTCATCTTGTAACACGTGCTCTTTACCGACACGCTGCGGTCTGTGCTTGGCGCTCATGCCCCACACCATTGCGTGCTTGAAAGAACGCATAATTGTCTTGTGAAGCTTGTTACAGAAATCTTCCACCGTGCTCGCGCTCTTGTGCAAGATGATGGGTTCGTCAAAGTTCGGTGTCACGCCTCGGGGCATGGTGTACACGCGAACTAATTCGAGCGCGTCCCAAATCTTTTCCAAAAGCCCATCCAAGTTCCACTCCTTTTCGGACGAACACGGCACGTAGTTTTTCATGTCCTCTAAAAGACGCAGCTCTTCTACGCTGACGCTATCCATCTTGTTCACAGCGTACACAGCCGGGGTGTAAATACGGTTGCCTTCGATGACATCAATCAAGTCTTCATCGGTGCAGTCGTCGTGCAACTTTACGTCGGCGTTGTGAATTTTGTACTCAGCCAAAATGTTCTTGACGGTTTCTTCATCCAAAAACGTCGTTTCGCCATTCGGGTTGGGGGTAAACGCGATGCCACCCTTATCCTTCTTGTTAAAGGTGATTGCCGGCGGTTTTTTGTTCAAACGAATACCGAACCCCTCAAGTTCGTGTTCGATTAACTTTCTGTGCGTCAAGGGCTTGACGGCGTCGAGGACGATGACGATGACGTCGCACGTACGAGCAGTGGAAATCACCTGTCTCCCGCGACCTTTGCCGTCTTTCGCGCCTTCAATAATACCGGGTAAATCGAGCAATTGAATCTACGTGCAAGCAAACGAGCAAATGAACAAACGATCGTGTCAGTCAATCAAAGTGTCACGACGAGCTTGTATACGAGCGTAAAATAAAATATGGCGAGCGAGAGCGCGCTTTTTCGACTCACCTTTGCGCCCCGGTAACGAATAACACCAGGAATACACGTCAACGTGGTAAACTCATACGCTGCCGCCTCAGAAAACGTCCCAGTCAACTTGTTCAACAACGTCGATTTCCCAACCGACGGAAAGCCAACCAAACCGACACGGCAATCACCCGTCTTTGTCACGTCGAACCCTTCACCCTTCGGTCCACCCTTCGTGGTTGGCTCCATGATATCGCGCCTGAGTTTCGCCAACTTTGCCTTGAGCGACCCAAGGTGCGATGCCGTAGCTTTGTTCTTTTGCGTTCGGCTCATTTCGAGCTCGATCGACGCAATCTTCTCGAGTATTTCCGCCATGATTGCTGATGCCGATTTTACTCAAAGAAAAAGAGTGTATCGATGAAACGCCGCCGTGGACGTTGCCGAATATCGCTGTCGCACCGCAGCCGAGCTTCACGGCGAGCTAGAACGCACGTGTTTCGCGTGTACGAGCACTCGTCGAGCGTGTGACGTGTCGGCGGTGCGAATATACGGCACGCGCGCGGCGATGTGTGGCGGTTTATCCGGTTTTGGCGGCTGGCGCATCGCGCGCCGTGCGCGCACTCGCGCCCGCCCGACGCGCTCTTCGCGCGCGTGAGCGCCTAATACAGACGCGAATCATCGCCTCGTCGCATCGCGCGATCGTTCGCGGACGATGGCGACGTGGGGTGGCAGCGTACCAGCAAAAGCGCAGCTGCGGGCGCCATTCATGGGCGCGGTGCTCCCGAGCGACGAGGACGAGGTTGCCGCTGAGGCGCGCCGCACACGTGACGCAGAATGTTGGACGCGCACCTTGCGCGCTGGGGTGCGAGAGGACACGCTGGCGACGCTGGATGCGATTGAGGCGCGCGCACTCGAGGATGAAGAGGTGGTGTGCGCGCTCGGAAACGGTGCACGCGAGAGACGGTGATGAGGATGTTCGCGAACGTGCGGGCGATGTGTACGCGACGTGCGTGAAACAGTGCCCGAGCGGCGCGGCTTTTCCGGCGTGTGGGCTCGTGCAGACGGGGACGTTTGTCGCGTGCGCCGTCGGCTCGCTCGCTTTGCCGACGGCGCTGCGCTTACGCTTGCCGCGGCACGACCGTTTTCCGAGCGTGAGCGCCATGGTGTGGCATTCGTCTATTGCGCTCGGGAGATATCTGTTTCGGCCAGAGGTGCGGGCGTGGGTGCAGGCATTTGGGAGAGCGCGCGGACGCGAGACATCGGCGCTAGAAATCGGCGGCGGCGCCATGGTTGCTGGTTTGGCGTTTTCATGTAGCTTTCCCGACGAAGGGTGGGACGTAGTGCTGAGTGACGTCGATAATAATGCAGTGGTGAATGCGCGGTATAATATAGAGAGGCAAAAGAAGTTTCAACCGGCGTTCAACGCAAAGACGCGTTCTGCAATTGTCGATTGGAACGCCGACGACGACTCGGACTCGGACTCGGACTCGGACTC
>Ga0181562_10002349_pt1 | contig 14522 bp, 9 predicted proteins | sample 011ome_26_FD_139344 | JGI IMG/M metagenome (GOLD analysis project Ga0181562, IMG submission 139344) | Coastal salt marsh microbial communities from the Groves Creek Marsh, Skidaway Island, Georgia - 011511BT metaG (megahit assembly) | ecosystem: Environmental > Aquatic > Marine > Intertidal zone...
CAATTCTAGTGGCTAGCTTTTGCAAAAATATTCTGTCGTGAGTGATAAATATGACCCCACCCGCGAATGAGCGCACCTTATGCTCCAGCCACTCAATGGTAGAAATATCTAAGTGGTTAGTCGGCTCATCTAGTAACAATAAATCTGGTTCTGATACGAGGGCTTTACCCAAAGAGACACGACGTCGCCAACCTCCCGATAATTCTTCTAGCTTTCTATCTGCAGGCAAATCCAACTGTGATATCACAGTATCCACTTGTTGATCGATATTCCAAATACCACTGCTATCAATTTGCTGTTGTAGATTTTCTAATTGTTTCATCTCCTGATTATTAAGACTGGAGTTAGACAATTGATGATATTGATCGAGCAGTTGTTGTTGCTCACCCATACCCTCAGTGACAACCTCACGCACGGTTTTTCCTGAGGTCGATAATAGTGTTTGCTCGAGCTGACTAATCCTCAGATGGCGACGCTTCTGAATTTCACCATGATCCGGTTGATACTCGTTTGTTAATAATTTTAATAGCGATGACTTGCCCGCACCATTGCGTCCAATCAAGCACACACGTTCTTTAGGATCGATAGAAAAATTAGCCTCTTTAAGAATTGGAGTATCTCCAAATTCTAGTGAGACATCTTGTATACGCAATAGGTACATTAACGCTCTCGGTGCTGGTGCTGGATTGATTTACTGTACAAATAGGAACACTGTCTAGAATTCTCCATTTATACTGAGACTAGACAGTATAATACTTATTATTAACTGTTTGAATTTCTCACAACATTATTATGCGCATAATACGTTTTTTTCTAGGTCGACTGATTTTATTGATCAATTGGATCACTCTGCCAAAACCTCTCCATAGGTCTCAACAACAGCAAGAGCAACTAGACGATGTCACTTGCAACTTGTTTGTTTATGAAATGCTTGCTTGCCCATTTTGCGTCAAAGTTCGACGTGAAATCCACCGACTGGGACTCAACATCAACACCATCAATGTCAAATTATCAAAACATGAAATGGATCGGTTAGTTAATGAAGGAGGCAAGTTCCAAGTGCCTTGTTTAAGAATTGACTCTCCAGTTCAATCTGATGGCAAAGAAAATATTTCTGGAAACAGCGATAGTCAAACATGCAAATGGCTATATGAGTCCGACCAAATCATAGAACATATCCAAACGCTAACAAACTCAACAAATAAGACATAAATCCATCAAGTTAGAAGTATTAACTTGCCATACTGATAACTTCGCAAATAACATCAAGACATAAAAAACCCCGCATCAATTTTTTTGACGCAGGGTTTTAAACTCAGACCAAAGTTAGACTAAGAAGCGTTTTCTTTACGTTCTTTAGCTTCCTTTATTACCTGCTCAGCCACGTTGTTAGGGCATGCGTTGTAGTGTGAAAATTCCATTGAGAATTGACCGCGACCTGATGTCATCGTCCGTAGATCACCGATATAGCCAAACATTTCTGCTAGAGGAACTTCGCCTTTAATGCGAACTGCTGTCACAGTGGGTTCTTGCGACTTAATCATGCCACGACGACGATTCAAATCACCGATCACGTCACCAACATGATCTTCCGGAGTAAATACATCAACTTTCATAATCGGTTCCATCAACTGTGGACCTGCTTTTGGCATACTTTGTCGATAGCCGCCCTTAGCAGCTAACTCAAATGCAATGGCTGATGAATCCACTGGATGAAAGGCACCGTCCATGAGCGTAATTGAGATATCCTCGACTGGATAACCAGCAAGCACGCCTTCAGCCAGCATCATCTTAAAACCTTTTTCAATGGCTGGCCAAAATTCACGCGGCACATTACCACCTGTCACTTTTGATTCAAATGACCAACCACTTCCGACTTCACCGGGCTCAATTACGTAATCAATCTTACCAAATTGACCTGAACCACCAGACTGTTTCTTGTGCGTATAGCTGTCTTCCAGGCGCTGTGTAATGGTCTCACGATAGGCCACTTGTGGCTTTCCAACCACCACTTCTACATTATGAGTGCGCTTAAGGATATCAATCTTGATATCAAGATGAAGCTCACCCATACCCATAAGAATTGTCTCTCCACTCTCCTCGTCTGTAGATACCAAGAAAGATGGATCCTCCGCAATCATTTTGCCCAATGCAACGCCAAGCTTTTCGGAAGCCGCCTTGTCTTTTGGCGCAACCGCCATAGAAATCACAGGATCAGGAAACACCATGGGCTCAAGGGTTGCAGGTTTGTTTGGATCACACAAAGTGTGACCCGTTTGAACATTCTTCATACCCAAAATAGCAACTATGTCGCCCGCTTGAGCTGAATCCAATTCTTCACGAGAATCTGCATGCATCTCCACAATACGACCGATACGCTCAGTCTTCCCTGTGAAGCTATTTAACACAGTCGTACCTTTTTCCAATTTGCCGGAATAAATTCGTATAAATGTGAGTGCACCATATCGATCATCCATAATCTTGAATGCAAGAGCACGCAGTGGCTTATTAACATCTACTACTGCTAACTCACCTGTTTCATTACCCTCGAGATCCACTTCAGGTTGAGGTTTGACTTCTGTCGGGCTAGGCAAGTAATCAACGACGGCATTAAGCACCAACTGAACACCCTTATTCTTAAATGCTGAACCACAATAAGTTGGGAAGAAATCCAGATTGATAGTACCTTTGCGTATGCAAGCTTTAATAGTCTCATCCGAAGGCTCTTCACCCTCAAGATATTTCTCCATGGCATCATCATCTTGCTCTAAGGCAGTTTCAATCATTTCTTGTCGATAAGTTTCTACATCATCCACCATGTCTGCCGGTACATCTTGGATCTCATATTTTAATGGATCGCCTGAGCCATCCCATACCCATGCTTTGCGTGTTAATAAATCGACCACACCAGTGAATTCATCTTCTGTACCGATCGGCAGCACCATAACAAGTGGCTTAGCGCCCAATACATTCTTGATTTGATCAACGACTCGATAAAAATCTGCCCCTAAACGATCAAGTTTGTTAACAAAAATAATTCGTGATACTTCTGAGTCGTTAGCATAACGCCAGTTCGTCTCTGATTGTGGCTCTACTCCTCCTGATCCACAGAATACACCGACACCACCATCAAGTACCTTGAGTGAACGATAAACTTCAATAGTGAAATCAACGTGTCCCGGTGTATCAATAATGTTTAATCGATGACCATCCCACTCACAACTCGTGGCTGCTGACTGAATAGTGATTCCACGCTCACGTTCTTGATCCATAAAATCTGTGGTCGCTTCACCATCGTGAACTTCACCAATTTTATGGATTTTTCCGGTTAAACTCAGGATACGTTCAGTTGTTGTTGTTTTACCCGCGTCAACATGAGCGAATATTCCAATATTTCGATATTTTGATAAATCAGTCATAACAGTCGTCTTTAAAATATATATAGTGGGGATTGAATCAAGTGCGCTTGCAGTAGCTTGTGCCGAGCGGATATTACTACAGTTAGTGCTTGAACTCTAAGGACTTTTAGACAGTTTTATCAATGAATATAGAAGTTTTGGGTAAAAAAACATCACATGCCATATTAAAATCAATAGAAACAGTTAGTTATACTCACTCAGACAAATTTAAGTGGCGTTGTAGATTGCGTGTAAAATGTTCCCGAAATTGATACGAAACCTCCTGATTGATGATTAATGCAAACGGCAACCAATTATCTGCCTGCCGAAGATAACCCGCATAATTTCTTATCCCTTGCATAGTGCCAGTTTTTGCAAGAATCACCTGGCCCTGAGAGCCTAACAAATGCTTATATTGATCAAAGCGTTTGAGAATATCTATGATTTGGCGCGCTGATAATTGATTATGGCGTGATAATCCTGCACCTTCGATCAAGTTGTAAGACCGCCAACCAAAATGTTTTTTAATGTAGTCATCAAATACTCGTATTGACTTATCAATTGATGCGGGCGCTTGATAGCTATGAGCACCGAGCATGAGAAATAATTGTTGAGCAATAAAGTTATTGGAATATTTCAACATCGCCTCAACCACATCTTGCAAAGTGTGACTGTTCTCGAAGGTAATCCAATCAGAATAATGAGTAGTTAAGCCGTCACAGCGACTGTGTCCAACTTGAATCCCTGCAGAAACCAGTTTGGCGGATAATATTTGCTTGAAATAAATAGCAGATTGAGCGGCATCTCTTAGACTGACACGATGCTCTCCTTCTGCCAATTGACCCCCAATTTCTCGCGCTAGAGACGTCATAGGTGTCTGATCTTCTGCTGAAATTATTTCACCTTGTCGAACTTCTAATGCCATCGAGTTGAAATTAGCAGCCAATGCTGCATAAGGAGCATCATAAGGATTCCAACTTTTACCACGACCATGGGCATCTACATCAGCTGAAAAGAAACTACTATCTGTCCGAATACCATTCAGTGTTTGAATATTTTTTGCTTTGATATAGGTGATCAAGCGATCTATTTCCTCAGAGATTAATAAAGGATCTCCTAAACCACGAACTCTCAAACATCGGGAAGTGGAATCATAATCAAGTTGAGTCTTAAATCGATGTTGCAGTCCCCACACATCTAACGCCACAAGTGCGGTAAAAACCTTAACTAAAGAGGCCGGCACATAGGAGATATCAGCATTATGAGCGATTAGTGCTTCACCGCGTTCATCTGACACTATCAAAGCAGCGGCCTGCATCTTTTCAAGCTCTGAATAGAGTGTGCTTGCAGTGAAATTCTGCGCATAACAATCACCAACAACGTAAATAGTAAAACACGCCATCGATAATAAACGCAGACACATGTGATGTAGATATCGACTCATCTGTTACCAACACTGTATAGTAATCGCAATTTCATAGACAAATAATAAACAATAACTGCCACCTTTTCAGAGCATGTTCACATTGATAAACCAATGACACTAGAGCAAAGCCAAGACTTTCATCACATACTGCTGGAAAATCACAGCTTACTAGATGTGCGTGCTCCAATCGAATACGCTCAAGGGGCTTTCCCCAATGCTAACAATGCTCCCCTGCTAAATGATGAGGAACGTCATCAAATCGGATTATGCTATAAAAATCTTGGTCAAGAACAGGCGATCGCTTTGGGTCATAAGCTGGTCAGCGGCGAAATCAAACAGCAACGCATTAATCATTGGATTCAGCAATTAAAAGACCACTCCACCAAGTATCTCTATTGTTACCGAGGAGGTCTTCGCTCCAAAATTAGTCAGCAATGGTTACATGAAGCTGGCTTTGATATCCCGAGAGTGAAGGGAGGATACAAGGCCCTACGGAATTTTCTCATCCAACAACTGCAACAGGCTGATACATACTTTTCCTACACATTAGTTGCTGGTTTAACGGGTTGTCAAAAAACCACACTTGTGACTGACCTCGAGCAAGGCATCGATTTGGAGGGAGCAGCTAATCATCGCGGCTCAAGCTTTGGAGCACATGCCACTCCTCAAAGCAGCCAAATCGCATTTGAACATCAACTGGCAATTGACTTATTGCGAGCACAACAAAAACATTATCGCCATGTTGCTTTAGAAGATGAGGGACGCTTTATTGGCAGTGTTGATATCCCCAAGAATATCTTTAACAAAATGCGTAGCTCACCGATGGTGGTTATCGAGAGGACTCTAGAGGATCGTATTGATCAGCTGCTGAAAGAATATGTGACAGACATGCTGTCAGAATTTAATGCAATCAATGCAAATCAAGAGAATGCATTTATGCAGTTTTCAGATTATCTTCTTGGAAGTCTGCAACGAATATGTAAACGTTTAGGGCAGCAACGCTGGCAACAACTAGATACGACTATGCGCACAGCCTTACAAACTCATCACCAGCGTGGTGATGCGAGCATACATAGAGACTGGTTAAGGGTGCTAGTTACAGAGTACTATGATCCCATGTACTTATCTCAACTAGAGCAGCGCAAAGAATCAGTTGTTTTTAGGGGTGACTTTGCTGCCTGCAAACAATATATTACTGAAAAAAATCAAGCTCATACTTAAGGATATAATAATGGAATGGACAGTCTACTTGTCAGGAGAAAGCCATACAGATTGGCGCGAACAAATTAAGCAGAAATGCCAATCGCTAGGATTGCCTATCAATTTCACATCAGCAGTGACTGATCATGCCGCCAGTGATGCTGCAGGGGATATGCTTAGCCCCAATAGTGAAGGTTTTTGGCGTGATCACAAATCTTCAAAGGTGAATGCAATCAGAACCAAAAGCTTGATTGAGATGTGTGATATCGCTGTGATTCGTTTTGGTGACAAATACAAACAATGGAATGCCGCATTCGACGCAGGACACTGTGCTGCGTTTGGTAAGCCTTATATTACGCTGCATGATGAAAACATTATTCATCCACTCAAAGAAGTCGACGCAGCCGCCATGGCATGGACGCAAACGCCAGAAGAAGTTGTTGAAATCTTACGATATACCACACAAACAGATTAGATCTGATTGTTTCATTAGAAGTACAAATTTGATCACACCCGTTGCAAGCATCTATCACAACGGGTGGGGTTATTAGACTATGAATTTGGCTTAACAGGTGCGGGCAATTCACTACTGCCCATCAAGTACTCATCGACTGAGCGAGCTACTGAACGACCTTCTGCAATCGCCCATACAATCAAGCTCTGACCGCGCTGCATATCTCCCGCTACGAATACTCCATCTACAGATGTCATCCAGTGCTCATCAGCAACAACATTTCCACGTGCATCCATTTCAACACCCAACTGCTCCAGCATGCCAGGCTTCTCAGAGCCTATAAATCCCATCGCAAGTAGCGCTAGGTCACATGGCAACTCTCTCTCACTGCCTTCGATCTCGACCATGCGCATTTGGCCATCTACGTTTTTCATTTCAACTGTAACAAGCTGTAATCCTTTGACATGACCATTGCCATCATCAATAAACTTTTTAGTGGAGACAGAATATAGCCGCTCCACTCCCTCTTCATGTGCAGAAGCCGTACGATATATTCTTGGCCATTCAGGCCATGGATTATTTTCCGCACGCGCCTGTGGAGGTTGCGACATGATTTCTAACTGGTGGACTGATTTAGCATGTTGTCGATTAGCTGTGCCTAGACAATCTGCACCAGTATCACCGCCGCCAATGATAACAACATGTTTGTCCTTAGCATCGATAAATTCAGCTGGCTTTTCATCACCCTCACAAATATGGTTCTGCATAGGCAAGTAATCCATCGCCTGATGCACTCCTGATAATTCCCGTCCTTGAACAGGTAAATCACGACGATCACAGGCACCACCTGTCAAAACAATTACATCATACTCAGCGCGCAGTTCATCAACTGCGATGTTTTCTCCCACGTTCGCATTGGTGATAAATGTCACACCCTCCTGCTCCATCTGCTGCATGCGACGATCTAACACGCGTTTTTCCATTTTAAATTCAGGAATACCGTAACGCAGTAATCCACCAATACGATCATCACGTTCTAACAAGGCAACATCATGTCCAGCACGTGCAAGTTGTTGAGCGGCGGCCATTCCAGCAGGCCCTGAACCAACAATCGCAATTTTCTTTCCAGTTTTTTGCGTGGGTATTTGTGGCTTAATCCAACCTTCTTGCCATGCCTTTTCAATAATAGAGAGCTCAACAGCCTTAATATTTACAGGATTATCGTTGATACCTAAAACACAGGCGCCTTCACATGGCGCTGGGCACAGCGTGCCAGTAAATTCTGGGAAGTTATTGGTCGCATGCAAGCGCTCAATGGCTTCTTGCCATTGTTCTCGATAAACCAAATCATTCCAATCTGGTATCAAATTACCTAACGGGCAACCCTGATGACAAAATGGAATGCCACAATCCATACAGCGGGAAGCTTGTTGTTGTAACGGTTCTTTCTCCCATGGCGCCATCACTTGATTGAAGTCTTGTAGACGCTCCTCAACAGGACGATAAGGTTGTTTAGCGCGTTCAATTTCAATAAACCCAGTTACCTTACCCATGTGCTGCCTCCATAACTGCCTCATCTACTGAGGTACCTTCGGCCTTGGCTCGTTTCATCGCTTCTAGTACACGTTTGTAATCTTTAGGCATCACTTTAATGAATTTTGATTGATAGCTTGCCCAATCATTGAGAATTTTTTCTGCCACTGGACTGCGAGTATATGCAAAATGCTTTGTTAACATAGAGCGAACATCTTGAATATCTTCATCTTCAACCAACTCCTCTAAGTGCACCATATCTTGGTTACAGTTAATCTCAAATTGGTCTCGATCTTCTAATACAAACGCTACACCACCTGACATACCGGCAGCAAAGTTACGACCAGTATCACCGATAACAACAATTTTTCCACCCGTCATATACTCACAACAGTGGTCACCTACACCTTCAACGACTGCATTGACTCCACTATTACGCACTGCAAATCGCTCCCCAGCGATACCCCGAACATAAGCTTCACCCTCGGTCGCACCATAGAAACATACGTTACCGACAATTATATTGTCCTCGGCTTTGAAGCTAGCTTTGCGAGACGGATAAACAATTATTTTGCCGCCTGACAAACCTTTGCCAAGATAGTCATTAGAATCGCCCTCCAGTGTCATAGTGACGCCTTTGGGAACAAATGCACCAAAGCTCATACCTGCGGAACCTGTAAAATGTGCCTTAATCGTATCTTCTGGTAATCCTTGACCGCCGTGCTGCTTAGTAATGTTATAGCCCAGTATTGTGCCCACACTGCGATTGGTATTAACAATCGGTAGGGAAACTTCAAGTGCGGTTTTGTCCTTAATCGCTGCTTCACAAGCGGGCACCAGTTGGGTCATATCTAGAGATAACTCCAAGCCATGATCTTGCTTATTTACACAATACAACTTAGTTCCCGCATAGGGCACCGGCTTATGAAGTATTGCTGAGAAGTCTAAACCCTTAGCTTTCCAATGATCGACAGCTTTAATGGTATTTAAACGATCCACTTGGCCAATCATTTCATCAATCGTTCTAAATCCGAGTTGCGCCATGTATTCACGCACTTCGTCAGCAATGAACCTAAAGAAATTTTCAACAAACTCAGGTTGCCCTGCAAACTTCTTGCGTAGTTCAGGATTTTGAGTTGCCACACCCACTGGACAAGTATTGAGATGACATACACGCATCATCACACAGCCCATAACAATTAAAGGAGCCGTTGAGAATCCATATTCCTCAGCACCCAATAGCGCGGCAATTATTACATCGCGGCCCGTCTTCATCTGGCCATCCGTTTGCATCACAATACGGTCCCGCAATCCGTTTTGAACGAGTACTTGCTGAGTCTCAGCCACCCCCAATTCCCACGGCAATCCTGCGTGCTTTAGCGAGTTCATAGGTGATGCACCTGTTCCTCCATCATAGCCTGAGATAAGCACCACATCAGAATGGGCCTTTGCTACACCAGCAGCAATGGTACCCACTCCCACTTCAGCAACTAATTTGACATGAATTCGTGCTTCAGGATTAGCATTCTTAAGGTCATGTATCAACTGTGCCATGTCCTCAATTGAATAAATATCATGATGAGGTGGTGGAGAAATCAACCCTACACCTGCCGTTGAGTGACGCACCTTCGCGACCCATGGATACACTTTAGAACCTGGCAACTGACCACCTTCACCTGGCTTAGCACCCTGAGCCATCTTAATTTGAATATCATCAGCATTGACTAGATACTCACTCGTGACACCAAACCGTCCTGAAGCGACTTGTTTAATCGCACTGCGACGTGAATCACCATTTGCATCCGGCGTGAATCGATCGGGATCTTCGCCTCCCTCACCGGTATTCGATCGACCACCGATGCGATTCATAGCGATCGCTAAAGTCTCGTGAGCTTCAGAGCTAATTGATCCATATGACATCGCACCCGTTGAGAAACGTTTCATAATGTTTTCAATCGGCTCAACCTCTTCAAGTGGAACTGGTGGATGCGATAAATCTAAATCAAACAAGCCTCGCAATGTTGCTAGATGCTCGTTCTGTTGATCGACTTTGCTAGTATATTCCTTGAAAATTTCATACTGCCCTGATTTAGTCGCGTGTTGCAGCTTGAACACAGTTTCCGGATTGAAGAGATGATACTCACCATCACGTCGCCATTGATATTCACCACCCCACTCTAAATCTGCGCGTTTAACAGCACGTGTTGGGAATGCACGTTCATGGTGTACGGAAACTTCGGCAGCCACTTCTTCCAGACCGATACCTCCAATGCGAGAAGCAGTCGAAGTAAAGTATTGATCCACAAAATCCTTATTAAGCCCGATAGCTTCAAATACTTGCGCACCTCGATAAGACTGTACCGAAGATATACCCATCTTAGACATGATCTTGATCAATGATTTATTGATCGATTTGATATAATTGCTCACTGCCTTGTCATATTCCATCTCAGGGATATGACCTTTGTCGATCAGATCACTGATCGATTCAAAAGCCAGATATGGATTCACAGCGCCAATACCATATCCAATCAGAACGGCAAAATGATGAACTTCTCTGGGTTCTCCCGACTCAAGAATCAGTCCCACTTTGGTGCGTGACGCATTACGAATTAGATGGTGATGCACACCTGCCGTCGCTAATAATGCAGGAATTGCAGCATGCTCAGCATCTATACCACGGTCGGACAAAATAATATTTGTGTTGCCATCGAGTATCGCTTTGTCAACCTCAGCACATACCGTTTTCAACGCTGCATCCAAACCTTTACCACCTTCTTTAACCAAATACAGAATACTCACTGTAGCGGTTTTGAAGCCAGGCATATCAACATCACGGATGGTTGCTAACTGTTGATTAGTGAGCACAGGAGAATCGATTTTAATCTGCCTACAACTCTCTGGCGTCGCTTCCAAAAGATTTTGCTCGGCACCGATAGTAGTCGCCACCTGTGTCACCAATTCTTCACGTATCCCATCCAAGGGTGGGTTAGTCACTTGAGCGAACAACTGTTTGAAGTAGTCATATAATGGTCTAGAACGATTCGATAACACTGCAAGTGCGGTATCCGTGCCCATAGATCCCAATGGCTCTATACCTTTAGCGGCTGAAGGCGCAATTAATACATCAAGATCTTCATGGGTATAACCAAAAGCTTGTTGACGTTGCAATAACGTATCGGTGTCAGTGTCATAGACATTGCTAGATGGTGGCAACTGATCAATTGACTTAAGGTTGTCTTGCAACCACTGTCCGTAAGGATGCTGACTAGAAAACTCGGATTTGAGCTCTTCGTCTTCTATGATTCTTCCTTGTTTGGTGTCAACCATGAAGATGCGTCCAGGATGCAAACGATCTTTGACAACAATGTCTTCAGGCGGAATATCCAGCACGCCAACTTCCGAAGCCATCACTACCATATCATCCTTAGTCACATAGTAACGTGATGGTCTAAGTCCGTTACGATCCAATACAGCACCAATCACATCCCCATCGGTAAAAGCGACTGAAGCAGGACCATCCCAGGGCTCCATAAGACTGGCATGATACTCATAAAAGGCTTTTCTTTCTGCCGACATGGTTTCATGACCACTCCATGCTTCTGGAATCATCATTAAAATTGCATGCGAGAGTGGTCGCCCACTCATATGTAAAAATTCTATAACATTGTCAAATGTCGCGGAGTCACTGCCACCCTCAATACAGATCGGGAAGAGTTTTTTGAGATCGTCACCAAACAACTCTGATTTACACAGAGATTCACGCGCTCTCATCCAGTTAGAATTGCCTCGTACTGTATTGATCTCACCATTATGTGCTACATATCGAAATGGGTGGGCAAGCTTCCAAGCTGGGAAAGTATTAGTGGAAAAACGTTGATGAACTAAAGAAATAGCTGATTCAAAGTCTGGGGCCAGAATATCTGGATACATCAGCTCCAACTGCGTGACTGTCAACATTCCTTTATATATAAATGTTCTCGATGACAGTGATGGAATATAAAAACGATCTTTTTCTGATAAATCAGAACCCCAAATCGTATGCTCAGACAGCTTTCTTATAACATAGAGCTTACGCTCGAATGCTTCTATATCTTTAATATTATCAGCACGCTTAATAAAAATCTGTCTAAACGTTGGCTCACCCGATACTGCAGTTGGACCAAGGCTACTATCATCAGTAGGGACATCCCTCCAACCAAGAACAGACTGACCCTCAGCGATGACAATTTCTTCAATCATCGCCTGGCATTGCTCAGATTGACTTGCATCGTTGGGCAAAAACACCAATGCGGCCCCGTAATGACCGTAATCAGGTAGATCGATATTAGCCTCAGCACATACACGATTGAAAAACTTGTGCGGCATTTGTACTAACATACCAACACCATCACCAGTATTTTCTTCACAACCACAAGCGCCGCGATGAACTAGCTTTTTAAGAATAGTCAGACCATCTTCAATTGTCTGATGAGATTTGTTGCCTTTAATATTCGCAACGAAACCGACCCCACATGAATCATGCTCATAATCGGGATCATAAAGGCCTTGCGCTGGTGGATAAGTATTCTGCATAGAACTTTCGCTTGTTAGTTAGAGTTGAGTCCCTTCACCCCATCACTCCTATTCAAGCGTGCTAATGTTTGGCACCAATTAAGCAGCGATTAGACGAGAAAAATCTCATATAAATTCACTACTTAGACACACCTACACAGAGCTGTCTGGGCGGGAAATTATAATGCAGGCAGGATTGCTCAGGCAAGTTGTTGCAACAGGTATTTATATTTATCTGATGTACAAGAAGGAACGGCTGAAATGATATAAAGGCTAGACTTATCAGACACTTACTTCATCATTCAACAAAGACTAACGGACGCATGCTGCTTAATAATACAGACTATTTTCACTATAGTCTGCTGCAATGGGTTAACGAATCTTAGTGTCTAAGTTTTATAATTTTGGATTTTAAATATTCGAGACAACTTAATTTTAAGTCTGTGCACAGTAATTAACTAGGAAAAATATAATAAAAATTATTGACTCCGCCAGTAATCAAACCCTACGCCCATAGCAAAAAACAAAATCGTCACCGGTATAAACATTAAGTAACGCAAAAATATTAGCCGTGTCATTTGATTGGGCTGAACAGATAACATTTGTTGCACAGCGGGCATCCTATCTAATAAGTAACCAATAACAAACCCTGCTGGAATAAAAACAATAAGCCATATAGAAAGCTTAGGTGATGAACCAATTAAGAAAGCAGTATATGCTGCCAACATGTAGCAGCCAGTGGTGATGAGTGAAAACATTCGGCCAGATTAACACGTAGACACATATCTTTTAACTTAAAATCATACCGATAATCACTGTGTGAGAAACTGATAGCTCACATCACTCTGTGCAAAGGCTTGTGCTTTAAGCAACAAATTTTAACGCGATATGAAACTTTGACTCGACGAGAAAAAGAAGTGCTCCTACTCCTATGCGAAAACAATGGGACACTCACAAATCAAATAATCTCTGAAAACTTGCGCATCAGCAAACGCACGGTTGAAGTGCATAGAAGTGCCATAATGGGAAAAATGCTGGCACATACTCGAGCTGAGTTAATAGCTTTTTGTCATTATGCTGATGATGACATTCATCGATATCAGCCAACGACAATAAATAATGCTCAAGAAAAAAAGTTTGCTAATTCACACCATCGCGCACTATTTAACTCAATCAAATGAGCCACATTAATCTAAAGATGCTTTTTGCTCTAATTAGCCCATCAACGAATGATTGACATAATAAAAACCATTGATAATAAAGTTACAGCATAAAAAAAACCCCATCACTTGAAAGCAATGGGGTTTGATATTAATGCCTGGCGATGTCCTACTCTCACATGGGGAGGCCCCACACTACCATCGGCGCTGAACAGTTTCACTTCCGAGTTCGAGATGGGATCGGGTGGGTCACATTCGCTATGGTCACCAAGCAAACTGGCATGCACATACGTCAACTTTCATCAACGTATATACAAATTCTGGAAATGCATTCAATTCAAGTGTATGTCTTCAGTGTTACTTCTCAAGTCACTCAATATGTTTGAGTGTTATATGGTCAAGCCGCACGGTCAATTAGTACTGGTTAGCTTCACGCATTACTGCGCTTCCACACCCAGCCTATCAACGTCGTAGTCTTCGACGGACCTTCAGAGACCTCAAGGGTCTAGTGAAATCTAATCTTGGGAGAGGCTTCCCGCTTAGATGCTTTCAGCGGTTATCCCTTCCGAACATAGCTACCCGGCAATGCAACTGGCGTTACAACCGGCACACCAGAGGTTCGTCCACTCCGGTCCTCTCGTACTAGGAGCAGCTTCCCTCAAATTTCAAACGCACACGGTAGATAGGGACCGAACTGTCTCACGACGTTCTAAACCCAGCTCGCGTACCACTTTAAATGGCGAACAGCCATACCCTTGGGACCTGCTTCAGCCCCAGGATGTGATGAGCCGACATCG
>Ga0181562_10002366_pt1 | contig 14486 bp, 14 predicted proteins | sample 011ome_26_FD_139344 | JGI IMG/M metagenome (GOLD analysis project Ga0181562, IMG submission 139344) | Coastal salt marsh microbial communities from the Groves Creek Marsh, Skidaway Island, Georgia - 011511BT metaG (megahit assembly) | ecosystem: Environmental > Aquatic > Marine > Intertidal...
GCCGACTACTCCAGAGATTTTTCTCGGAGAGCTCCCTACAACTATTTCTTTGACGGGAAAGTGGCACTCAAGAATGCCAAGGGTGTTTCCACAGACCAAGACATGGGCTTCCTGTTCGAATCTGCCATGCCTTCTGGGGGCACGTACAACAATGCCGCGACTTTGCAATGGGGCTATGCGAGTGCCAGATTTGTCTATGATCCACTGAAAAGAAAATATGCTGTCCGGCTCAATGGCGAACGAGCCACGGCTGAAGAAGAAGATGGCTTGCAGTGGGCGGACACGGTAGTGATCCAGCAGGTGAAACAAACTCAGTCCAAATACTTTGACAAGGGCGGCGGCAATACTCCGCATGCGGAAACAATTGGGCAAGGACAGGCAATTGTGCTGCGCAATGGTTTCGCATTTCCCGTGAGCTGGTCGCGACCCGATGCCAAGTCAGGAACCACATTTACTCAGGCCGACGGCAGCCCAATGGCGTTTAAGCCCGGACAAACCTGGATTGCCCTCTACGACGCAAGTCGGCCCGTTAAGTTAAAACCCAAATCAAGATAGATCATCATCGACGGACACAACCGTTCTTGAACCATCGGCCAAGTAATGGAAGATTGCGAATTGATTGAACCCTCGGGCGATAGCGCAACCGAGTTCGGGGCTCATTCCCCAAGCGATGAACCCTGGCTCCCGATGTTCATTGTCCTCTGAAAAGCCATCGGCTTCCCAGACGTCAAAACCCGTGGCCTTGAGTTCCATTAACAACCGTTCATTGGCTGCTTCGTTGTCAGCACGACTGGGGCGCGACTTACCGGGATTCCATGCTGTGATGACAACACCGGACAAACCCCTGCGTTTAATGAGTTCAGAAGCTGAAACCCAACCCTGCGAGCCCGCCCCTAATGGCCGGATATCCACGAGAGCAGACTCGTATATTTCATGTAACTCAGCCCTGGTCGCGGCCGCTGTCGGATATGAAGATTGCATTTCACGCACCGCCACAGTCTAACTTCTTGTACCGTGTTCACATGAGCCAGCGATATACCGCAAGCAGTTTTTCTTATAAGTCGGAGAATTCCTTCATGTGCGCGTTTAGTAAAAATAGCGCATTTTCCATTGGCTCCTATGGAAGTTTCGCGTCAGTCGGATCCATTGGCTCGGCGGGCAGCATTGCAAGCATTGGATCCTTTGTAAGTCTTGCCAGCATTTTGAGTGCCGTCTCAATTGGGTCGATTATGGCCTGGCGATCGCGAAAGTAAGGGGTTGGTGGGATATTTCTCGATGTTCTAAATGGATGCGCCACGAAAAATCAGTGTCCTGGTCGAGGACATTCAATTTGCTGTTGAGCATTCGCACTTGCCACCGAGATATCGACCCGGCAAGACCAACTCCAGCGGCCTTTCCCGCTGCTTCTTTGGCACACATCAAGTCCAACGCGGTGAATGAATATGCACGAATCATTTCTTTTTCCTCATCAGACAATCTGGATGCAATGCGATCAACATTGCGATCGGTTCGTTCCACATCGATTCCAATGCCACCCAATTGCTTGGTTGCAGTAACAGCACATGCAACTCTCCAGGTGTGCGATATCGAAATCTGCACATCACGCGTGACACCTGCGCCTGCGCTCCAGAGAGGGGCGCCAAGTTCGCTATAGGTGAACTCACCCGATGCCTGAATTCCTAATCCGCGCAGAGCAAAGCGAGCACATTCTTTGCCCACGGCGCTCAATGAATTTCGGTCAAAACCTGGAATAACCGCAAAGCACGCAATAAGACTCGGCTCGCTTAGAAGACCGATAAATTCGGTGCCTTTGAGTGATTCAACCACGTGCCTAGTCTGCCGCCGAAACAAATAAGTTCGCAAACGCCCCACAACCCAGTCCTGACGAAAGTTGGCAATCACAGCCATGGCATAGTTGGACACCAATTTCACGGGGGTTCGCTCCATGAGGCAAGTTCACCGAATAGGAGAATTCAATGCCGGGCACGGTTAAGCAGGAGCAGGACTTTACTGACTATGCCTACGGCCTTTTGTCTGATCTAAATGCCTACCTTGCCAAGCGCATGGAGTCAATCCAAAATGCACAGTCCACAGGCACCGGTCAAGATGACCTGGAGCGAGAGGCCCATTCGGACAATCTCCGCTCCCAAATGATTTCGGTAGAGGCCGCACGCAATCGCCTCTATTTTGGACGTATCGATTCAGATGACAAGGAAGTTCATCGAATTGGGCGCATCGGCCTGCGCACCCCAGATGGGGACATGGCGCTCATTGACTGGCGTGCCCCAAATGCTGCGCCTTTCTATCAAGCAACCACTGCCCACCGTATGAACACAACTTTGCGCCGAAGAATCTCAACAAAATTAATCGATGGCCACAATGTCGTTACCCATGTAGATGACGAATGGCTCACCGAACCGGGTGAAGGAAGCTATCAAGCAGCCCAAGACTCAGTCGCAGCTCCACGTGATGGACGCATGGCTGACATTTTGGCGACTATTGCTGCAGATCAAGACACAATTATTCGAAGCCCGCTGAACCAGGTGACCGTTGTCCAAGGCGGCCCCGGAACAGGGAAAACCGTCGTCGCTCTTCATCGAGCTGCGTGGCTCCTCTACACCCATCGCGAGCGTCTGGCAAAGGACGCAATTTTGATCATTGGACCCAGCGCTGCTTTCTTGCGCTACATCGATCAGGTTCTGCCCAGTTTGGGCGAAACTGACATTGTTCTATTGACACCCGGACAACTATTTCCAGGAATAAGCGCAACTGCCGAGGATACTGTCCAAGCGTCGGCTATCAAAGGTAACGCTTCGATGTCCCTAGTAATTGAACGAGCAGTCATGCTGTGGCCACGAGTGCCAGACACGGATATTTCGATTCAAACCGAGGGCGGCACAGTACTAAAACTGACTCGAGGTCAAATTCGCGAGTCGCGCAAGTCGTTGAACAAGCGCGCTAGCTATCACGCGAACCGAGAAAATTTCCTGAAACGACTACTTGACCATATGGCTCGAAATATTGCTCATTCACAAGGCGATGAGCAACCGGATCAGGAAACTAAAGCGGACTTGATACTTGATTTCATTGACGATCGCAACGTTCGGCGGGTTCTCAACTTGATGTGGATGCCTACAACCGCTGAGAAAGTCATTACTAAACTTTTATCTGACTCAAATTTCTTGGCTCAATGTGCAGATGGTGTACTCAGTGCAGCGGAACAGCGCATTCTTTTACGAGAGCAGGACTCGCCTTGGACCGTAGATGATGTTCCACTCTTGGATGAATGCGCAGATCTGCTTGGCGAGTGGGTTCGCCCCAAAGCTCGGACTCAAGAAAGCAATGAATACCGCGAACTCAATACGGCCGATATGCACATGGGGCATCGTGATACAACGGGTTATTCAGGTGCCACCGTCGCCGAACGTGCTTATCTGGATCGGGAATGGGTTTACGGGCACATTGTTGTTGATGAGGCGCAGGAATTGAGTGAGATGGCATGGAGGGCCGTCTCGCGACGTTCTGTGCGCAAGTCTTTAACCATTGTTGGCGACCTGCAGCAAAGTTCTCATCCCGCAGGCGCCCGCACGTGGGAAGCTGCGCTGGATTGGGCCAAGGACAGGCTCGTGATTAATACATTGAATGTCACCTATCGGATTACCGCTGAAACGGTGAGTACCGCATCAAGAGAGCTTATCGAGGCAGGCGGAGTCGCCCCTGAACTTGTGTCCATTAGAAATGGCGAACCAACTTCAGAGGTGAACCTAAACGCCAATGAATTTGTGGATTACATACTCACCAACACACTCGATCTTGACGGTCGAGCTTGCGTCATTGCTCCAGACTCTACTTTCGCTGAGTGGAAAGCGGTGCTCGAGAGCACCGCCAACCCTGACTTTGGATTTGGCGCACTCGCTCTTGACTCTAAAATTGCTGTTTTAAGTGCGCGTGAAACTAAAGGCCTTGAATTTGACACAGTGTTTGTGATTGATCCACATCGAATTCGAGCTCAGGGTGTCCGGGGTTCGGATGTTTTTGTTGCATGCACAAGGGCGACACATCGCCTGCATTTAATGAAACCCCATTAGGAAGCATCAACCGTCTTGGTTGGCGTAGGCTCGTCTCTGTAGCCTCACGCCTACGAGTCAAGGGGATTCACGATGACTTCACCTAACACAAGGTGGCCAAAGCGCGTGTACCAAGAAGGTACCGAGCCAGATCCACGATTTTCACTGGCAAATGAGCGCACATTCCTAGCATGGATTCGAACTGGACTGGCCTTTATCGCGGGTGGCATTGCACTCAATGCGTTCTCCGTCAGCATCGACCCCACGATGAAGAAATGGCTGTCCATCGTCGCCTTGGGACTCGGGGCCCTCATCGCATTGTGGGCATGGCTTTCTTGGGCTCGCGTCGAAAGGGCCATGCGCACTAGGCAACCGCTCCCCCATTCGCCCGCATTAATCCTTCTCTCTGGCGCCGTACTCGGCGTGGCTGTGGTCGCAGCAATTGCCTTCCTCTAGAGCTCTCACATGGACACTGAATCATCTCAACGCCCTGCCCCCGATGAGGGTATGCCTCAGGAGCGGACCCTGTTGTCGTGGCGACGAACTGCTTTGACGCTTTCCATAGCTACATTCGCACTCGCGCGACTGGCAATGGAGCAATCACTGCTTCTCGCTGGGATTCTCATTTTGATCGCAATTGCGGTGATCATCACCTCGACCATCTACTCGGCAATGAACTATTTCGCTGGCTCAGTTGAAAACTCATCTGGGACCACGGCCGCACTCCTCACGATCGCAACGTGCGCGCTCGCAGTGACGGAAATAATTCTCATTTTCCAAGAGTGACCCCCGCTATTGAAGCTTGGATGCCAAAGGCGTCCAGTCATAAACAACTTCAGTGCGCAAGACAATATCCTGCAGGGATCTGTTATTACGGTTGATGATCGCCCAAGCAAGGCCCAACGGGAATACCACCGAAAAGAGCGCCCTCAATGCTGCAGGTCCCAGTGACAGTGATCCGCCAGAAATCATTTGCACGCGAAGGCCCATGAGCAAATTCCCCAAGGCCTTGCCTCCCGTAGCCCATGACCACGTCCAGTAAAACCACATCAGGACATAGCCAATGATGAGGAGCGGCACCCCCGAAAGCTGAGGGAGGTCATAAAAGACACTCAAGACATAGCGCATGAAAATCCACAAACCATAAGAACACAACACGAATAAAGCTATGACTGCCATATCAATTAACACTGATATGAAGCGGGACGTGAATCCCGCTGTCATTCCCTGGATATTGCGGGCTCGTTCGGGAATGGTGTTGAACTTCAGAGGCTCTCCAGACCAATGCGTACTTCTGAATTCTTTAAATGAACTCATGAATTTTCCGAATCCTGAGAATCCATGGCTTGATCAAGTTCTTGTGCACGGGTTCTTTTGCGAAATAGAACTCGATCAACCACTGTGCTGAGGAAATTATCTGTTTCCAATGCTTGGAACCGTAAAAGTCCCAAAATGTCATCCGCGACACCTCCTGTGCTCTCACGCACGAGAGTGGGTAAGTCAATTTCTTCGATGACATAGTCCGCGATTTCGGTCATAGGGATTCGATCGATGATTGGGTCAAGCTGCGTTTTCGCCACTATCGCATTGACGTCAACATTATTGAGCACGATCTCAGTGAGATCGACGCGCGAGATAACGGCACTAAAGAGCGGGGGCACAACACGATCAAGAACCTCATTTGTTGCACTTTTAGATGCCTCTGATGCCAGATGCACGCAGGTCTGCGCCGTGAACTTTGTCAGACCAACCAGATTTTCTACCGTTGATGTCGCCGCCGAAACTAACGGGTAAAGGGCTCCAGCGCTCATCGGCACGGTCACCGAAACGTCGATCTCCTCACGCATAGGGTCATCATTGCGCACCGTACGCTCCCACGCCATGGCGAGGTGTCAGACATTTAATTTGGCGCATGTGAACTGTGCGGGCGAAAGAACGCAGGCCCGTTGACTTTACTCTGCGGTTAAGGGGCCATTTTTCGCTTCAGGGAAATAATTTTGCCCAATGCCACTTGTGCGCTTGGGCACCATCACTGACCTGAACCAGGAAACTATTTCGTCGCCATCTTGGTTTAAACCACGGGTCTTCATTCGTATGATTCCCATTTCAGGGCGTGATCCGCTCTCCCGCTTTTCAAGGCACACGCTTTCTGCATAAATCGTGTCACCGATATACACCGGATGGGTCAACTTGATGTCAGTCCAGCCCAGGTTCGCCACTGCATTTTGACTCATGTCAATAACGGAAAGTCCCAGCACCAAAGCGACCGTGAGCCCTGAGTTAACAATTATTCGACCCTGAGTGATGGGGTTGCTCTCAGCGAGGTGTGCGTTGAAGTGATTTTGATTTGTATTGCACGTTAAGAGTGTGAACCAAGTGGAGTCAGCCTCGCTGATGGTGCGCCCAAATGGATGTTGGTAGGTGTTTCCGACTTCAAAGTCTTCAAAGAAGCGGCCCAATTGGGCAGGAACAATGTTGTTAGCCTCGACCACGAAATCGATCCGACTATTCGCCCTCGGTGCGCTTGCGCCACCGATCTTCCATGCGGTTCATGAAACCATCATTCTTGGATGCCTTAGGCATTTTTGGAATTGAACTTTCTTGCAACTCTTCAGGTGATTCCGGAGTGGCAATTGCGCCAGTTGTGAAAGCCGTATAGGTGATCACAGCACCAATCAACATGACGGTGAAGCCAGCGACTCCTAGTGCGGGGGCAAATGCAACACCTGCAACGAGAAGTCCAAGTCCAGCAAGAACCGCTAAGACTCCAAGCGCTGCTCGTCCCCGACTAGCGCTACCGCCCGCGGTACGAATGTTGGTGGCAAACTTTGGATCGTCAGCGTAAAGGGCTTGTTCCATTTGTTCGAGCAACTTCTGCTCATGCTCTGACAGCGCCATGGTGCTCCCTTCCGACTGTAATTTTTCACCGTGCCCGCCGGACACGTACCATCTAAGGATATGACGAAACCCTGATGAAGCAACCCCTCACCCCGATTTAGTGGGTTTCTGCTTCTCGGAGCGGATTTCCGATGGTCCTGAGTGCGCCTACTCCCGAATTTGACACTATTGCGCCATGCCCAACCGCCAGATACGAATCGGCCTGCTGTGGGCGCTTCTGGGAGTCATTCTTTTCTCCTTTTCACTCCCCCTGACCAAGGTGGCCGTGGGTGGATTTTCCCCCTACCTGACGGCAACGGGACGTGCCGTTATCGCGGGGGCCCTCGCTCTCATACTGCTTTCGCTAGCGCGAGTTCCATTTCCTCACCGCAATCAACTCAAACCACTCATGTTCACCATGATTGGAGCGGTCTTTGGTTGGCCAATTCTCCTAGCTCTTGCCCTGGAGCGCACGACAGCGGCTCATGCTGCGGTCATCGCCGCATTTATGCCGTTAACCACAGCAATAATCGCCGTGGTGCGATTCCACGAGCGAGTGTCCAAGCAGTTCTGGATTGCATCGACGCTGGGAACGATGGCTCTGGTTATTTTTGCACTCAGCCGAGGCGGCGCAGAGGGCGCAGATTTGATTGCTGATTTACTTATTGTGGGGGCTGTCTTAAGTTCATCTTGGTGCTACGTAGAAGGTGCCGCTATAACGCGAGTTATGCCTGGCTGGCAAGTCATTTCATGGGTGGTTGTTCTAGCTTTGCCGGTTACCGTGCCTGCCACGCTCATGATTTATTTCTTCACCGCAGATTCATTCAGCCCAACATCGGGGGAATGGTCTGCGCTCATTCTCTTAGGTTTGTCCTCGATGTATTTAGCGTTCTTTGCTTGGTACCGAGGGTTGGCCATGGCTGGAACGGCAGTCGGTGGGCAGGTACAACAACTTCAAGCCCTACTGACATTGCTGTGGTCCGCCCTTCTACTTCATGAGGTGGTCACGCCAATTACTGTGGTGATGGCCTGCATCATCATTGTGTGCGTCATGTGGGCTCTGCGCAGCCGCCCGGCGGCAAAGTCAGGCTCCCTGATCATTGCTCCTGAGGAGTGATCTCAATACTCGGAACAGTCCGACCTGATTGAACAGCACTGGAACCAAACTTGGTTCGCAACTTGTCAATGGCAAGTTCGGCATCACGCCGGCCATGTTCAGGTTCTCCAAAGTGAAGCTGCTCTGGTGCATCACCTGCGGGCACCAACCCATCGACTTTGACGCCAACGAGTCGAATCCGAACACGTTGTAAACCGAGGGCTTGGAATAACGACCACGTTATGGAATAAATGTCGTGGGCAAGGTCTGTATGCATGCCACTCTTGGACCGAGTAATTGTGGTGAAGTCAGCAAAACGGAGTTTCAAGGTGACCGTCTTACCTCGATATCCCGCGGCTCTCAGCCGGCTTGCAACTTTGTCTGACAAGTGCGCGATCTCAGCCCGAATCACTTCGGGATCATCGATGTCATGTGAAAAAGTATTTTCGTTGCTCACACTTTTTTCAGGCTCATGGGGAGTAACCGAACGTGGGTCACGCCCCCATGATAATTCGTGGAGGTGCGCTCCGGCTGCTCCGAGCGCTCGGGTCAATGTTCCAACCGGGGTGTTCGCTATATCTCCCACTGTGCGCAAACCAAGTCGAGTGAGTTGCTCTTCAGTTTTTTCTCCTACTCCCCACAGTGAACCAATGGGCAATGGGTGAAGAAATTCAATAACCGAGTCTTCAGGGACGAGAAGCAAGCCATCGGGCTTTGCTCGAGTTGATGCTAATTTCGCAACAAATTTGGTGGATGCAACGCCCACCGAGCACGTTATTCCTTGTTCGTCAGCCACCCGCGCACGAATAAGTTCAGCAATTGTCACAGAACTTGAAAGCCTGCGCAAAGCGCCGGAGACATCAAGAAACGCCTCATCGAGGCTGATTGGCTCAACAAGTGGCGTGATCGATTCGAACAGCGCCATGACATTCCGACTGACAACGCTGTACTTATCGTGATTGGGAGAGATGATTGTTGCTTCAGGCGCAATCCGTCTGGCTCGGGACAATGGCATTGCCGAGTGAACACCCAGCTCGCGCGCTTCATAGGTAGCTGTCAGCACCACGCCTCTGTTGCCTTGTGCGGCGATAATGACAGGTGTGCCATGAAGTTCGGGTCGATCGCGCAACTCAACTGATGCATAAAAAGCATCCATATCGACATGAAGAATCGTGCAGCCAGCATCATTAGTGCCAAAGCCAACTTTCCCACCAGGGCGGCGCACCTGGCTGCGACTCATTTCTGCCTCCCCTTCGTCTGTCGTGGATGAAACCAAGTGTGCGGTATGTGCTGATTATGTCTGCACGAGAACCTATTTGAATAATCATGCATAACTACCATCCCGGGGTTCCTGGGCTGCGGTGCCAGAGTTTGCTGGGTGCATTGGTTTCAGAAAGTACCGGGACGGGAGCTGGCGATTTAATGTCTGCGTAGGGCGACTGCTTGAACCCACTGGCGTGAATAAGCGCAGTTCGTTTCATGGGTGCACCAGTGTCAGGTATAGGTGCGGCAAGAACATGCTCGTTCACGGCAGAGACTCCCCCCTGAAGCCACAGTCTGCGGATAGTCCCCAACTCCCAACAGCCAGTTGCTCGGAGTGAAACACCACGTGGGCCAGTTCGTCGCACTTCACCTCGGACAAGAAGAATCCACGAGTTAAACAGGTCGTGCGCAAAGGGCCCTTGGGCATTTTCAAAGAATGTGGCATCCAGTGGCCCGGTTGAATCATCAAGAGTGAGGAATACAACTCTCTTGCCACTGCGCACAGGTGGCATTTGGGTTGCCACCTTCACCCCTGCAACAAAAATCGATTCTTTTGACCTACATGTGAGCAAGTCACGGGACTGAACAACATTTAATGCCGAAAGAACATCTGAATAAAACTCCAAAACATGCGAGCTAACATCCAATCCGAGAACTTCAAGCTCGGAACGAACCCGCTCAGCTGCATTCATTTCCGGCAAACCTGAGACAAGTGAAGTGTCAGCACATGAATTCATGTCAAAGGAAAGTTGCGCCGTTGAAACAGTCTTGCCTCGCGCCAAGTCAGCTATCTGGAGTAGTAGGTCACGCCGAGTTATGTGATTGCGTGCTCCATGACTGTTAAACCCATAGAGTGAATCGAAGGCTCCAGCAACAACAAGATTTTCTAAAACTGGGCGCGAGGGACGAGCCCTCTGCCATACATCTGACAGAGATGAGTATGGCTGCCCTTGAATTAATCGCTCTATTTCATCAGTTGAAATTTCTTTAACGTCAGTGAATGCGATTCGAATACCGCATTCTAGGGATTCGTCAGGATTAATAGCTTCAAGTTGATAGACCTCAGCGGATCTGTTCACATCAAGTCCAAGGATTGCAACACCGAAATTGCGGGCATCGTCAAGGATTAACCGCTTGGGATACATGCCGGGATCATGAGTGAGTAACCCACAGTAAAAAGCAGCTGGGTGATGTGTCTTTAACCATGCGGACTGGTAGGTGGGTAATGCAAATGCCGCAGCATGCGCTTTACAAAAACCAAATGATGCAAATGCGCGCAAAATCTCCCAAACTCGATCAACCTGCTCAAGACTGTAACCACGAGCAAGTGCTGCTGGATAGAACCATGCACGAACATCGTCTTGACCAGCGGGCGAACCCATGGCGCGCCGTGATTCATCTGCCTCAGCGAGCGAGCACCCTGTGAAGACACTAAATGTGCGCAGAACTTGCTCATGGAAAACGACCACACCGTAGGTTTCTTCGAGAGCCTGCTGTAAATCTGGATGTGGGTACTCAGGCTTATTCCACCCTTGCCGTGCACGTAAAAAGGGCGTGATCATGTCAGACTTCACCGGACCTGGGCGAAAGAGGGAAATGTCAATGATCAAATCGCCAAAAGTTTCTGGTGCGAATTTGCCAACAAGTTCACGTTGCCCTGGGGATTCAATTTGAAAACAGCCAAGCGTTCGGGTGGACTGAATTAATGCAAATGTTTCCGGGTCATCCAATGTGGTTCCGTCAATCACTGGCCGCACTCCCGTCACTCGCTCTGCCTCATTGAGCGCATGTGCCATGGCCGATTGCATGCGGACACCGAGGACATCGAGCTTAAGCAGGCCCATGTGTTCGACATCGTGTTTATCAAAATGAGTCATGGGAAAGCCTGCGGCACTACTTTCGACTGGAGTTCGGTCAAGCAAAGTCAGATCAGAGAGCACAACACCGCAGGGATGCATTGCAATATGGCGGGGTAATCCATCAAGGCCTTCAACCAGACTGAGAAAGCTTTCTAACTCCCCAGTTGCGGCCAGACGCCCGAATGACGATCTGCGTAGTTCCGGTAAATCCTCCAGGGCCGATTTCACATTTCGTGCCCGAATGTGTGGGAAAGCTTTGGCGAATGCATCAATATCAGCCGACGGCATTCCGAGGGCCATCCCGACATCACGCACTGCTGAACGCGCACGGTAGGTCTCCATCATGGAAACAGTGGCAATGCGGTCAGTACCAAATTTGTCAAAGATCCATTGATACACCTCCAGCCGTCGGTCAGACTCGACATCAATATCAATGTCAGGGAGGACCTTGCGCAGCGGCGACAGGAAACGCTCCATGAGTAGGTCCTGCTCAATCGGGTCAACTCCTGAGATCCCCAGCAAATAGTTCACCAAACTTCCAGCACCCGAACCGCGGGCAGCAACCCGCACACCCCGTTCCTTGATCATGTCAACCACATGGCCGACCGTGAGGAAGTATCCAGAAAATCCAAGATGGGTGATGGTTCGCATCTCCTGCTGTAACCGATGCTCCGCGATCGATCGATCCCGTGAGCGCGCATATCGCACAGGCAATTTAGCCTGACACCGTTGCAATAAAATTGCATTCGCTTCACGTTCTGGATCAGAAATTTTACGATCAAGTAAAACATCAAGCTCCGGAACGAAAACTGAACCGAGGCCAAGGTCCACCGCAGGATCTAACGCACAGTATTCCGCTAAATGCCGAGTATCACGCAAAAGTCGCGACACATCTTGCTCACCAGCTTGGTGGCATATTTCTCCAGCAATATCACGCATTTGTGTGCCACTTTTTAAATAGCCCTCACCGTTATTGCGAGTCGCGTTTAGGTGCTTGGAATCTAATGAAACAAGGTGTCGGGCCGCATCAAGGACATCGGCCACTCGAGCTTGCTCGGGGGTTAAATATCGAACTGCGTTGGTTAACACCACTGGCAGATTTTCCCCTCGTGCCCACGACAATAGTTGTGCTGCTTTAGATGTGGAGTAGTGATGCCTAGGAGCCGCACGGTGTGATGTCACGGCAATGCCCAAATACCTGTTAAAGATTGCTCGCCATGGACGAACTAGTGCATCAGCCTTGTGGCCCTTTCCAGTTAACAGTGCTTGGCCTACTTCAGATTCAGCCCCGAGCAGAGCGACAATCCCCGCATGATGTTGAGCAAGAGCAGACCATGGCAACACTGGATTACTACGAGACCCATTACCAGGCTGAGCACTACCTGAATGTGCATGCGCTGCTGAAACTAGACGGCACAACGATGCCCAACCCGTTGCATTCGTTGCCAACAGCGTTACCCGTGGTTGTGATTCATCAACCCAAATGCCGCCATGTGCTGGTGTCCTCCTGGGATTATTTCGAGCACCAGCGCCAGAAATCGCCTGCATCTGAGTGCGATCGACGGCAAGGTCAACCCCGATGACAGGTGAGATACCCGCACCCATACAAGCTCGGGCCCATTGAACCGCACCATAGAGACCATTGCGGTCGGTGAGACCAATGATGTTTTGTCCCAGTTCAACAGCACGATCCACTAAAACACTTGGCTGAGTAGTGCCATATTGCAAGGAATAGCCCGATGCAACCTGTAAATGAGCAAACGAATCCACTGAATTCATGTGAATTACCTAGTCCCCAGAAAGAAGTTCAGCTCACACGCAGAAACTGCGTGCGACCCGTTGGAATGCTGGATTGTTTAAGACAGTGAAGCGAGTCAGCGACCTGTAACAGGAAGCGCTCGGCATCGCGTACTAGGTCATCAGCCTCACGAGCTGTCACACATGGGATCCCTGCTTGCGCCGAGGCACGCTTGCGAGCACCTGCGGCAAAAAACTCCGCCCATTCACCAAATTCAGGTGCGACTTCAGGTAACAGCTCCCACGCACTGCGAATACGTTGGCGCCGTGGGCCAACAGCAACTTGAGCTCGATCCGCGAGAACTGCTGCCGCTGTTCGAAGGGCTGCCAAATGTGCAGCCGCATATCGATCCTGTGGCATGAGCGCGACAGTTGCTTCCTGCAAACTGTCCTGGGCTGAATACAGGAGGTCTTCTGCTGGCCGTTTAGTGAACTTTCCCGTCATGACACTTCCCTTCGAGTCGAGTTAATCCATTACCCGTTCCAGCGCCCATTGGTCATGTGGTTGGTCATGTGATGTGCCAACAGACATGGACAGGTAATACGTGCCAATAGAGGCACTCTTTCTTTTTTCGACCCGGTAATTCTTTTTCTCGACCCGGTAGTAATTCAGTTGCACTGCTTCGACCCGATAAAACACTCTGTATTCCGTACTGCTTGAGCGCAACCACCATGTGCCCCGTTCGACCCAACTGCCTGTGATTGCTTGAACTTGGTACTGCCGTCCCTGCCAGTGAAACCGCGTGGGTTCCTTTTTGTGATTGACCTGCACCGCGATAACTGCTCCGCGGTAGCGTCGAACCACCTCTCACTGCCTCCCTCTATCGCGCTATATGCCCTATGCCACTGTGCGTGACACCAAAAACAGTCACCGGGGCCGGGGTCGAGACGACCCCGGTGACTGTGATCATGTAGCGGCTCTCACCGCGTGTAATGACCTGACCCGCACCTAGCCGCGAATCCAGGGCCGGGAGGCAGTTCGGACACCTGCACTCCAGCGAGTGCTTCCCACACCAGTTTTCGTACAAATGTTCGAACAGATCCAAAGATAGACCTGGACACTGACATCAGTCAACCCCGGGCTGTTTTTATGGGTATTTTGAGGAATTTGGGTCGATCGACTAACCCGTTGTGATATTTCTGCGATATTTCAACTACCGAATTGGGACAAAACCCTGCCGGGACGCGACCTAACCGGCACCACAATGTATTAATGCCTTCCTCAAGTTCATCCGCAATCGCCCTAGCCACAAATCTGGCTTCCCTGCAGGATCTCCCCCTGCGCAAACTCCCCCGACAACAACGCTCTCGGCGACGGGTAGCGACCATAATCGGGGCCGCTATCGATCTGCTGATCCTTGGTGGCACCGAGGCAGTCACCACCAGCGCGGTCTCCGACAAGGCTGAAGTCCCCATCGGCTCGGTGTACCAGTTTTTCCCTGACCGCGAGACCCTTTTGTTCGCGGTTGCTGAAGTATCTAGCCGCCCCCTGCAGGACATGACCCATCACATCACCCAAGAATCGAA
>Ga0181562_10002407_pt1 | contig 14344 bp, 16 predicted proteins | sample 011ome_26_FD_139344 | JGI IMG/M metagenome (GOLD analysis project Ga0181562, IMG submission 139344) | Coastal salt marsh microbial communities from the Groves Creek Marsh, Skidaway Island, Georgia - 011511BT metaG (megahit assembly) | ecosystem: Environmental > Aquatic > Marine > Intertidal...
AAGGATTATGTAGAAATGCAGTGGCTTATGCTACAACAAGAAGAGCCAGATGATTTCTGTATTGCTACAGGCGTTCAATATTCTGTACGTGATTTTATTAATCTATCCTGGGAATATTTGGGTAGAAAAATTGAATGGAAGGGGGAGGGAGTGCATGAGAAAGGCTATGATATCGCAACTGGAAAATTGATTGTGGCAGTTGATCCGCGCTATTTTAGACCAACTGAAGTAGAGACGTTGTTAGGTGATCCTTCTAAAGCTAAAGAGAAATTAGGATGGGAGCCAAAAATCACCTTAAAAGAAATGGTGTACGAAATGATGAAAAATGATATCGGCATTGCTCAGCGAGATTCTTTAATTGAAAAGCATGGATTTCGTGCCAATAATTTTAGTGAATAATTTATTGAAGTTCTATTTTTTATGAATATTGACGATAAAATTTATATTGCCGGCCATAAAGGCTTAGTTGGATCTGCAATTGTTAGATTATTAGAGTTGCGCGGGTTTAGTAATCTACTAATGCAAACACACAATGAATTAGATTTGACAAATCAAAAAGCTGTGCAAGATTTTTTTGCTCAAGAAAAGCCAGATTATGTCATTCTTGCCGCAGCCAAAGTGGGAGGGATTCATGCAAACAATGTTTATCCTGCAGAGTTTATTTATCAAAATTTAATGATTGAGGCAAATGTTATTAATTCGGCTTATTTGAGTAAAGCTAAGCGTTTGTTGTTTTTGGGTAGTACCTGCATTTATCCAAAGTTCGCTGAGCAACCAATAGAAGAGAATGCATTATTAACAGGCGTTCTTGAGTCAACAAATGAACCTTATGCTTTGGCGAAAATATCTGGCATAAAGATGTGTGAGTCTTATAATCGACAGTATGGAACCGATTTTAGATCTGCAATGCCAACTAATTTATATGGTCCTAATGACAACTTCGATTCAGAGAATTCTCATGTGATACCAGCATTAATACAACGTTTTCATGCGGCAAAAATCAACAATGAGAAGAGTGTGACTGTATGGGGATCTGGTAATGCAATGCGCGAGTTTCTCTATGTAGACGACATGGCTGAAGCTGCTATTTTTTTATTAGAGAGAGAGCCTAGCGTGTATTGGAGTTGCGTTAGCCCGATGCTTTCCCATGTTAACCTGGGTACAGGAATAGATACAACCATTAAAGAATTGGCATACTTAATAAAAGATATTACTGGCTATCAGGGCGAAGTTTTATTTAATTCAGATATGCCAGATGGAACTCCTAGAAAATTGACAAATGTAGATAAGTTAACAGCCATGGGGTGGGATTATAGTGTAGATATGCAAGAGGGGTTGCGTCAGACTTATGACTGGTACTTGGATTATATAAACTAGAAATGAGTGTCGAACAGCTTACATTACTAATCTTTATTTTTGCGAGTATATTATATGCGTTGTTATTTCTATCAGAGTTGCATGTTGGTTTAAAGCCTCTCTTTGATTACGTGTCTAAAAAATTAAATGCTACCTCATATAATCAGCAACAAAAAATTTCACTAATATCAAGGGCGGCCTTAGGACTATTAATGCCATTGATGGGCTATTTAGTCGACATAGGTATAAATATAAAAGATGCTTTTGAGTTTGTTATACTATTAACAGTAATTAGTGTAATTGTATTAATAATTAGTGGCTTACGGTTGAGAGTGTCATTTGGCACAAAGGTGATCTGGGATCGTGATATGAGCTACTTTTATTATAGTCTCATATACGGATTTCAGTATTTTGCCATCTTGCTGGTTATGCTGATCTCCCTTAGTTATTCAGAGTACAGGGCTACAATTCTACAAACTGCAACATTGCTTAATTTTGCAACTGTTGTAGTTTACGTATGGATCATTGATAAGAATATTTCTAGAGATATAGACTGCGGTATTGATTCTCCTGAAAGTGTAATCAATAGTATTCTATTGGGGAGAATTACGGGCAAGATGTTTGTGTTGTTGGCTTTGTTAATTTATTACTCTTCCGTCCTATGATATATATATTTTGCGGTAATAGTAGGAGCGGATCGACCCTCTTATATAATATGGGTAAGTTGATTCTCAAGGCTCTTAATTTTGACTATATAGACATGGGTTACAAGAAATTTCTCGATATGGGCCAGCTTCAAAAAATGGAGAAAGGCAAAATTTACACATTGAAGACACACAATCCAAAATTAATCGAAAAAGAAAATATAAGATATATAGGTGTTGCTAGATGCAGTGAGCATGTTTCCACAGAGGAGTACAAGAGTGTAGTCTGCAGAGAGAAATCTTGCTCCATGTGTCTTGTTCATCAATCAGGTGTTTGTCATTTGCGGCGAATGAAAAAAAACTAGCCTCATTCTGGCTGGCAAAAGTAAACTCCAGGATAAGGACATAGTCAAGAAGACTGGAAAGGAATCAAATGAAAATATTTATTGTTGGCGGGGCTGGTTATATTGGGTCTCACATGGTTAAGGTGGCGCATAAGGCTGGCCATAGCGTGGTCACTTTGGACAATCTTTCTACAGGGTATCGCGATGCGGTCATATACGGGAAGTTTGAATTTTGCGATATCCTAGATATTGAAAAGTTGGATAAACTTTTTAAGAAGCACAAACCAGATGCAGTCATGCATTTTAGTGCTTATTCTTTGGTTGGCGAGTCGATGGTTGATCCCTGTAAGTATTACAACAACAATGTTTCAGGTACGCTCACCTTGCTTAAGGCGATGATTGACAATAATTGTCTTAAGTTTATATTTAGTTCTTCGGCTGCAATTTTTGGAAATCCAGAATATATTCCAATTGATGAAAATCACCCTAAAAAACCTATTAATCCCTATGGAAAATCCAAACTAATGGTGGAGGAAATTTTGAAAGACTTTGATTCTGCCTATGGACTAAAGTATGTTTCCTTTAGATATTTTAATGCCGCAGGCCATGATCCAGAGGGCGAATTGAGCGAAAGACACGACCCGGAGACCCACTTGTTGCCAATTATTATGCAGGCAGCAAATGGACAGAGAGAATCGGTTAGTATTTTTGGCAATGATTACGATACGAATGATGGAACCTGTGTAAGGGATTATATCCATGTTAATGATATTGCTAATTCTCACCTAAAAGGCTTGGAGTATTTGAATCAAGATGGGTTGCAAAGCACAGAGTTTAATCTTGGCAATGGCAATGGGTTTAGTGTTAAAGAGGTTATTCGTCAAGTAAAGGAAGTATCAGGAAAGAACTTTAAAGTCATTCAAGAAGATAGAAGAGAAGGCGACCCCTCAATTCTAATTGCAAGTGACAAAAAGGCCAAGAAACAATTGGGTTTTTCACCATATTATGCAGATCTAACATCAATCATTAACACTTTGAAGTAGCTGATCTTACAGGTGGAGTTATTGTGATGTTGTGTAAATATAAAAATGTTTTGGTTGTTTGCCAGTCATAGTGTTTTTAGTTTTAGGTTGATTTGAACACGAAGATTGATGAGTAAAAAATATATATATTTGATGGGTGGGCTTGGGAATGTGTTGTTTCAACTTAACAAGGCTTTCGAGTTAGAACAAAAGGGGTATAAGGTTTTCGTATCAACTTTGCTTTTTCAAAGGAGTTGGCTGCTTAGTAAGATACTAGGCTGGAGCGACCATGGGACATTGGGAACATTGAAAGAGCTTGGGTTAATGAGTAATTTTGATAAATTTCAAGGCTCTACTATAGATCTTATTTTGTTATTTATATCAAAAAAAACCAATAAATGCATTTTTTCACGCAAATATGTCGGGCATCACGAAGAGAATCAACAGTGTTCTGTCCTTATGGGCTATTTCTCTAGCGAGGCAGTAATAGGGGAAAATTTCTCCACTTATGTTAAGGATTGCTTAAATCTTGTAAAAGAAAGTAGATATAGGTTTACAAGTTCGTTAACAAAAACCCTAGAGGAGTCGGTTGTGTTGCATTTTCGAGGGGGGGACTATTTTGACAATAATGTATTCACTCAAGCGCAGTATTATAATCAAATTATATCGAAACACAGCAGTATTGCGGTAGTGACAAATGATAATAAGCGTTTTGAAGAGTATATGTTAAATAACTTTCCAAATAATAAGTACCAAATAATAAGCAATGGGGATATGATCCATGATTTTTTTGTACTAATGAGTGCAAAGAAAATAGCTTGCGCCAATAGTACTTTTTCATGGTGGGCGGCCGAATTAGGTGAAAGTGAGATTGTTTTTGAGCCAAAGATATACTTCAATCACTTGCAGCAATGGTCTCCACGGTCAAATAAACAAAGAGAGAAAATATGAATATTTTAAAAATAGTGGCAAGAGACTTGCTTTTTCTTGTTCAAAGACACCAGAAAATTTCATTTTCTTCAACACCTATGCTGCCCAGTGCAGAGGCTAAGTACTTGAAGAATATTTACTTAAATTCTAATGCTCGTATATTAGAGTTTGGAAGTGGTGGCTCCACTTTGTTTGCACTTGAGAATGGAAAAAGAATTGATTCGTTTGAGACAGACCGGTATTTCCATAAGAAGTTAATACAACACATAGATGATCAGAATGGCCAAAAACAAGTGCATTATGTCGACATAGGCTTAGTGGGGAAGTATGGCTTCCCGTTTTTGTCGAAATTAAGAAAAAAATCTTATATTCATTATTTGGCTGATATGTATCTGCACTCTTTCTTGAGAGAATGTGTAAATAAACACTACGACGTCGTGTTTATTGATGGCAGATGGAGGGCGCTTGTTGCGTTGAAGGTGCTTTCAATATCTAAATTCAAAGATTCAATTATTGTGATAGACGATGTTGATGGAAGGGATTACTTATCCAAGGTAGAGAATTTTTGCGATATTGAGAGAGTTGGAAGAATGGCTGTTTTACATCCAAGAAAGGATATTGATTCATGTGAAATACAGAGCAAAGTTACAAAGGAGATGTGCGATCCGAGATGATTGATAATTGCCGAATTGTTGTTGTTGCCAAGACGATAGAAGAGTCGCATATTGAACGTTTAGATAGATTGTACGGTATTGGCTCGTATGATATTTGCATTCCGAATCTTGTGGAAGGTTTGAGTGTAAAAAAGGGTAGAATTTATACGGATGATGAGTTCTTAGATAAAGAAGTGTTTAATCGTATATTTCAGTATAGTGCCCGCAAAGCTTGGTATTACCAACAATTTCTAAAATATGCTATTGTGCTAGGCGTTGGTTATGACAGAGTGGCCATTCTTGATGGAGATACTGTGGTTAGAGTTGATGTTTTAGGTAGTGCAAGTTTTGGAGTGACTGGCAATAAAACACATCAGCCCTACAGGAGAATGAATCAAAAATTATTAAATGTCGATGGCATTAATAAATATTCTTGTGTAGTTAACTATCTTCTTTTTGATAAGAAGATTTTGCTCAACGCATTCAATTATTGTGGCGCAACGGATCTACATGGCTTCATCAGAAAAGTATCAGAAACTCTTCAATCAGATAGTGGTAAATTTAGCGAATATCAATTCTATGCAGATTATGCTTTGTTGGTAGACGGAGAGAGATACTCAACCCACAAAGTAAACGTTTTTAGGCGACTTGATTTGATATCTACGAGTTACATTAATGGATTAAAGAAATACGATGTTGTTTCATGGGAGTGTGAGCACAGGAGAGATCCTGTAAGATTGATCGTCGCCAATGTGTTTTTTTTCTTTTCTTTGAATTTAAGTTAAAGAAAATGATAATTTTCACTTTAATGGCGTTGTTGTCTTTGCTTGCCTGCTTAGAGGCTAGTACTTCGTTAGCCAGGTCGGCTGGCTACATTTCATCCGAGCCAGTTGCCGGAACTACCTTGCAGTCGTCGTTAGCACTATTGTCAAGATTAGCCATGTTTATCTTTTCCCCTGTCCTTGGGTTTGCTGCTGATAAGGGTATGCTAATTCATTCAGAAAGAGAGATTGTGTTATTGTTTTTATTAACACCAGCCGCGATCTTTGTTACGTATTTGTTAAGAAATAGAATACGCTACCTGTATTATCACTTTGTGCTAAATATAGTTAGAAAGGGAACTCTATTTAGTCTAAGTTCACACCCTTCAGAGCCTAAAGGGTGTGCTAGTTACTCCATTCACTCCGTTGCCAACAAGAAACTAAAAAAGTTTTATTGGTTGTATTGGGCTGTGTACCTGCCTTATTATATGACATGGCCAATAGTATTAATTCTGGTTGCTTCGCTTCCTGAATATAGAGCGACAGTTATAGGCATGAGTGCCTTGGGTAATGGCATTACAACCATTTTTTTAGCTGCCTATGTCGATCCAAAATTAGTGAGAATTGGGCGATCTAACAGAATAATTATCCCCCTATTTGAAAAACTCGTATTAATAAGGTTTGCTTCGTCTTTGGCATCGTTCCTTCTCCTTTCTCTAGTTGTGTACATTGGAGTATGAAGAAATATCTTATTTTTTCGTTAGGGGTATATGTATATGTACTATTAACTATCTCTTTATTTCTTTTAGTTCATGGACAGAAGGTCCCATTGGATTTGCTTGAAAACTCTTACAACCTGATTCTCTCTGTGACCGCATCATTTGTTTTATTATGGTTGTCTATTATTTTAATAAAACTTAATAGAATAGATAGTAAAGTAAATACTGTTGGCCACATGGTTAATATAAATTACGGCAGAACTCGGTCATTATTAGTCAGCATATCAGCACTGCTATTATTCTTATATTTTGTAATCAATAAAGTGCCTGAATTAAGCATAGAGTCTTTACGCCACTTTACTACCAATTATAGATATGGCGTGTACTCTGGAAGTGGCATGTTTACAGTTGGAGTGACATATTTTGTATCTACTTTTTTACTTATTGCATATTTCTTTGTAAGAGAAATAAATACAAGATACCTGCATTTTTTGCTGTTTTTATACGCTGTATGCGTTTTTATTTTAGGTTTTAGGGTTCTTTTGTTGCCGTTAGTAATTGGTTTTCTTTTGTACTATTCAGACCTGCCAACAAAGCGAATATTGAGGTTTTTGTTTTTCTTACTCGGACTGCTATTGTTTTTTGCGGCTTTTAAATTTGCAATTGATGCTTCTACCGGATTTGATAGGGACTTATTTGCATCAATGACTAATGCGTTTGTTAGGCAAAAAATTCCATTTTTACTTAACATAAATACAAATTCTCCTAGTGATATCTTGCATTGCGGTCTTCCATTGGCAGGCAAAATTCTTTCGTGCTCTAACCCAGAACTCTTGAAGCAGGACTTTTTTACGCCACACTTGAGTGCGTTAGTAAGTGGATTTCCTAGGTTGAACCTATATTCCGGCATTGCAATTCCGTTGCCAGTTGTTTTGTACAATATATACGGCCCCTTTGTAGCCGCATTCTTCCTGTATTGTTTTTTATTGGTAATTTTATTTTTTGTGTACATAACTTTTAATGACAAAGCTTCAGTGTTGTTTCGTTTTATTTCTCTTATTTTTGTCACAAGAATGACGGGAGCGATAATTGAAGATTATTACACTTGGTTCGCTTCGATACCATTGACTGTTTTTGTTGTATGCTTGTTGTACTTTAGTATTTTCCTTAGATTTAAATGGTAGCGTGAAAAAATCAATACTATACATCCATCAATATTACAATTCTCCTAGCATGGGGGGCTCCACTCGGTCGCACGAATTTGCAAAAAGGTTTTCCGATAATGGATTTGGTGTGACAGTTTTAACAACTGACAGAACAGGTTTTCAAGAAGAGGGTCACGATAGCTCCTGTTTTAACTATAAGGTTGTATGGATACCCGTGCAATACAATAATAGCTTTGGCTTTTTTGGTCGCTCATATGCTTTTATCAAGTTTGCCATTTTATCTTGCCTGTATATTATAAAAAATAGGCCAAATCTAATTTTGGCAACCAGTACACCATTGACGGTAGCTATTCCCGCTCTGTTTTCTAAATTGATTTTTAAAATCCCCTATGTTTTTGAAGTGCGTGATTTATGGCCAGAAATGCCAATTGCAGTTGGAGCAATCAAAAATAGGTTTGTTATTAAAGTATTACGCTTTTTGGAGTTTATTGCATATAAAAATTCAAGTCAGATTATTGCACTGTCACCAGGTATGTCTGAAGGTGTAATGCAAGTATGCCCGTCTTGCAATGTTGAATTGATACCTAACTCATGCGATGCAAACTTTAGGGACAACGTGCTTGTTCCGAGTTATTTGCAGGAGTTCTATGACAACTTTAATGGCGATCCAACTATTGTTTATGCTGGCGCTTTCGGAAAAATAAATAGGGTTGGGTATTTGGTGGATTTAGCGTATGAATTATCACTTATTGGATCCAACGTTAAAGTTGTTCTTTTGGGCAAGGGCGCGGATGCCGAAGTACTGAAAGAAAGAGCGGCCTCTTTGGGCCTATTAAACAAATCTGTTTTTATTTTAGAGCCTGTACCGAAATCAGACATGCCAGCCGTTTACAAGCTATCAACTGCAGTCTCTTCGGTTTTTGATGACATTCCAGAAATGCGGAAAAACTCTTCAAATAAGTTCTTTGATGGATTGGCAGCCTCAAAGCCAATAGTAATTAATTTTGGTGGCTGGATGCATAGTCTAATTACAGAAAATAAGGCTGGAATGTCCTTGTGGAAGGTCCCTATAAGTGAAGCGGCCGATATGATTGATCAAAATTTAAATAATAAGAACTGGGTTCAATTGGCCAGTACCTCCTCTGGCCAACTTTCTGAACAGTTTGACAGAGATCTATTGGCTGAAAAATATGTCAGCACCCTTAAAAAATTAGTATTAAATAATGAAGAGAGCTTTTGACTTACTGATTTGTGCGTTGTTTTCGCCGTTATTCGCCATATTGATTGTTTTAATATCATTGGCTTTGTGGTTTCATATTGAAGGTAGTGTATTTTTCACACAAAAGCGCATAGGTCTGAAAGGCAAGACCTTCACTTTATACAAGTTTCGTACTATGAATAACAAGAGTTTAGATGGTAGCCTGCTTCCGGATGAAGATCGTATTTTTCCTCTTGGAAATTTTTTAAGGACCACTAGCCTTGATGAGCTGCCATCTATTATAAATATCCTAAAAGGTGAAATGTCGTGGGTTGGACCACGTCCTTTGCCCGAAAAATACCGACATCGTTACACCCAAGAGCAATTTAGAAGACATGAAGCATTACCCGGTGTGACTGGATTAGCTCAAGTTAGTGGAAGAAATGCAATATCATGGAATGACAAATTTTTGCTAGATGTGTATTATGTTGATCATCATTCTTTTTTATTTGATTTGAAAATCTTATTTGAAACTGTTTCTGTAGTGCTAAAAAGAAAAAATATCTCAGCTTCTAATCATGCCACCATGCCAGAGTTTATGGGGGAGGATTCTAATGAGAAGCAATAATTCCACTAAAATTAAATCTATTATTGTTGGAAGTCGTTTCTATTTGATTTTGCGCTACATTTTGACATTTGTCGATCTTCTTAAGATGTTTGCTTCTTCTAAGCATGCGCCTACTCGAGCCTATTGTATTAGTCCATATAAAACTGCCTCAACCTATGTAGCAGGACTGTATTCTCAAACATCATCTTCTGCACATGAGCCTCTGCAGCACGCCACTTTGCTGTTTCGTCATAATATTTCTTTCTTTAAATCTAGAAGCGCCTATTTAAGTTTGGATTTAGAGTGCTCAGGTTTTCTATCTAACAGCCTAGGCTCAATAAGGCAAATCTCTCCTGATGCGCCAGTTTTATTCATTTTTCGGAAGTTTGATTCGTGGGTCAAGTCTTTGATTGATCATCAGACTTATCTTTCTCAGTGGCAAGGGTATCCTTACACATCGAGACTTCTTGTTGATAGAATTATTGGCTTTCGTACTGAGAATTTTTTTCACCAAACGGAAGCTGTACAGATAAAAGCTATCAACAACTTATTTGACTACTGGTACAATACTTATAATAGCGCTTTACTGGACCGTAACTCATTGGTTGTTCCTATTGAAGATATTGATAAGTCTGTTTTGGAGATATCTGCCTTTTTAGGGTTGCCAGTGCCATCCGTTGATAGAAAAACTTGGAAGCGTAGAGCCGCTTACGATTCCGATTTCGACTATGAAAGTTTAATTAACAAAACAGAAATATTGGCCAAGAAGAAAGATTTTGAAAGTCAGTTCTATAAATAAATCGGTAATCGTTACCGGATCTTCTGGAGCCATTGGTTCGGCAATAGTTGGCCAATTTAAGGATGATAATTTTTTTGTAGTGGGTTTAGATCTAAATCCGCCAATTGATATAGAGCCTGATGTTTTTATTGAGACTGACCTGTGTCAATTAGCTTCCGACACTGACTATAGAAATAATAAAATTGCTGAAATTAATAAAAGTATTTCTAGCAAACCACTGGAATTGCTGGTTAATAATGCAGCCATTCAGATGTTAGATACTGGCACACATTCTGACTTGGATAATTTTCTTATTATGCAATCAGTTAACGCTTTAGCTCCATTAGCTTTATATATGATGTTTAAAAATAATTTGAAGAGTTCTAAAGGCAGTATGATCAACATTGGCAGCATTCATTCCACTTTAACTAAGCCAGGATTTTCTGGTTATGCAGCTAGTAAAGCATCACTTCGATCCATTACTAGATCTTTAGCTATGGAAAGCATGGGCGACATTAGAATTTTCTCGATTGAGCCTGCAGCTATTGATACACCTATGTTGAGAGATGGATTTCAAGATGCTTCCAAATTAGAGGAATTAAAAAGCTTCCATCCAGTTGGCAATATTGGAACTCCTCAGGAATTGGCAGAATTTGTTTCTCTCTTATTTTCTTCCAAATCTAAATTCCTTCATGGGAGTTGCATTGACTTTAGTGGCGGAATACTAAGTCGTTTGCATGACCCAGATTAGCCAAGTAAAAGATCTAAAGTTGCCCGAAGGGCTTTTGTGGAATTCAGAGCTCATGTGCTTTGAGTTTGTTGATATTTTGTCAGGCTCTATTTATCGGTATGATGTTTCGTTAAATTCTACAAAGCTGTTAAAAAGATTTGCATCCACTATTGGCTGGCTTTTTCCGACCCAGCGCCCAGATCAGTATATTTGCGGATTACAAAATAAGATTGTATTATGGAACGCTAGAACTGACATGTCTACCAATCTGTGTGTTGTTGACATAAAAAATGGACAGCGCATTAATGATGCTCTACTGGTAGAGGAAGGGTCGAAAGTTTTGTTTGGTGTGATGTCGTCCAGCACGCCAGAGAATGTACAAGACGGGGCCTTGTATTCTTTTTCCTCAAAGGGATTAATCAAGGAAGACGAAAATTATCTAATTCCTAATGGCCCTATAATAACCAAAGATCAGTGCTCTATGCTACATTCTGATTCAGCAAAGGGTCTAGTTTACAGGTATCCATATAAAGATGGCGTAATTAACACTAAGTTCAAAAAAGTTGCATTAGATGTCTCAGATATCGGTGCCTCGCCAGATGGGATGTGTATTGATGAACTTGGATCGATTTATATTGCAATGTGGGGTGCAGGGGAAATTTGGAAATTTAATTCAAAATTTAATTTTGAGAAAAAATTCACCATCCCCTACAGGTATGTAACCAATGTTGCTTTTGGTGGGGAGGAACTTGACGATCTTTTGGTGAGTTATGCAGAAGATAAAGAGCTAGGGTTATCTGGTGGTGTGTTTCATGTAAAAGGGCATGGTGCTAAGGGTGTGAGACCTTGCAAGTGGTGTAATTAATTATGTCAAATATTCAATGTTTGGTTTCGGTAATTGTGCCTATATATAACGTTTCAATGTATTTGCATCAATGCATCTCATCTATTTGTGATCAAACATATAAAAATCTGGAAATAATTCTGGTTAATGATGGCTCAACTGACGAAAGCCCAGTTCTTTGTGAAACTTTTGCTAAAAAAGATACTAGAATTCGCCTTATTCATCAGGCGAATGCAGGTTTGGTTCGTGCTAGGCAAGCGGGTTTATATTCGGCTACGGGAAAGTATGTTTTAAATGTAGACGGGGATGATTGGCTTCAGCTTGATTGTGTTGAGCATTTGGTTTCTGCTGCGGAGATTCATCAGTCAGACGTAGTGATTTCGGGATATTACAGAGAGTTTGTTGGTAATGAAGTTGAAATACAGCCAAATATTGAGAGTGGCGTTTATACAAAGCAAGATATTAGGGATAAAATTTTCCCTAGGCTAATCTATGACGATAAGCTTTGTTCTCACGGAATATCCACCTTTTCATGGGGGAAGCTTTTTAAGAAAGAATTTTTGTTCGATCATCAAATGAGCGTACCTAAAGATATATCATTGGGTGAAGATACAGTTGTTACTTATCCCGTCATAGTCTCATCTGACTCGCTGTTCGTTGTTGATTTGCCGCTATATTTTTATCGACAAAGAGCAAAGTCAATGCTTAAATCGACTGAATCTTCAGAAAGTGAGATTGCTAAAGTAAATAGAATGTGCAGCTTTTTATCTTCAAAAGTAGATGGATATGGATTTGATTTTACTCCTCAGATTGAAGTCTACAAATTTATGTTGCTTGCCATTAGAACTGGAGGCTTGTTTGGTGAAGACGCCATTCCTAAAAAACTTTTCCCTACATCTTTAGATTTCAAACATCAGAAGATCGCCTTATATAGTTCAGGAGCCTTTGGTCAGCAGATGTGGCAAAAGTTTAGAGAGGTTGGGTTAAATTTCTGCACTTGGGTAGATCAGGATTATTACGAGAGTAATGTCTGGGGGGCGGATGTTATGTCTATAATGGACCTTTCAAAACAAAGGCCAGATATTGTTGTCGTGGCAACTTTTGATAAAAAAGCTTTTGCACAAATCAAACAAGAGATTGTTAGAGTGTATAGTGAGAGTGAGATCATTCAGCCAATGTTGACCGGTCAATTTCTAACACAATAAATATGAATGTAAAGAAAATAATGATTCTTGGGGGTAATCCTGAAACGGCCGCCTTGGTTAAAGTGGCCAATGATATGGGGATCTATACCATTGTTGTTGACCCTGTTAAGAACTCCCCTGCAAAGCGAGAGGCAAGAGAGTCGTATGAGGTAGATGCTTTAGATGTGGATGCTCTTGAAAAATTAGCACTAAAAGTTGGCGTTGATGGAGTCTTGGTGGGTGTTGCAGATATATTGGTAAGTAGTTATTACGCCCTATGTCAACGATTAGACTTGCCAACATACGCGACAATTGAGGCTATAGAAGCATTTGGCTCCAAAGATAGATTTATTAAAGTTTGTGAATCGTTTGATATAGCGACAACACCTCGATTTACAGAGTACGATGCATTGAATGACAAAATTCTAGAAAAAGAATATCCGATTTTAGTAAAACCAGTGGACAATGGCGGAGGTGTTGGTATCTCCATTTGTCAATCTAAGCGCGACCTGGGTACTGCTATTGAGTTAGGAAAGTACGCATCAAAGTCCAAGTCGATATTGATCGAGAAATTTATGTCTTGTGACGATATGGCGGCTTACTATTCATTTGTAAATGGAACGCCATTTCTAACAGCAACATCTGATAGGTACACTTCTAACAAGACTTATAAAGGAAGTCCAGTTTGTATTGGTGCGTCCTACCCCAGCAAACACGAAGAAGATTTTTTATCAGAGGTTCATCCTAAACTAATTCGGATGTTTAAGTCGCTAAATATTAAAGATGGTGTACTAAATATTCAGTTTTTTAAAGACGCTGACGTATTTTATGCTTATGACCCTGGATTTAGACTCCAAGGCGAAGGGTTTCATATCCATCTGAAATCGGCTTTTGGATTTGACCAAAGAGAAGAGTTGGTTAATTTTTCATTGAATGGGTCTTTAAGTAGTTATTTCAATTTGATTCAAAATAAGAGAATGGGGGATCATTTCTATGCTGCTACAGTATGGATACTGCTAAAGTCTGGAACGATTAGAACCATCTCAGGTCTTAACGATATTTTTCAATTACCAAGCTATAAAGACATTCTTTCTCGTTTTAAAGAGGGTGACACGGTGGATGAGCAAATGGTTGGCACAGAAAAACAGGTCTTTTGTCGAATATATTTACAACATCATAATTTAAACCAGATATATGTCGATATAGATAAGATTAATGCACTTTTAAAGATAGAATCTAAAAAAGGTTCCTTGATATTTGATTCATTAAAATCTAATACTTTAATGAATGGTTAGCTAATACTTATGTCATATTTCTCACCTTGGCCAATTTTTTCTCAAGAAGAAATTGCAGCCGTTGCTAGCGTTGTTTCTTCTGGTAAAGTGAACTATTGGACGGGCAAAGAGTG
>Ga0181562_10002423_pt1 | contig 14305 bp, 9 predicted proteins | sample 011ome_26_FD_139344 | JGI IMG/M metagenome (GOLD analysis project Ga0181562, IMG submission 139344) | Coastal salt marsh microbial communities from the Groves Creek Marsh, Skidaway Island, Georgia - 011511BT metaG (megahit assembly) | ecosystem: Environmental > Aquatic > Marine > Intertidal zone...
GAGAACAATTCAGACATTTGTGCTGGGTGTCCCCAACCCTGATTTGAACCTGGAGTACGCCAAAAGCGGTCGGGAAACGAGCCGCGACATTGTCAACGCGCTAAGAGGCCTGCCGGAGTCCTCGCTCTTCCTAAAAAATGACCAATTGATCACGCGATATGCAACGCCAATCGACAGCGACGCAGGCGTTATGGGCGTGGTTGTCGCCGAACAGCCCCTACAGATCGCCAGATTGTTAAGCGCTGATGTATTTCAAGAATTGCTGCTGCAAACAACGATTGCATTCATCTTGGTTGCCAGCTGTCTCATTGGTTTCACCATCCTGTTGGGGCAGCGCATCAGACGCATCGATTCACATGTCGCCGAGGCGATGCTGACGGGAGGAGGAACGTCGCTATCCGCAGGCTGGCTAAACGACGAGATCGACCAGCTCACGAATCGACTCAACACTCAGCTTGAAGAACAACGGCGGTTACAAGGTTATCTAAGAAGGCTACCGGCGAGTCTGTCCCACGAAATCAGAACTCCCGTCGCGGTCATACGCTCCACCCTCGACCTACTAAGCGACACCGAAAACACAGACGCGAGTCAGCACGCTGACCTCATTGCCCGGGCGCGAGCGAGCCTTGAGCGGCTCGGGCACATCATAGCGATCATGAACGAAGCCAACCGACTGGAAAAAGCGATCTACGTGGATGAGCGACAGCCCACGGACTTAAAAAACCTGCTTAACGAACTGACGTTGGCCTACGGTTCCACCTATCCAAAATGGACCTTCTGTTTACAAAGTGACGACCGGGAGGCAATGGCTCCGGTATCCCCCGACCTGATTGTCCAAGCGCTGGATAAACTCGTATCTAACGCTATGTCGTTTTCGAAGCCGGGTGAAACGATTACCTTGCAATTGGAGCGACGCGGGCTGTGGTGGCGTATCACCGTTAGCAACCCCGGTGATAATCTCCCCGAGGCTCGAGAAGATTTATTTGCACCGATGGTGTCAGCTCGTACCGTTGGCGAAGAACATCATTTAGGACTCGGCCTCTACATGGTCGCGCTGATCGCAAAACATCATGGTGGCGAGCCCTGGGCGCGGAATACACCTGACTATTCAGGGGCCGAAGTGGGCTTCACGGTAAGAGCCTGACACCTAGTCCCTCATCACCATTTGCTCCCAGACCGGCACCTGCGCAGTGATTTGTTCAATAACCGCGGTAAACAGCGCGGCCTGCTCTTCCTCATCCTCAAGTTTCGAAGGATCTTGAAGTCCCCAGTGCACGGTTTTGACACCGGCAAAAGCCAACGGACAGGGCTCCCCTGCCGCGCTGTCGCACACAGTGATCATCAAATCGGGGGGAGTCGACTCAAATTCCTTCCAGGATTTGCTTCTGAGATTGTCTGTCTTGAACCCGGCAGCAGTCAGAGCCAACAGCGTTTGAGGATAAATGTCGCCCGCAGGCGAACTACCCGCACTACTTACCCGAAAGCCCTGTGGCAGCGCTTGCCGGGCAATGGCTTCGCACAAGATGCTGCGACAGCGGTTGTGAGTGCATACGAATAAAAGATGGGTCATTGTTATCACGTATATCGGTAAGCAGTAAAAAAAAAGGCCGCGCTAGACGGCCTTCTCGTGCATCGACTATACCGCTAGGTCGTCTTTCTGTCTCTCACCTCGCTGTCGATATTTTCATTGCGACTATTGGGTCGCCGCGTTCTGCATGCTTTCGAGCACCTGGTCGATCGAGAAACTCGCAGGTTTCTGTCGCGGAGGATACTGCTGGAAAGTCGACAAAAACTGGCCAACATAGGCTTGAGCTGGCACCAGCAAAAAGACGTGCCGGAACCACCAATCATGGTAGTAAATAGATTCGTGTTCAGCTTCCTCAAACGGATCCGTATATAGATCAAAGATTCTGGGTACACGCAATTGCACAAACGGATCGGCCCATACTTCAAAACTGTGGGCTCGCTGCTCGGCAAATACGGCTTTCCAACGCTTGTAGCGCATGCCTACAAGGTTGCCATCATCGCTGAAATAGAAGAACTCATCGCGCGGGCTCTCATCGACCTCACCGCTCCAGTAGGGCAACATGTTGTAACCATCGAGATGCACAGGCGTATTGTCTTCGCCGAACAGCACTTTAGTTTTGAGTTGCTCTTTCAGGTCTGCGTCTCCTAGGGCGGCAGCAACCGTTGGCAACCAGTCCATGTGACTCATGAGGCCATTGCTTCGAGAGCCGGCTTCAATAACTCCCGGCCACTTAACAAGAAGAGGAACGCGATAGCCCCCCTCCCAGTTGGTATTCTTCTCGCCACGAAAAGGGGCCGTTCCGCCGTCGGGCCAGGTAAATTTTTCAGCACCATTGTCAGTGGTGTACATGACCACGGTATTTTCGCTAATCCCGAGTGCGTCCAACTTATCGAGCAATTGGCCAATCATGCCATCATGCTCAACCATCCCATCAGGATAAACACCAAGCCCCGTAACGCCCTCTGACTCCGGTTTCAGGTGGGTAAATACATGCATCCGGGTCGTGTTGTACCAAAGAAAAAACGGCTTGTCGGCGTCAACCGCGCGCTCCATAAAATCAAGAGCCGCTGCAGTCACCTCCTCGTCAATAGTTTCCATGCGTTTGCGACTGAGGGGGCCCGTATCCTCGAGCCGGCCATCGGCAGTTGATTTAATGACCCCTCGAGGCCCAAACTTCTTACGAAACTCGGGGTCGCTCGGATAGTCCGGATGCTCCGGCTCCTCCTCCGCGTTCAAGTGGTATAGGTTGCCGATGAATTCGTCAAAACCATGGTTGGTGGGCAAATGCTCATCCCGATCACCCAGGTGATTTTTGCCAAATTGGCCCGTCATGTAGCCTTTGGACTTCAGGTATTCAGCGATCGTCGGGTCACGAATATCCATCCCCTCGTTCGCACCCGGTAGGCCTACTTTCAACAGGCCAGTTCGGAACCCCGATTGCCCAGTCACAAAGGCTGCGCGCCCTGCGGTACAACTTTGCTCTCCGTAGGCGTGGGTAAACAACATGCCGTCTTGAGCAATGCTGTCGATATTAGGGGTCTCATACCCCATCATGCCTTGATTGTAGGCGCTGATGTTCCAGTAGCCGATATCGTCTCCCCAGAGCATCAGAAAATTAGGCTGATCGGCAGCCAAACCAGGCCGGGCCAATAACCCAAATAAAAATAAGGCCGTCCATCTTAAATGCATCGCAATAATCCTTTTGCTGAGTATTTGCTATACGGTACTTTAATTTGATGGCGGTTGCACCCGATTGACGAGCTCCTCCCCCTCTAGGGTAACCTCGCGTAGTGGCGAGTCTGCTATGCAGTCATCCAACAAAGGCCGCTTGCTTAAACTCGGAAAGCTGATCACGCAACTGTGCGGCCTCTTCAAATTCGAGATTCTTGGCGTGCTCCAGCATTTGCGCTTCGAGCTGTTCTATTTTGCGCGCAAGTGCCGCTGGGGTGAGATTCACAATCTCTGCGGCATAGGCGGCTTTTTCTTCTGCCACCCGACGATCCCGCGCAGAGCGGGCTTTGGTCGGCATGCGGCGGGCGCCTTCCATAATGTCCTGCACACTTTTTTCAATACCCTTGGGGGTAATACCGTTGGCTTCATTAAATGCCAGCTGTTTATCACGACGCCGGGCGGTTTCTGCCATCGCGCGCTCCATAGAGCCAGTGACTTTATCCGCGTACAGGATCGCTCGCCCCCGCAGATGGCGGGCAGCTCGACCAATTGTTTGGATCAGCGAACGGTCTGAACGCAGAAAGCCCTCCTTGTCTGCATCTAAAATAGCGACCAAAGAGACTTCGGGCATGTCTAAGCCTTCCCGGAGAAGGTTAATGCCGACCAGCACATCAAACTTACCCAAACGAAGATCCCGAATAATTTCTACACGCTCAACGGTGTCGATATCAGAATGCAGATAGCGCACCCGAATATCGTGCTCGCTCAGGAATTCCGTCAAATCCTCGGCCATTCGCTTGGTTAAGGTCGTCACCAGAACACGATCACCCGCATCCACCGTCAAATGGATCTCGGCCAGCAGATCATCCACCTGTGTTCTTGCGGGCCGTACTTCCAAATTCGGATCAACCAGTCCCGTAGGCCGCACAACCTGCTCTACGGTTTGATCGGCGTGCTCCAGCTCGTAGTGACCCGGTGTCGCAGAAACATAAATCGCCTGGGGCCGAAGTTGCTCCCATTCCTCAAAACGAAGCGGCCGATTGTCGAGCGCAGAAGGCAGGCGAAACCCGTACTCCACCAGCGTCTCCTTACGGGATCGATCACCGCGATACATGCCACCAATCTGTGGCACTGTTACATGGGATTCGTCAATCATGATGAGGGCGTTGCTAGGCAAATATTCAAACAGGGTTGGCGGCGGCTCTCCCGGCGCTCTCCCCGACAAATAGCGGGAGTAGTTTTCAATACCCTGACAAAATCCCAGTTCCCGAATCATTTCAATATCGTAGCGAGTGCGCTGTTGGATGCGCTGTGCCTCTAATAGCTTGTCCGCCTCTTTCAGTTGCTTAACCCGTAACTCGAGCTCCTCCTCAATCAACTCCACGGCACTTAACATCGTGTCTCTCGAGGAGACATAGTGGGTCTTTGGAAAAATTGTAATGCGGGGCAGTTTTTCTCTGATCTCACCGGTCAGCGGATCAAAGGCGGCAATATTCTCTATTTCTTCGTCGAAGAGCTCTATGCGAATCGCGAGCTCGTCGGATTCCGCGGGAAAAATATCGATAATCTCACCGCGCACACGATAGGTACCGCGCCTGAAATCAATGTCATTACGGGTGTACTGTAATTCGGCTAGCTGCCGCAAAATTCCCCGCTGATCGATGATCTCTCCACGTGAAAGATGCATCACCATCTTGAAGTAGGACTCTGGGTCTCCCAGTCCGTAGATCGCCGATACGGTGGCAACGACCAGGCAGTCCTCTCGCTCGAGGAGCGCTTTCGTTGCAGAGAGCCGCATCTGCTCAATGTGGTCGTTTACTTGGGCATCTTTCTCGATAAAGGTATCCGAGGACGGTACGTAGGCTTCAGGCTGGTAGTAATCGTAGTAAGAGACGAAATACTCGACCGCGTTGTTAGGGAAGAACTCCTTGAATTCGCCGTATAACTGAGCAGCCAGCGTTTTGTTGTGGGCCATCACAATGGTCGGGCGCTGTAGGTTCTGCACCACGTGGGCCATGGTGAAGGTCTTTCCTGATCCGGTCACCCCGAGCAATATTTGCGACGCGAGGCCTGCCTGCAACCCCTCGGTTAGCCTCGCAATAGCCGCAGGCTGATCTCCGGCGGGCTGGTACGTCGAAGATAGTTGAAATGATTTACTCAAAATAAGCCAATTTGGAATGTTTTTAGAGGGCCACAGTATGAGGCATTTTCGCGAGAGCGCCATGGGGGATCCGACGCTGAGGGCAAGTGTTGACACCCCAAAGCCCCCTATTTATCATGCGCGCCTCCTCTTCGGGGGAACACCTATTCCGCCTTAGCTCAGTTGGTAGAGCAAATGACTGTTAATCATTGGGTCGCTGGTTCGAGCCCAGCAGGCGGAGCCAAATACATAAAACCACGCACTGCGTGGTTTTTTTATTTTCGGCGTAGCGCTGGGCGAGAAGAGCCCAGTTGGGTGAGATTGGGGTTTCGTCGAGCTCCGCTCGACGCCAATCGAACGCCCGAGACCTACCAGTCGAGGGCCGGGGGAGCCAAATACATAAAACCACGCACTGCGTGGTTTTTTTTATTTTCGGCGTAGCGCTGGGCGAGAAGCCAGTAAAGCGCAGCAGGCTTAGCGTTGCTCGTCCCGCGAGCTCCTTGGTTTTGACTTAGCAAGCGCATCCACTTCATCGATGACTGCGCCCATTTTGATTAACTCAGCATGGAGTTCTCTTACGATTGACTCGTATTCGGTCCACGGCTCTAGCTCAGGTCGTTCCATTGCTTCCCTCCTTGGATGTCGTCGGCCACTTCCTGTGTCCGGAATTGCTAAGATTGACGGCAAGTCGATGTTGAATAGATGCTATCCATCCCCGCCAATTGGTCCCAATCTATACCTTAAAAAAGGGGGCCTCAATACCCCGCGGGGGTAGTGCGCTATCAAAAGACGACACCCGTTTTCAAAAGAGACATCGTACGCGGGACCATCAAATCGGGAATCTTCCACTGGGACAGCAGGTGTCTACCAAACATCATAGTTGCTCAAACACGGTGAACCTGTGCCATGAGTTTTGCAAACTAGCGACGGGTTTTTTTGCCTACGCCGTATCTAAGGTATGAACATTGGCGATCTAGGTGGCTAACACACAATTTAAAACTCGCGATATGAACATCGGTGAACGCTACCGCTTACACCTTTATAAGAAATGGGTTTAGTTGTAGGCTTAGGGATCGCGTCAACAGGGAGTGTGACGAATGAAATCATCAGGAAGACTTCGCGATGCCGGCTTATGGTGCCTGGGCGCTCTGCGTGGGCAACTATCTCGGTCGATGGTGGTGGTCATGGCGAGCACCAGTGGGCCCGTTTGGGCGGGCCCCGCAGACGCCTTTAGCGGCTTGCTAAATCAAGCGCAGACGATCCGAGGTCTTCAACAAGCCGTACCGCAGCCTTTGGTTAGTGACTTAACACCCTTTGCCACAGAAGCCAGCACAGCGCGCTTTCTTTCCCAAGCCACATTCGGTGCCACTGCTGAAGACATCGGCGCACTCAAAGGCAGCAGCGTTTCCGCCTGGTTGCTTGATCAGTTCGCTGAACCGCCGTTTGATTACCCGGCGGTCGTTGACGAGTATCAAGCCAGATTACCTTATCTCTATGAAAACCCCTGGAGTGAACAGTCGCCCACCTTTGCCTTTTGGCGTGCCAGTATCAACGGACGCGATCAGCTTCGCCAGCGTATGGTTTACGCACTGTCGCAGATTTTGGTGATTTCAAACGCGGGGAATAACGCGCTCTTTGAGGCTGCAGGCGCCGTCGCCTACTACCAGTCTTTGCTGACTCAGCACGCCTTTGGCGGCTACCGGGAACTTCTTGAGGACGTCACCTACTCCCCAGCAATGGGCTTTTACCTGACTTACATGGGCAACCAGAAAGCGAACCCAGAAACCGGTCAGCAGCCCGACGAAAACTATGCGCGAGAGCTACTGCAGCTCTTTACCTTGGGGCTTATCGATCTCAATGAGGATGGCTCACCCGCGTACGCTGCGGACGGGGGCGCCACGCCTATCGAGCTTTACGACAACCAAGACATTACGGAGTTGGCCAAAGTCTTTACGGGCTTGGACCGCGTTGACAAGGACGTGGCCGCACGCCCCGAAAATGAATTGGTGATCCGGGCAAGCTGGCGACAGCCGATGGTGGTTTATCCCGAAGACCACTCGACGTCGGCGAAAAACTTTTTGGGGCTTTCGATCCCGGCAGGCACCAGCGCTGAAGACAGTGTTTCGCTGGCACTAGACCACCTCATGGGAATTTCAGCGATGGCGCCGTTTTTGTCGCGCCAGTTAATTCAGCGATTTACCACATCAGACCCTTCGGCTGAATACATTGAGCGAGTTAGCACGGCATTTAATCAGGGGCGATTCGCCCTGCCCAATGGCACTATCGTAGGAACGGGTCAGCGGGGTGACTTAAAAGCAACGCTTGCCTCGGTTTTGCTTGATCCCGAGAACTTCAATCCGGCCGATTCAAAAAGCTACGGCAAACCAAGGGAGCCCGTACTCCGTTTTACCCAATGGGCGAGAGCCTTTGCGGAAGGCACTAATCATCCGGAATACACCTTCCCTCTTTACGATGCTTCCTCCCCCGACAGACTGGGACAACACCCTTACCGCGCCGCCTCGGTGTTCAACTTCTATCGTCCGGGTTACGTGCCGCCCAACACCCAGAGCGGTGCGAGCGATATGACCGTGCCGGAGTTTCAGTTGGTCAACGGCACGACGATTCCCGGGTACATCAATTTCATCACGTTTTTCGCTCGAGGGGGCACGCGAGAGGCCGATCTTCGCGCCTATGAAGAACTCGCTGACTATGTTGGCGTCGACTTTGATCCCCGGCTGGCTCGAGACAGCTTCGTACCTAATTACAGCGATCTTGCGAGTATCGCTGACAACGCCGTCGCACTTCTCGATCGGGTTGATTTGCTGTTGACCGGAAGGCAGCTGTCGCAAAAAACCCGCGAGACGCTGATCACCTACATTGATGCCGTACCCCTTGCCGATAACCCGAGCGAGTCGCGAGAGGTGCGGGCTGCCCTGGCTGTCATTCTGGTAATGACATCTACCGACTATCTGATTCAACGCTGAGGGGGCGCCATGACATACACAATAAACAGACGACATTTTCTCTCAGCCTGTGGTTCCACACTCGCGTTGGCTCCCTTTGCTCGATCGGTGCTGGCACAGCCAAGCGCCGATTACCGCGCCATGGTCATTATTTTCCAACAAGGTGGCGTTGACTGCCACGATACCGTGCTGCCCTATGACCCCGGTGCCTACAATGCCTTCGCGGAAATTCGCCAGCCCCTACTCAATCTCTACGGGCAAAGCCGTGAACGTAATGCACTGCTGCCATTAGAGACCGCAGGGGCCTCCACCGGCTTTGCGCTGCCGCCCGAGATGAGTGGACTCAAGTCCCTCTTTGACGAGGGGTCTGCTGCCATCGTCGGTAACGTAGGACCCTTAATCCAACCGACTAGTCTGGACGATCTGCTCGCGGGGTATCCGAACTTACCGCCACGCCTTTTTTCACACAACGACCAACAGTCGATTTGGCAGGCAAACAGCCCCGAGGGGGCACAACTTGGTTGGGGTGGTCTTTTTGCCGATGCTGTTGTTGCATCAGGGTTGAGTGCTACGTCTCCCTTTACCAGTATCGCCACGAGCAACGAGACGCTGCTACTGACTGGCTTGAATACCTTCCCCTTCAGCGGTGACGGGTCACTCAACTTGGAGCTCCAGCAGATTGTTGCTGATTCAACCGGCTTAAGTCTGAATCAACTCGGTGCGCTCCTGACCAACCAGGGTCAAACGGCAGAGCACATACTGATGCGTGATTTGTCACAACTGACGATCGATGCATTTTCCGACAACCGCGCCTACGCAACGGCAACCGCCAGCGCGCCAGATCTCGGGGTGCAATTTCCGGGTGGGAGGGTCGGAAGACAGCTGGAAAGCATCGCGCGAACCATCGCTGTCAAGGACGAGTTTGCCATCAATCGACAAATCTTTATGGCCGTCGCGCCCTCCTATGATACCCACGACTTTCAAGCTGACCGACTACCCGCCCTTCACACTGAGCTCGATGGCAGCATCCTGGCATTTACGGAGGCCATGAAAAATCTCGGCAGGTTTGGTGACGTGGTCGTGGCAACGGCTTCCGACTTTGGTCGCACCCTTTCGGTCAACGGCGACGGTACCGATCACGGCTGGGGTGGTCATCACTTTGTTGTGGGAGGGCCAGTCAATGGCGGCGCCATTTATGGCGACATCCCTGACCCCGTCTATAACCATTCCCAAGACTCTGGCAGAGGCCGGCTAATCCCGACCATCGCGGTGGATCAGTATGCGGCGGAACTGGGTCGCTGGTTTGGGTTGACAGAAAGCGAGCTGGATACGGCACTGCCGAACCGGCTCAATTTTTCGGACACGCCGCTAAACAACCTCTTGGGATGATCGGCGCAGCTTTATCGCTACGAGGCTGCCACAGGGCCATCAACAGCGCCACCGAGATAGCTTGCTGGTGCGGTAGTTGATGGGAAAGCGCTCTCAAACAGAGAGACCTCACCGCTCAGCGCAGCTACACGGGTGAGGAGCCGATTAACCAAAAAGACGCCCAAAAAACCCTTTGGTCTCCTGCTGGATGGGGTCCGGAGGGGGAATGTCGCTCGGCGGCACATCAGCAAGAACCGCCGCTGGCCGGTCGATGAGTAGCCGCCGAGCCTCAGCCTCACCCACCAAGCCGGTGCAGACCTCAAAGGCCTCGGCGAGCACAGGCGGTCGATGGCGGGTGTCGTGGCCATCGGATGCCACTACCGAGACCAACTTATCCGCCAAAAACCGCTTTGACAATGACTCGGCTTCAGGCCCGAAGCGACCCGTGATAGCGCCCCCGGTCAGCTGTAGCCAAGCACCAAGTTCGACCGCCTCCTCAAACTCACGGTAATGCGCTCTTGCATAAGCCAGCCGCTCGGGATGGGTAATCAGCGGGATAAAACCAGCGGCCAAAGCACTATGCACGAGCTCCAGCATCGAGGTATTGGGCACATGGTGGGGGGGTTCGAACAGGAAGTAGCGCGTGTCATTGAGCGTGGGTAGCACACCCGAGGACAGCTGCTGAGCAAGCTCGGGCACGATCTGAATATCGGCTCCAATCACAATCTCCAAGGCGATCCCCGCTACCGACAACGCGTCGTCCAACACAGTACGTGCCGCCGCAATGGTCTCGCGGGTGTTTGGAAACAAACCGGGATAAATGTGCGGGGTGCATGCCAGTGTGGTCGTCCCCGCCGCCACCGCGAGACGGGCCATGGCGACGGCATCCTCAGGGGTCTGGGCCCCATCATCGATACCGGGCAGCAAATGACTGTGTAAATCAATCATTATTGGTTACCAAGAGCAAGCGACAACCCAAGGGTACAGTAAAGCGGGCACAAAAAACCCACCAAGCTGGTGGGTTTATGCGGCAATAATCGCAGCCGCTTCGGGCTATCTTGAGGCGTCGTTCATATCGCTGATACCCTTTCCAATCACGCCCGCTGCGGTTACAGCAACAGCGGCGCCCGCCACCAATGATGCAGTAGTCACGGTAGTTGCCGTCGTCGTGGTTGCCACGGAAGTTGCTGTCGCCGTGCCTCCGCCTGCGCCGCCGCCCGCAGGATCTCCTGGCGCATAAGATAGCCGCGCCCGGCAATCTTGCTCGGTGCCCACCGCAATCACCTGATTCGCCGACACACTGAGCGCACAAGACTCGTATTCGATGGTCGCTGTACTATTGGCGAGCACCATCAGACGATGGTTTTCAGCGAGATTGGCGCCGACTTGTGCAGGTGCATAGGACGCGCCCGTGTTGACCATGACGGTGCCATTGACCGCGGTCAACGTGGCCGCCGACACGGCGGCTGACGCAAAAAGAAGTGCCACTGCAAACACTACGAGCCTCATTGCTCCCCCAAAACCGTTTAGGTCATCCATAACCCACTCTCTCCGCGCGTCCTTACTACTCATTAACAACCCTGCTCAATGTCAGGGCTAGTTCAAGCCGTTTTGCCGGCTACCACCCAGCGACTCCGTCTGCTGCTGATGAGGCTGCAGCCCTGACCCGTCTCCAATGGGGAACCAGCGCCCTCGTATACCGTTACAGCTCACCTGAATCAGCTTTACCCTAAAGCCGCTCTAAAATTCCTTTGCCTAAACCATAGGTACACGCCACGTTAGTGTGCCATAAATATTAGAAAACACCAACGGTGAGGCGTGGATCAGATCACAATATTCAAAATTAACTAAAAAGCCAGATATGTCCGGACAAGTCGCCCCAGCCGGACTGATCAAAAAGCCCTTAGAAACAGGCCGATCGGTGCTCGCCGCCTACCAGCCGCCACGGTGGGAGGAGTCCGACTTTTCCTGACTGTTTTCAGCGCTATTTTCCGCTATGTCTTCATTAAACGGGTTAATCTGACTCTCGACTGCTGGCAGGAGGTCCCTCGATCTCACTTGATCAACAGCTGATTTCTTTCTCGACGCCCGCTTCGACGTAGGTTTATCGGATTGAATGTCACGGTGGGGATGGAAAAATAAGCCGGCCATAAACGCGAAGTAAATAATATTCGCCGGGACAAAAAAATTATAGTCGACGACGTCGTGAATCATGGTTAGCAGGCAGGCGAGACCCGCACCAGTCTGAATAAATCGAAACTCAGTCCACACCTCGCCCATTCGGAACCACTGCCGAAAATACAGAAACAAAAACAGGGCGATGAGCAAGGCAGCGGGCAGGCCCATAGTGAACAGCCACTCCAAATAGCTATTGTGGGCTCGGTTAATCGTTACTGACGCCATTTCCCAGGCTTGGAAGCGGGGAAACACCTCGACAAAGGTGCCCGGGCCCGAGCCTAGCGGGAAAAAGTGACCAATGCCCTCCCAGGCCCCATCAAAAATATAGGAGCGGCCGTCGGCCAACGGATCCTGCTGGCTGAACCGCGCCAACACCGGGCCCAAACCGATCGTCACGCCCACACCCAGGACCCCCGCCACCACGGTGCCGGTCAGGCCGTATACATTGTCGCCGCCAATGCGCCGCGCGAAGGCAATGGTGGCGATCAATATTCCGACCATGCTGGTCACGATACCCATTCGGCTGCGGGTAAATACCAGCGCCACCAAGACCAGCACGGCAATAAAGCCAAACACAAAGGCCCGGTGGCCCTGCCAGGTGGAGAGATACACCAAGCGCTCGCGCACCGTTTGGCTGCCCGCGACTTGCTTGTGACGCCCCAGGGTGGCCATAAACAGCGCGAGGGCGATCATGAGCGCAAAGTTTAAAAATCCGGCAAAGTTGTTCCGGCTGCTCCAGGTGCCTCGCGCATTGTGGCCCGGGGGTTCACCAAAATGCCAAAAGCTCCGGAGATCATCGGCGACACCGTACTGAATAAGACCGATGCAAGCCTGCACAACCGCCATGGCGAGAAATACCCCCACGATTTTCCGAACAAGCGATGCCGGCAACGCGCGGGTCATCCAAAAAACCGTGATTGGCATCAGCAGATAAAGAAGCGCTTTTGACGTACTGGCGATGTCGAGGGTGATGGTCGTCCAGCCACTGCTGCCAATTGCTTTAGAAGCCGCGTAGTAATCGGCCTGTCCAGGTAGCATCAGCCGGCCATCGAGGGGCAGTGGCAGCAGGTATAGTCCCGGTAGCACAAGCAACGCCGCCAGAGACCATCGTTCAATCCGGTGCAGGTGGTGCAGCCCCTTGCCACCCCAGGCGAGAACGGCAAAACCGACCATACACACAAGTTCCAGCACCATAACCGCCAGGGGTGGCTTCCCGGAAAGATGGAGCGGTGCCAGCACGAGAACGAGCACCAGCAGCCAAAAAACAGCGCGTACCTGTGGAGACAGTTGCCGGCGGTGGTCACTCATTGGAATAACTCGATCTGTAAATCATCTAACCAAAGGGTCCCTTGCAACTCGTGGTCGACCTCGCGACTCCCGACAGACTCGAGTCGCAGTATCTGGCTGGGGCAGGTCTCGGGAATAAGGATGTCGAACCAGAAGTCTCGCCACTCGCCAGTGCCGAGCCAGGGCTCGCTGCGGTAACTGAGATCGGTATCTCCGCTGTCACAAGACAGCACCCAGCCGACGCCTAAGCGCCCCTCCAGCTGGTCGGGGCGCACTCTCCCCGACAGGCGATACTGACCCGGTGGCAGCATGAGATGCTGGTACACATGCCTAAAACGAACCCGCTTGCCGCTAAACGATACCCGCAAGGAAGCATCGTTCGAACTGCCGTAGGTATCTGAACGACTGATGATGATACCGGTGCGAGGCGAGATGCTGGCGTGCCAACCAAAGCCTGGACTATTATCAAATGGCTGATCAAAGCCGCCGTCGTAGAGATAGCCCAATCTCAACATTTGGTCAGCGTCGAGCCCATTTACCCAATACAGGTAGGCTTCGTCGATAAAGCCGTCTTTACGTAAGCGACCAATGTAATAAGCCCGCTCGTCTGCCTGCAGAGGCCACACTGAAGATTCATCCCGCAGCTTGACTACCGTGCGAAGCGCGTCGAGCCCCTCCGGATCCGTTGCGAGGTAGCGCACAAATGACAGCCACCAGCGATAGCGTCGAGGATCCTGAGCAACGCTGCCGAGCACACCGAGCGCCGCCTCATCGTCCATGAGTGAGCGTATTAGGGGAAACAGTGTCGCCCCGGCCGACGGCTCTCCCAGCAGGGTGCGCGCGACGTGCGACATCGCTTTATCGAGTTGGCCCGATGTTAATGCCCAGGCCGTGAGGTTGCGCTGAACCTGGGGCATGACCGGGGCGAGCCTATCCGCAAGCGCGGCAAGCTGCGGACTCGCTGAATCAGTCGCCTCGCTTAGGGCGTCGGTCGAGGCGATGCGAGCCATTGCTCTTACCTCGAGCGGGGAGTCTTTAATGGCTTGCCGAAACCCTTGCAAAGCGTCGGCTACCCTGGCGGCACTGGTTTCCTGGGTGAAGTCGGGTAGGCGCAGGACGGCATCAATGCGCTGAGCGACGGCGTGGTTGGGGTACCACTCTAATGCACGA
>Ga0181562_10002431_pt1 | contig 14268 bp, 11 predicted proteins | sample 011ome_26_FD_139344 | JGI IMG/M metagenome (GOLD analysis project Ga0181562, IMG submission 139344) | Coastal salt marsh microbial communities from the Groves Creek Marsh, Skidaway Island, Georgia - 011511BT metaG (megahit assembly) | ecosystem: Environmental > Aquatic > Marine > Intertidal...
AAATCTCACCCGAGTGATCGATATCGCAGCAAATTATCAACCGTTCGAGCGACATTCTCTATATGATTCACCACAATCACGGCGTATTCGTTCTTCCGCGCAAACACTCCGCCGTGCACCGCTTCACGCACTGTTCGTTCCATAGTGGCACGCTGTGCTGCGCCGTGCACGCCACGCGCGAGCACGCATCTACGCACGCATCGGTGCCGGACATCCCACATACCGTCACACACGTGTGTGGCATTTCCGCCTGTATACATCACGAACCACCAACCGTTCGTAGGTGCGGTGAGTACTCGTACAACGCAAGTTGAGCTCGCGCGATCGATTTAAACAGCTCGCGCGCGTAATCCAACACACACTTTGTCGACAGTGACACCAGTTACGCGTCGCACGCGCGCGATCACGAGCACCTGCGACGTACCTTGCCTAATCCACCGAGACGCGACATCAATCGGTCGCTCGCGCACACGCGCTCGCACGCGAAGGACACTTCGTTGTCATCCACGACGCCTCGTCTGACTTCCTCTTTAGATTGACGACCACCGAGGACGGCGCGAGTGGCGACGACGACGGCGGCAGCGGCACCGATGGGTGCGGCAATCAACGCGGGTTGAACCATGAGTGCGGTTTCGGGGCGTTTTGTGCGTCGTGGAGTGGAGTAACCTCGGTGGGCGCGCGTCACGCTGTTTGACGCGCGAGGACAGCGTAGAGAGAAGTTGTTTGGACGCGTGTGCGCGCTGTGAGGGGTTGTTCTAGATGCGGATTACATATCTCTACAGGGCTGAGAGATACAAAAACAATTATAGAGTGCCGGGAATGGCTGCGTGATTATAGCACGCCATTTAAAACTCTGCATTATGGACGCGGCAAAAACGGTTAGTTAATCAAGAACAAAAGACGTGAAGCGTCGAGAAGAGGGCGCGCTTAAACGACGGTAACAAATCGAAACACACGTACCGTTGGTAGAAATCATATTGTCGCGTCGACCAGGCGTCGATAGAGTCTGAGATCATTCCCAAAACCGTCTCCACGCACTGCTCTTCGCTCATGGCCAAATTGAAGCGCTGACGAAGCAACTTCATCACTTTGGGACCGGCGTTGAAGCAAGGACATCCACTTGCGCGCATCATTTGAATCAACAACACGATGCGCTCGGCATGTTCACGAACAGCGAGATAACCTTGAATACACAGCGCCTTGTACGCATCGAACGCTTCTGATCGAGTGCCTTCGGCGTCGCTATCCATCACCTCCAAGTACTCCTTGGTGAGCTTGAATGGACTCGATTCAAAATTAATACCACCCGGTGAGGTTGAGAGCATAAAGTTGAAATCGATATGAATCAAGTGCCCATCATCATGAAGCAAAATGTTACCGTTGTGTCGGTCCTTGACCTGCAACAGGTAAGTCAAAATGGAATACCCCGCGAGCGACTCCACAAAGTTGTTTTGCGCCTTGCGAAACTCTGGGGTACCGACGCCAAACTTGCGTTCGAAATGTTGACGCAAGGTCATACCTCTCGGTGATCGAGATTTCAAAGCATGAATACTGGGTGCGTCTGTCACTGCTTCTATCAAAGCCGAATGGGTGTTTGTTGTGAGGATATCAAAGTCCCTAATCCAACAACGCACGCCGGCGCTTCGGTAAATATCAGCAAATGTTCGAACGAGCTGAAGTGCGAGCAGTTCTTGTCGACAGTTGTCCCCAGCTTTGATGATGATAGGCTTCAGACCCCAACCCGGAAGATTACCATAGGGCGATGCTCGACGGATGCGATCTAACTTGTCAATCCATAATTCACCTAAACCACCAGCGCTACGCTTGTGCGGAGACGACGTCATCGACGCGCCCACACCAGTCGCTGTCGGGAGCGAAGTGACATCTAGCGCATCTTTTTCTGGGGCCCACTTTCGAGCATTGACTTGTGCGGCCATTTCAATTAAACCCACTTCCGAAGGTTTACGCTGATGCGGTCCTGGCGAGGTGTCCATCATTTCTGCCTCGCTGCGCACGACGAGTCGCACGACGATGCTGTTATCATCAGTATTCACTATCGGCACGACATTCACCCACATGTCCTCCAAATCATCATTTGAAAACGAGTTCGTGCCTCTCGATGAACCAGTCGATGCATCGCCGCCGCCAACTGGTGCAAGGAATCGACGATTCGCTTCGAGCGAGCGACGAATGCGCTCTCTCGCATCTGGCATGAAGTCATCGCCTGATGGATAAAAGTCTTCACTTGAATCGTTTGGCGAACCATGCGTGCTCGCATGGTCCATCTCTTCTTGAGTAGGATTCGAGCTCACGACCTCTAAACAAACGAGATACGGCGCTTTTTCGCGACTGTTAAGAAGCACTGCTTCTTCAAACGGAATGCGAATAACGCGCTCCATTTTGCCGTGTCCCATCGGAAATAATACACCAGTACCTTTTTCAGTGTGGCGGAATTGCCTGTTGATTTGAGCCAGTTCGTGACGCAAGATGCCTTGTCGATTGTCGAGTGGAAACACTTTGGACAGTTTATCCGATAAATCGCACAATTCATTCGTGAAGTTCATCGTCGCGTCAAAAGTTTTCTTCCTGAGGCGCAGTTCCTTTGCGCCATCCTCTGGAGGAAGCGTCTCCGTTCCACACACGGTGAAAAGCGACGACAAGCGTCCACCCGAACCATGTGGCTTGAAACTTTCTTTCGGTTTACCAGGAGAACGTGACTCTCGGTGCTTTTTCGCCTTTTCAGACTTAGAGGAGGATGGAGATGACCGAAACGATAACACGCGAGAAAACCCAGCGAGAAAACCGCCGCTCGTCGTCGGAGAATCTCCAGATGCTACCTTTTCATCGCTTCCGCGAGACTTCGCGGGAGATTTTGCCATACCAAATATTTTTCTCGGTGGTGTCACCGGTTCTTCCCCAGTAGTCGATACTTGTGATTTCTTTGGGCTCGCCGGCGATGCGGCGCTCGCTCTTCTCTCTTCAAACGGCGCGAGCCACGTACCATTTGTCACCGCCTCATATGCGCATCTCTCTCGAAATTCTTGCACAGCCGCTGGACGTGAACTATCCTCCGCCGCCGCACTTAATAACCAACACATTTTTGTCGCCAATCGCAAAGATCGACGACAACACATCACCATCATGCGCTCCAAACTCGACGCTTGCTGCGCCTCAGCCCCGCCGAGCTCGGTACGTTGGATCCACATTGTCACTATTTGACTCAAATACCGCTCCACCGCCTCGTCCGACGTTTCTCGGTATAATCTTGCACACAGATAATCGCTCACGCCGACGTTTTCCCGCCGCTCCCACAAGTTTGACACGGCAACCCACTCGTCGAAATACCGCAACGACTCAAAGTAATCGAGCAACACCCCAGTCGCGCCCGTACCGTTCGGCGATCCTACATCGAAATCCTCGCGCACCATCACCGACGCATCACGCGCAGTCGCAATATCTACCCCTCTAGAGTGTCTATCATCATGTTCAGTCACCGCAGACGTCGATGTCGCCCCCTCTCGCGCGCGCGCCTCCTCAGCCGCTTGTCGCGCCAAATTCTCTCGCGTCTCAAACAACCACGACCCACCGCTCTCGTGCCGCGTGTGCTTCGTCGATCGCCCGTATCCCGCATTCACATCACTATGCGTCGTCGTCGTCGTCATCCCTAGCCCCGAACCCGCCGTCCCACCTCGCGGCGGTTTCCCATGGCTCGCCTGTTCACCACCATGATGCTGCTGCTGCTGCTGCTGCTTTTGATGATGATGTCGTTGATGATGATGATTCACCGGCGCCGCGTCACCACCACCACCGTCACCATCACCACCGTTCGCGCCCGAGGCACCACCACCACCCCCCGCGCGTTCGCTCGCCATCCCTCACCGCGTCGCACACCGCGGTCGTCGCCCGCGCCCGCGCCCGCGCCCGCGCCCGCGCGCGCGCCCGCCACTCGACGCGCCGATCGGCGACGACGACGACCGCGTCGGTGGTTTTTATCCCGCCGCACGCCTCATACACCCACCGCATGGAGCTCCAATACCACTCCCGCACTGCGACCGGCGTGCGATCCGTGCGCGCGATAACCCACGCAATCACCCATAGTCACACCCTCGCGAACGCCGTGTGCGATGTCGATGTCGATGTCGATGTGTCGGATCGGCGGGCGCGATCGCGCGCATCGGATCGATCGATGTCGCATCGGATCGATCGATGTCGACATCGGATCGATCGATCGCATCGATCGCATCGATCGCATCGCATCGCATCGATCGATCGCATCGATCGCATCGATCGCGTTCAGGGTTCTCGGCGCGAGGGCGCGAGGGCGGCGACAGATACGCGCGTGGATGAACACGATGTCGTCGACGACGACGACCGCGATGGCGATGGGTGCCGCGCGCGCGCCCGCACGAGTGGTACGTGTATGTGTGCGTGTGCGTGATCGCGTCGCCGTGGGTCTGATCGTCATGATGTGCGCGCAGGGATGACGATGACGAAGGATGATGACGACGACGAACGCTGACGACGACCTCCACGACGATATGGTTTGGGCATCATCGTCGCGCGACGGAGATGGTATATCGCGGGATGACGACGATGCGCGCGCGCGCGTGATGAGGGCGCCGTGTATCCTCGACGATGGCGTGAGATTGGTCGTGGACGATGGAGACACGGTGCGCGCGCGCGCGCGTCGTCGCCATCGCGCGACATCCATCGGCATCGGCATCGGCGGTCCGAAGGTCGGTCGGCCAATCTCTCGGACGGCGTGACTGGATAAAGCGCGCGGGGGGCGGGCGGGCGGCGGCGCGGGTGGTGCGTTGGCGAGGACGCGGTGGGGGATGTGGGATGGTGGTCATCGTTATTGTTGTCGTCGTCGTGTGTGGATTTGTGGATTCGTGCTTTCGTCGTCGCGGTATGCGAAGGGGTGGCTGGCGGTTGACGCGAAAAGCGCGCGCGGCGTCGATCGGGTGACTAACCGACGGAGTGTTGCTGTATCGCGCGCATAGGTTGCTGGATCGAGACGCGTTCAAACGAGTGCTCGTCGTACGATGACGCCGGTGCGTGCGTCTGCGAATGATTCTTCTGTGAATGAGAAGCTCGCTGCGGCGACCGCGGCGGGGGCGATTGCCATCGCGCTCGGCGGCGCCGACGTCGCGCGCGCGGATGCTTACGCCGATTATTTAGCCGCGTTGCAAGCCGAAGGTTCGGGTGTTGCGCGTGTGGATGGTCAAATCTCCAAGCCGGATGAACTAGTGAAAGAACGTGAGGCGAACAAGACGACGACCGCGATTAAGGTGACCAAGACTAAGAAGGTTGAGGTGCCAAAGGCGCCGAAGACGGCGCCAACGCCAAAGGCAAAGGCGACCATCGCACCCGTGGACAAGGCTGAAGCTGAGGCACGCATCGCCAAGCAAAAGGAGGAACGCGCGGCTGCGACCAAGGCTGCCGCTGAAGAACGCGCGAAGTTGAAGGCTGAACAAGTCGCCAAGCAGCAGGCGATCAATGATGCGCGCAAGGCCAAGTCTGGTGGCTCGTCCACTGGTTCAGGCGGCGAAGCCAACTTTGCGACGACGTTTGCGGGCGCCGCGGGTGCGTCTGCCGTTGCCGCTGCTATTTTGGCCGGTAAGAAAACTGGTGGTGATGATGAGGAGGAGGAAGATTTCGAACCGGTCAAGCCAGTTAAGGTTTCGAGATTCGCTGCGAAGAAAGCTGTGGCGCCGCCGCCGCCGCCGGTGAAGAAGCCGATGTTCTCCTTCGGCGCGAAGAAGGAAGTCGCCCCGCCGCCGCCGCCGCCGCCGCCGGTGAAGAAGCCGATGTTCACCATGAAGAAGAAGGTGCAAATTGAAAAGCCGGCGGTTTCGGCGCCCGCGAAGCCCGCAGCCAAGCCAATGTTCACCATGAAGAAGAAGGTGCAAATGGTGCAACAAGAAGAAGAGGAGGAAGAGGAAGTTCAACCGCGCAAGCCGATGTTTTCTTTCGGTGCCAAGAAAGCGGCGCCTGTGGAACAAGAAGAGGAAGAGGAAGAGGAAGTCAAGCCGATGCGCAAGCCGATGTTTGCCAAGCCCAAGCCGCCCGCGCCCAAGCCCAAGCCCGTAGAGGAGGCGGCCGCGCCGGTCAAGAAGCCGATCTTCTCCTTCGGTGGTGCTAAAAAGACTGTTGAAGAGGCGATGACGACCGCGTCTTCCAGCTCTGGTGCTACGTCTTCCGCCATCAAGGTGGCCATTGCCGAAGTGGATGCGACCATCGCCGCCATGGAGATGGGTTCTCCTCGCCAAATGAACGCCAAGGTGAACCGTGATAAAACTATCCTTTCCAAGCTTTCTGCCGAAGATCGTGCGACTTACCTCGCACAAATTGACAACTCTCCTCCTCCGGCTAACAACAACAGTGAGTCGAAGGCGGTCTTTGTCAGCCTCAGCGACGCTCCAGTCGCCGTGACGAGTTCTGAAAGTGACATTTTGAAGGCTCTCGAAAGCGAACGCGCAGCAGCGGCCGCTGCGGCCGCTGCCAAGGCCGCGAAAGCTAGAGAAGCGGAACTTGCCAAGGCTGCCGCTGAACGTCAAAAGATGCTTCAAAAGAGTGCTGCGAACGCCGTCGCCGCCAAGCCTGCCGCCAAGCCCGCCGCTGCCGCCAAGCCCGCCGCTACCGCCAAGCCGGCTGCCGCCAAGGCGAGCAGCGCCGATGCTAACGCTGCGGATGCGCAAAAGTGGATTGATTCATGGAAGAGTGGGGGCAAGTCCGCGGCGAAGCCGACTGCTGCCGCTGCTCCGGCTGCTGCCGCTGCTCCGGCTGCCCCGGCTGCCAAGCCGGCTGCGAAGGCGAGCAACGCCGATGCCAACGCCGCGGATGCGCAAAAGTGGATTGATTCTTGGAAGAGCGGTGCTGGTGCGGCCGGTGCGGGCGACCAAAAATCTGCTGAAGCGCAAGCTTGGATCGAGAACTGGAAGGCGAACGTCAAGTAATTTGGCTGTTACCGTCGGGAGCGAGCTTGAAGTGAAATCTCGCGAAATAGCAATGATTAAAGATTCATTTTTCATTTTTTAATACAGCTACGAATGCGGGTTATTTTACAATGGTTTCTACGTTTAAACCGGGACGGCAGGCTCAGGAATCGCCTCGAATTCCGGTGTATGATGATGTTTACGTTTCCACAAGAGTAATTTCATTCCTCGCTTGACCCATTGTTTGCCAGAAAAGTAACACGAAGCCACATTCAAGCAAATCGTCCCGAGCGCAAACCACAACGACGCCTTCGTGTATGAAGCCTTCTTACAAATAGAAAACGATGAATCAATCACGACGGAGAAACATTCCACCACGGAACTGATCACAAAAACAATCATGACAGCCGTAAACGACGCAAACGATACAAACTCAGTTCCCGGCGGTGGCCCGTGACGAATGGCGTAAAGTCCCAACAACAACACCGTATATGCAAAAAAAGACGCGTAAATTCCAACAATACCCTTGAACTGAAAGAATTTCGTGTACGAGCACCCTTCATCGCCACAATCATTCAACGACTCCAATTCTGGTCCAGCTAAACCTTCCGTCTGCCGCGCCATGAACGCAAACGTCGTCGCCGAAAACAACTACAGTTCCAATCCCAAAATACGCCCGTCAGTCACGAGTTTCACCCACAAGAACAGCGCATTCCCGATACACCGTACCATCAACGCGCACGCATCGCCACGCGCGAGCGTCACGTCGCCAGACATCGCGCGAGACCCCGCGCGCGCTCCCCCAACACCAAACGCGATCGAACACCCACGCGCGCGCACTCGCGGCAAAACCACTTACGCATTCGCACAACAGCAGCCGAAACTTAATGTTCGACGTCACCTTATAGTTCACCACCGTCACCACCTTTTGCGCGTCTACCTTCAGCGACGGCGCGCGCGCGCCCAGCGTCGGCGTCGGCGTCGGCATCGGCGTCGTCTCCACCGCCACGCCGCCCGCACCGCGATCATCCTGCGTCGATGGCTCGTCCATGGACGATGGCGCACGCACCGACGTCGCGCGTCCGAGCAATGGTTCGTCCATGATATCGATCGCTCCTCGGTGCCGCGCTCTGCCGCCCGCGCCCGTCGTCGCCGCCCGTCGTCGTCGAACGCCGACGCGACCATCCATGGGTCGAATCATCGATCGGGGTGATCCGTGGGCGATGTCCCATCTGCATAGTATACACCCATTTGACCTAACATCTGACCTACAACACCATCGTCTACGTATACTACTTTCCAAACCCTCTATCTATCTGTGAACCGTCAACGCACCCGCGCGCCACGCGCCCTCGTCGTCGCTGTCGCAGATCTTCGACGTCGGCGCCGCGCGCGCGCGCGGCACTTCTCGACGAGCGGTCGCCCGGCGACGAGAAGTCACACATAAACCCTCGCGCGTCCTTGCGATCGGGTTCATCGACCACCCCGCGAACACGGGTTCGCACGGCACCGTCGATCGACCGACATCACGACCGAGAGGGGGCGTCGTCGGGCATTCGCGCATTCATTGTCGCGATGACGACGCACGACGCGCGCGCGCTGGAACACACGCTGAGCGAGCCCTGGGGCGCGGTCGCCGCCTCCGCAGCGCTCGATGAAGACCTGGTGAAATCTCTCGTGACGCGGTTCGCCATCATGACCGCGAGCGCGCGTCGAGGGGCGGTGTACGCGGGCGCGAGCACGCGCCGCGCGGTGCCGTTCGCGAGGGCGCTCGCGGATGCGGGGGCGGACGATTCGGATGAATGGGTGCGCGCGATTTCGTGTGCGGTGCGAGGGGCGGCGGAAGGGGATAATAGGTTTGATCTCGATGGATTGCGCGCGAGCGTGCCGGCGGTACGTGCATGAAAGACGCGTGCGAGACGACGTTGGGCGCGGGCATTTTGAACGGCACCCAAACCCTTGTGATTGACTTGACTTGACTTGCGCGCGCGCGCGACGCCAGTCGCGTTGGGTGTGTTTGCGCGCGCGTTTACCATCGACCAACGTTGCGTGTTCTGACGTAAATGAAACGTGTTGATTACTCTTAAAGGTTTCTCAAGCGGTGACGTCCATTCGTGAGGCGATTCACGACGCGGAGAAGGCTAAGGGCGTGACGACGTATAGACCAAAGGAGGAGATGTACTTGCCGGCGCGCGACGACGCGGGGGCGAACGCTGCCGCGACGACGCACGGGCATTTCACGCTCCGAGAACGACGACAACCGAGAAAGAAGGCCACTGTTGCGCGAGCTGGTCAGTCTAGTTTTGATGCTGCGCCTTCAAAGGCGGGCGACGCGAGCGGAGGACGTACGTCGACGAGTTCCATGTTTGTCCCAGCGCGCAAGCCCACGGGTGGTACATCATTTTTGCGCGATACTGGTCGCGTAGGTTCGTTCAACGCCGCACGTAGTGGTGCAAGCGCACGCGCAGGTGGTGGCATGCCTCGACCGGGTTCGAAAACTATGGTGATTGACGTCACTGAAGCCGCCGAACTCGGCAAATCGGCGCGCTCGCGAGAACAAGAAGCAAAGGAGAAACGCATTCAAAAACTCATGGAAGAACGTGAGGCTCGTAAGCAACAGGAAGAAAGTCGTAAGAGACAGCGAGATGAAGAAATCGCGGCTAAAAAGAAGGCTTACAAGGCTGAAATCGAAGCCAAGCGCGCGCGGAAGGAGCGTGACTCGGCGTGCGTCGCGACGCCGTCGCCGACGGACGAACCCACGATGTGGGGGTGATTCAGACCGCTTCACACTTAACAAACAAGTACAGACACAAACACACAAATAAGTTTTCCATTCGTGGGAACATGCTCATTCGTGAGCTGTAAGAACAAAAATGTAGTCGGACGCGATGGCGCTCGCGCCTCGCGTTTCGGAAGTCTTTTCGGGTATTGAAAATTGTATTGGTCTGGGCACATGTCCGGCAAAAAATTAGGAAAAAAAATGTAGCACGTAGCACCCATGTGAAAGACAACTCCGCGGTTCGGACTGAATCACTATGCACTCCCGTCGTACACTCATCGCCCGCCGTCGCGTACATCCAGCGCGCGAAGAGACGTCGTCGACAGCCCCCCCCCTCGGCGTCACACATTGCCTCGCACTCATGTCACCCCTCCGCCGTCTCGCCGCCCTCGCCGCGCGAACGCCGTCATCGTGTGCAACAAAATCCTTCCGCACTGGATACGCCACGACCCCGAGCACGCCTGGAATATACGAATTCCGCACATATGACATCCAACCAGGCGCGCTCGGCGACTACTTGGCTCTGTGCGACGCCTCTCGCGCCACGCGACAGCGTTTGAACCCCGGATTCTTGGGCTTTTTCCAAACCGAAACCGGCGGTGACGTCAATCGCGTGACGCACGTGTATAGATACGAAAATTACGACGAGCGCGATCGCGTTCGAGGCGGCATGGCGCGAGACGCGGAGTGGGTGAACTTTTTGCGCGAGAGCAAGTCGGCGCTTCGTTCACAGACATCGGAGATTTTCTTAGAAGCAGCGAAAGCTACGACAGCGGCGGGACTAGGAGTGAATGACATGGTACGTCGCGCCGCGCAAGATGGCGCGAGAGCGCCGGGAGTGTTCGAATTACGTCGATATCAGCTCGAGCTTGGATATAATCCCATTCCAAAGCTCATCGACCACCTCGCGAGCGGGCTGCCGAGTAAAATTCAGAGCGACAAGGACAAAAAGGGTGAACTGTGTGGTATGTTCTACAGTGATGTGGGTAAACTCAACCAATTCGTTGAGTTGTGGCGATACGACAGTTATCAAGATCACATTCGCGTTCGAGAGGCGGCGAGAGGCGCCAGCGCGTGGCGCGCCGCCATCGGTGAAATCGCACCCATGGTTCAGATGTTTGACACACAGTTGCTCAAGCCCGTGGGCCTGTCGCCGATCCAGTAATTTATTGCATTTTTATTTATTTCTTCGCGCCACCAAATGCTTGGTGATCGTACCGTTAGTAGAAATTTGTTTGTTATGTAGTGCAGCAGCAGAGTAAATTGTTGACAAAAAGCGCGCCACCACGCCTCACACGTTGCCGTCCTCGATCGCCGAAACACGGTCGAGAACGTGAGTGCGCCGGTGAAGAGCTTTAACTTTGTCGTTATTTTACCACGCGCGTGACATGTTGTGTTCGATAACTCGAGCATCGGCGGCGACGAGCAACAGTGGTTGCTCTATCCGTCGGGCACCTCGTCTGTCGCAATCTCGCGGTGCTTGCGGCACGTGTACGCATAGAACACGCACGACACGACGCCATGCGTCAACGTCAGGTGACGGTGACGTTATCGGTGTCGTAGTTGTCGATCACGGCTCTCGACGCGCGGCGTCAAACGCACAGTTGGAGGCGTTCGCTGAGGCGTACGCGGAGGCTACGGGGCGCGCCATCGTAGAAGCGGCACACATGGAACTGGCGGCGCCTACTATTGGAGAAGCTTTCGGAAAATGTGTTGCTCGAGGAGCTAATTTTATTGTAGTAGCGCCGTTTTTCTTATCGCCGGGACGACATATTCAGGAGGACATTCCCCAACTTGTAGCGGAGGCAGCGCGCGAGCACGAGGGTGTCAAGTATTTAATTTCTGCACCGATTGGCCTGCATCCACTCATGACGGAAGTGATTGATTCACGCGTGCGACACTGTTTGGCGCATATCAACGAGGGTGGGCCCCAGTGCGATGTGTGCGAGGGTTCCAAATTTGGGTGCCAGCTTCGCCACTCAACGAAATAGTCAAGTTCGCCACGGCGCACAAAAATATGATAGCATGCGTCTTTGATTCAATTACAAATGTAGCTCACAGCAATAGCATTTCTTCAACATTTTAGTTTTTTCTAGCGGCGTGGTAGAGTTCGATGTAATCTAATGCTGGCCTATTCCAGGACCAATCTTGTGACATACAATTCGCTTGCAGCGCCGTCCATTTTCCGCGGTCGTCGTAGAACAAGTCAATCGCACGGTTCAAGGCGTAATCAATATCGTGCGCCTCGGTACCATCGAATTGGAACCCATTCGGTGTCATACCTTCCCACTCAGCCTTGGCGTGGTCATGGTCATAATCGAAAACGGTATCCGCCAAACCACCCGTACGTCGCACGACTGGAACAGTGCCGTAACGCATTGCAATGAGTTGCGATAATCCACAGGGTTCGAACATGGACGGCACAAGCAGCATATCTGCGCCTGCATAAATGAGATGCGAAAGCGCTTCATCGTAGTACAGGTGCAAGCAGGCGTCATTGAAGTGGTTTTGCTTCAATGCGTTTGCCAAATCCTGAAATTCTTGTTGGACGTTTGGATCTGGAGCACTACCGAGAAGTACGACTTGGCAACCTCTTTCGAGCGCTCTATGTATGGCGTGCTTGATGAGATGGATACCTTTTTGGTGCGTCAATCGGGTGACGACACCGACCAAAGGTACATCGCTCTTGTTCGAAATGTTGCTGCGTGAGCATAACGCTTGGCGGCACGCCGCCTTACCTTCTGCAACATTCTCCATGCCATAAGAGATCGGGAGCGCCTTGTCGTCAGCCGGATCCCAAATATCGGGATCGATACCGTTGACCACGCCATGGAATTTGCTGAGCTGATGCGAGATGGAGTCGTGTCCAGAAATTTCTTGGGCGTAAGATCTCGACACCGTCGTGCCTATTTGGCTGTAGTCCATCGCTTCGCGAACCAACGACTGACCAAAGTCGAGGTTATGAATCGTGAAAACCACTCGAGGATTGCCTAGGCCATAGTTGTGATAATCTTCCCAATAAACTTTGGCAACTGGTGCGGTTTGCCAGTCATGGCAGTGAATGATATCCGGCTGTCGACCACTCTGTAACATCCACTCGAGTGCGGCGCGGCTGAAAAATCCGAATCTCTCAGCGTCCGTCAAGGGCATGGGAAGGTAGTCTGTGCCGTAAATCATGCCCACCTTGAACATACCATTATCCGGATCAATGAAATACGTCTTGACACCTTCAACGGTGCCGCTGTAAACGTGGTTGTAGCAACCACCCCAGTTGAATCCCTCTTCCTCCTTCAAATCTTGAATGTGGTCGTACTTCATCACGTCATACTTGGGAAGAACCACCTCAACTTTGTGTCCTTCTGCTTGCACGGCGAGACCTAGCGAGGTGACCACGTCACCAAGACCCCCGACTTTCGCGATAGGCGCCATCTCTACGCTGACGCTCACCACATGCAACGGCTTCTCCTTCACCGCCACACCAGCGGCATCTTTGCCGCCGAGCACGGGAATATGGTAGTCCATGTTTCCACGGTTGTCGTAAGTCGCACCGTCGTGTAATCCGTTGCTGAAAACAAAATCCATGACAAATACATCGGCAGGCGCGTTCAATTCGACCACCATACGCTTTTCACCGTTGACGAGAACCTCGGACATTGGCAATTTGAAAGTCTCCGTGTGAGACCATCTGTTCCAGCTTCCAATCATGTACACCGTAGACGAACCAGCGAGGCAAGTGTTGTTCGGATTATAGTACACTTCAAGCGATTGACCGGCTTGCGCTTGCGCTGGGCTGGTGTAGAGCACATGTTGACGCTGCTTGAGCGTTACTGCACTCGCCTTGGCCTTCGCCTCAGCCTTTGCCTTGCTGCGTCTCTCATTCTTGATTCTATCAGCCTCTTCTTTGGTGGCTCGAGCAGTTGTCAACTCTTCAAACTTTTCCAAAACGCCACTCATCCTAGCAATTTCAAGCTTTTGGGATGCATTTCTTACGGGCGCGTGGAAATCTTGCTTGTCTGCATTGTCGTACGTGGCGCCGCCATCACTGAAGACGAAATCCATGACCGCAGCGTGGGCGGGAACATCAACCGTTGCGACAAACATTTTGCTACTGGCGAGCTGCTGCATTTGCACTTTCGCTGCGCCAGTCCAGTCGTTAGAGCCATAGTGCAACACGATGTTGCTTTTACCGTGGAGAACTCTGTTGTCGGGGCAGTAGCTGACCGTCACCGGGAACCCAGGCACCGGTACAGCGGGATCCAACGTCCACAATTTCGGATCATTCGGAGCGATACCACCGAGATGCTTTGACAAACCGGCGATTTTCGTCGCCGATGAATTGACAGCGGTCTCCCAGTCTTTTGCGGCAGATGGAATCGCCGCGGAGATGTGTTCAGTTTCCGCATACGTCAATCGCAATTGAGCCAAAAGTTCCTGCTCGATTTCGAACTCTTCGTCAAGGTCAACTGGAGCAGCGACACTTGCTTTAGCTTCAGCCGCAGCTTCAGCCGCAGCTTGGGCTTGAACAGCAGCTTGGGCTTGAGCAGCAGCTTG
>Ga0181562_10002439_pt1 | contig 14246 bp, 16 predicted proteins | sample 011ome_26_FD_139344 | JGI IMG/M metagenome (GOLD analysis project Ga0181562, IMG submission 139344) | Coastal salt marsh microbial communities from the Groves Creek Marsh, Skidaway Island, Georgia - 011511BT metaG (megahit assembly) | ecosystem: Environmental > Aquatic > Marine > Intertidal...
GGAGACGGAATGGGAATATCGCAAATTACCGCGGGAATGTACCGAAACGGGAATAAATTAGAGCTAGAAAGATGCAACACTATTGGACTGATAAAAACAAATTCTAAAAAGGAACTGATTACGGATTCCTCGGCTGGTGCCACGGCTTTTGCCACGGGTAAGAAAACAAGAAATGGAATGATTTCCCAAGCGATGGAGGATTCTACAAATTATAAAACATTTGTAGAATATGCCGAAGAAAACAAAAAAGCCACCGGGATTGTGGTAACAAGCACTGTAACGCATGCTACTCCTGCTTGTTTCTATGCCCACTATCCGCAGAGATATGACGCCAATGAGGCTATCTCGGAGCAGTTCGTAAATAGCGGAGTAGATGTACTTATTGGGGGTGGAAAAAAATATTTTGAAACGAGAAAGGATGGAAGAAACTTACTACAAGAACTAACCGAAAAAGGCTACACCATTCCAGACACATTAACTTCTAACTTTGACACCAAAGAAATTTTTAAGTTAGCGTATCTCTATTCGCCCACTCAACCCGGAAAACGTGTTTTTTCGGAAGGAGAAGAGACACCGAGCAGAGGACCTATACTTCCTTTGGCTACTCAAAAAGCCATTGATATTTTGAAGAAAGATACAAATGGATTCTTTTTGCTAGTCGAAGGATCACAAATAGATTGGGGAGGCCACAATAATGATTCGGAATATATTATTAATGAAATGCTTGATTTCAATGAAACGATAAAGATTGCTCTTGATTATGCCGATCAAAATGGTGAAACACTAGTAATTATTACCGCAGATCACGAAACTGGCGGATATGCTATCATTGAAGGAGAATTAGATGGTTCCTCGCTCACCGGAGGCTTCTCTACAAAACATCATAGCGCATCTATGATTCCCGTATTTGCTTTTGGAAAAGGGGCTAAGAATTTTTCTGGAATTTACGACAACACCCAAATTTTCTATAAAATGATGGAGGCGTTCGGGAATGATTTAACAAAATAATATGGCAGAAGATTTACTCTTAACAAAGACCACCAAAGAGGAGTTGTATCAAGAATTAATTCCTCAACTTAAATCATTAATTGCTAACGAAAACGATCTTGTTGCGAATCTAGCGAATGTAGCGGCTGGACTGAAAGAAGCCTTCGGATTTTTGTGGGTTGGATTTTACCTTGTAAAAGAGGACACTCTGGTTTTGGGACCCTTCCAAGGGCCCGTTGCTTGCACCAGAATTCCCAAAGGAAAGGGAGTATGTGGAACTTCGTGGGAAAAACAAAAAACACTTATTGTACCCGATGTCGAACAATTTGAAGGACATATTGCTTGCAGCTCATTATCAAGATCAGAAATAGTAATTCCTATAGTTAAAAACAACGAAGTAATAGCGATATTAGATGTGGATAGCAAAGAATTGGATACATTTGATACAATTGATGAAAAGAACCTAACTCAGTTACTCAATGAAATAAACTTCTAACTTTTTGGTTACTCTTATATTCCCATGAAATTATTTTATTACATCTCTATTTTTTTTGCATTCTGGTTGATGCAAAGTTGCGCACAAATCGCGGCACCTACTGGAGGTACACCTGATACATCCCCTCCTTTTTTGGATAGTATTGGAACCATTCCACTGAATTATTCCACTCACTTTGAGGGAGACAAATTGGTTTTGGCATTCAATGAATACTTTGTCTTGAAAAATCCTAAACAAACTGTGTTTTTTTCACCGAATATAGAAAACGAACCAGAATTTGTGATAAAGGGAAAAACGCTTACTATTCATCTTAATAACGATCTCAAACCCAATACAACCTACACCGTGAACTTCGGTGATGCCATATCGGATTACACCGTTGGTAACGCCTTACCTGATTTTAAGTTTGTGTTCTCAACAGGTAGTTTCATTGACTCAATGAATACCTCTGGTAAGGTAATTGACGCTCTTTCTGGAAAACCACAGCCTAATGTATTAGTGATGTTGTACGAAAACACCCAAGACTCTGTCGTATCCAAAGAACGTCCTGTATATTATGCTATTACCAATAAAGAAGGAAAGTACTCCTTGAGTAATATCAAAAAGGGAGCGTATAAATTATTCGCTTTAAAAGACGAAAACAGAAACTTTCTCTATGACTTACCGAATGAACAAATTGGTACAATCGACTCAATCATCTCACTGGATGAAGACACCGTAACCTCCTACCACATCCTTTCTTTGTTCACTCAGGATTACATCAAACAATCTGTTACGAGCAAAAAATTTGAATATCCCGGAAAACTTACTCTCACTTTTGCCCGTTCTGTCGAACATTGGAATGTTTTACATACGGACAGTGTTCCGCTTAGTTATACAAAAAGTGAGATGAACACAGAACGAGATTCGCTGGTTCTTTGGGGGGTGAGTTTGGGAAAAGAAAAAGCTCTGTTAACAATAACAACGGATACAAGCACTGAAATAATTAATGTTTATCAACCAACTCCTAAATCTCTGAAAGAGGAGTTTACTTTCAAGAATTCAGGCAGAAGCATAGACAAAAAGGCTCCGCTTTCCATTGAATTTAACAGACCCATTTCCAGTGTAAACCAAAATTTAATTTCTATTATAAAAGATACTACTCTTGTGGCAATTGATAGCGTTTCTTTCGTCCTGAAGTCGCTCAATCTGTATTTCTCAAAAAAGGAAGATCAAACCTACAAATATCAGCTATTACCCAACTCTGTGGAAGATATTTTTGAATTTTCCCTTACCGATACTGTTGCGGGTGTTATTTCTGTTAAAAAAGATAGTTACTTTGGAAGCTTTACACTCAAAGCTTTTCCCAAAAATGACTCGGTAAGCTACTTACTTTACCTCTTAAATGAGGAAGGGAAGCAAGTTAAGTCTCAAAAATTTATGGGCGAGTCTTCTGTTTCGTTCTTGCGACTCAAACCCGGAAAATATGCGCTAAAAGCTATTGAAGACGTGAATAAAAATGGAAAATGGGACACTGGTGATTACTATTTAAAAAAGAAACCAGAACCGGTATTTTTCTTCCCAACGCAAATTGAAATTCGCTCTAATTGGGACCTCACAGAGAACTGGAAATTGTAGAACGAATTTGCTAAAAAAGATTCGTTATCTACTGGTCAATTTCTGTACCAACCGGTTATCTTTCAAGCACTGTTGCCATTCTTTCTCTTTGGCTTGTGTTATCGCAAAAAAAAGCCCTAACTTTCGTTAGAGCTTTCAACTTTATATTCGTTCAAATTTAGTTCTTGAGTGCTTCAGCTCCGCCTACAATCTCAAGGATTTCGTTGGTAATGGCCGCTTGTCTTGCTTTGTTGTATGTCAATTTAAGGTCAAACAACATATCACCTGCATTATCGGTTGCTTTGTGCATCGCTGTCATCCTAGCACCATGCTCACCAGCGTGAGAATCTAATACTCCTTTGTACAATTGTACTTTCAATGATTTAGGCACTATATCAGCGATGATTCTCTCTTTTGATGGAACAAATATGTAATCGGCATTACTTACTGATGAATCTTCCATTTCCACCTTTTCAATCGGTAAAAATTGTTCAGTCATTACAGTTTGGTTTGCTGCATTTACAAAATGATTGTAAACCATTACAACTTTGTCTACTTTTTCTTCTTTGAACCAATCCATGATTAGTTCAGCGACTTCTGCCACTGAATTAAAATTCAAATCATTGTAAATCTTCTCTAAATCTGTTGGAATCTCAGGCATATTTGTCGCTGCAAAGTTTTTCTTAGAGAACTCCTGAGCTTTTTTACCAATTGCCATGAAATGCACATTAGAATTTGGATATTCTTTTGCAAGTAAGGCCACTTTTTTATTTACGTTGTTATTGAATCCTCCGCACAGTCCTCTGTTCGAGGTAACTGCGACAAACAATACATTCTTCACCTCTCTTTCTTGTGAGTAAACTCCTTCTGAACTGTCCAAACTCGAACTTAAGTTCATTTGAATTTCTTGAAGTTTATTGGCGTAAGGCAACAATTGGGTAATTGCATCCTGAGCTCTTTTTAGCTTAGCAGCCGATACCATCTTCATTGCAGAGGTTATCTGCATTGTTGAATTTACCGAAGTAATCCTATTACGTATTTCTTTTAAATTAGCCATTTATTAGATGTTAGATGAAAGAAAAAAGAAAACAAACATACTTATTTACTCTATTCTCTTTTTTCTATATTCCTTCTTCTATGTTCTTTTTAGTACTTAGCGCTCAATTCTGCTGCCACTTGTGTCAGCACATCAGTTGCTTCATCTGTATACTTACCAGCTTGCAATAAATCCAGAGTATCTCTGTGTTTCGCTTCTAAATATGCAATGTATTCTTCCTCAAACTGTTTTACTTTGTTCACTGGTACATTTCCAATCAATCCTTTGGTTCCTACATACAATACGGCAATTTGGTGCTCTACCGATAGTGGAGATCCTTCGTTTTGTTTCAATAACTCAACGTTTCTTGCTCCTTTATCTAATACTGCCTTTGTACTTGCATCTAGGTCAGAACCAAATTTAGCAAACGCTTCCAATTCTCTGTATTGTGCTTGGTCCAATTTCAATGTTCCAGCTACTTTCTTCATGGATTTAATTTGAGCGTTACCTCCTACTCGCGATACCGAGATTCCTACATTAATTGCAGGTCTCACTCCTGAGTTAAATAAATCTTGCTCCAAGAAAATTTGACCATCAGTAATTGAAATTACGTTGGTTGGAATGTATGCTGATACATCACCTGCTTGTGTTTCAATGATTGGCAGTGCCGTAATTGAACCACCTCCTTTTACCATCCCTTTCATAGATTCTGGTAAATCATTCATTTCTTTCGCAATGTCATCAATTTCGATCACCTTTGCAGCCCTTTCCAATAATCTTGAGTGCAAGAAGAAAACATCTCCTGGGTAAGCTTCTCTTCCTGGAGGTCTTTTCAAAAGAAGAGATACCTCACGGTATGCCACAGCCTGCTTCGACAAATCGTCATAAACAATTAATGCAGGTCTTCCCGTATCTCTAAAGAATTCAGCTATTGCTGCTCCCGTAAATGGTGCATAATACTGAAGTGGTGCTGGATCCGAAGCATTTGCCGCTACAATAGTTGTATATGCCATTGCACCTGCTTCTTCTAATTTTTTTACGATTCCTGCTACTGTAGAAGCTTTTTGACCTACTGCTACATACACACAATATACTGGTTCCCCTTTGTCGTAAAATTCTTTTTGATTAATGATTGTATCGATAGCTACAGTAGTTTTACCTGTTTGCTTATCTCCAATAATCAACTCTCTTTGTCCTCTTCCCACTGGAATCATAGCATCAATTGCTTTAATTCCTGTCTGAAGCGGCTCGGTTACTGGTTGTCTGTAAATTACACCTGGTGCCTTTCTTTCGATTGGCATTTCGTACAATTCACCTTCAATTGGACCTTTTCCATCAATAGGCTGACCCAATGTATCTACTACTCTTCCGACAATTCCTTCTCCAGTTTTAATAGAGGCAATTCGGTTTGTTCTTTTTACAGACGCACCTTCTCTTACCACATCAGAAGATCCCAAAAGTACTGCACCTACATTATCTTCCTCCAAGTTCAATACAATTGCTTGCAATCCATCTTCGAATTCGATAAGCTCTCCTGATTGTACATTAGACAATCCATGGATACGTGCAACTCCATCACCTACTTGCAATACAGTTCCTACTTCTTCTAATTGAGCTTCAGTTTTAAATCCTGATAGCTGCTCTTTGATAATTGCAGATACTTCTGCTGGTTTTATTCCTGCCATTTGATTTATTTATTTTGTCAAAAATCGTTTTTCAGATATATTATCCTCGTATTTCGTTTTAAATTTCTTTACGTTCTCTATGTTTAGTTCGTCATTCTCAATGACACCTTCTTTAATAAAGGCTCTAATCAATGATTTACCCACTAACTCTGTCTCAAACTTTTCCAAGTCTGTCGTTAAGAAATGAAGTTCTGCATAAAAGTGCATGTACTCTCTTCTTACTCCTTTGCTGTCGTTGTAATACTTTCCTGTTCCATAACTTAATCCATTTACCGACACAAATTCTGTTCCCAACAACGTACTATAAAAGCTTTTTCCACCAGTTCTTTCATATTTACCCCAAGGCTTCTTTTCTACCAAAATTGTCCCTTTTTTGAACTTAACCTTTAGTTTATCTCCAAGTTCGTTGAAAGAAAAAACTAGCAAGGCAAGAGCAAAAAGAAGTGCAATTTTTTTCATATTAAATTAGTTCAAAGAAATTTCTTTTCTCAGGTTTTTGAATTTGGTTGCGACACTCGCATCAATTTGCTTATCGCCCACTCTCACAATAAAACCTCCGATAAGCGAAGGATCTATTTTTTCGATTATTTCTACTTCACCATCGTGCTTTAATAGAGCCACTATATTTTTTTTCTGTTCTTCGTCTAGCGAAAAAGCGGAGCTTACTTCTGCCGTAACGATATTTTTACTCGCTTTGTACAATCCCACAAATTGGGTTGCAGTTTCTGAAAGTAGAGTTTCTCGTTTGTTGTTTACTAACAAATCAATGGTGTTCATTGTAATCTCGTTAAACTGAGAACTAAAAAGGGCTTTGAACACTTTTGATTTTTCTTCCCCTTTTATCACAGGATTCTTCACCAACGAACGTAAATCAGCACTTTCTGCCAACGTTGCGGATAAAGAATTCATGTCTGCAAAGACCTCTTCAAGCGCACCACCTTCTTGTGACAACTCTAAAAGTGCTTTTGCGTAACGTGATGCTGTTTTACTATCTTTCATGTTTTGAGTTAAATGGTTAAACCCTTAGTTAAGGTTTACTTCTTCTACTAATTCGTTGACCAAAGCTTTTTGTTTATCATCGGATGCTAAGTTTCCTTTTACCACTTTCTCTGCAATGTCAATTGAAAGGGCTGCAACTTGATTCTTCAGTTCCACAATTGCCGCTTTTCTTTCCATCTCTATGGCCTCTTTGGCTCCTGCAATCATCTTTTCTCCTTCTACTTTCGCTTCTTCCTTGGCTTTAGCCACAATATCGGCTTTCATTTCTCTAGCCTCTTTCATCAATGCATCTCTTTCTTCTCTTGCTTCGTTTAATAGTCTCTCGTTTGAGGCTGTTAAATTTGCCATTTCTTTTTTTGCATCTTCGGCAGAGTTTAACGCGTTTTCAATGCTCTCTTCTCTCGCATTTACTGCATTTAAAATTGGTTTCCACGCAAATTTTCTTAGCAACAAGATAAGCGCTACAAATACTAATGATTGCCAAAAAAACAATCCAACTGAAAAATCTGATAGTAACTTTTCCATACTTTCTTTTTTAAAAAAACAATTAAAAATAAGTAGTTGCAACCAACCGTTGCAACTACTAAATTCATTTATGATTATGCAGCAAATAATGCAGCAAAACCAATACCTTCGATAAGGGCAGCAGCGATAAGCATAGCCGTTTGGATTTTTCCAGCAGCTTCAGGTTGTCTTGCGATACCTTCCATTGCAGATGCACCAATTTTACCGATTCCTAAGCCAGCACCAATTACTATTAATCCTGCTCCTACGATATTTGGAATTGTCATGTTGTTTGTTTTTTTTGGTTAATAAATGTGTTTCTAAATTCTAATCAATGATGTTCTTCTACTGCTGCACCGAAATACAGAGCCGATAACATGGTAAAAATATATGCCTGAAGAGCTGCTACTAACAACTCCAATATTGATAAAAATAAGGTGAGTCCAAAAAAGGCTCCAGTCGCAAAGTAGTTTTGGAAGATAAAAATCAATCCAATTAAACTCATTATTACGATATGACCCGCAGTCATATTTGCGTACAAACGAATCATTAAAGCAAAAGGTTTAATAAAAACACCTAGCAATTCTATTGGGGCCAAAATAATTCTCATTGGTTTTGGCACACCTGGCATCCAAAATATGTGTCCCCAGTAATTTTTGTTTGCAGTAAACTGAGTGATAAGAAAAGTAATAAGAGCTAATGCAAATGTAACTGCAATGTTGTTCGTTACACCGATACCAAACGGCATCATTCCAGCTAAATTCAAAAACCAAATAAAAAAGAAAATAGTTAGCAAATAGCTCATGTATTTCTTGTAATGTTTTTTTCCAATGTTTGGTATAGCAATATCATCTCTGACAAAAATAATGATTGGCTCTAAAAATTTAGCCGCACCTCCTGGATTCAAAGAATTTGAATATTTCTTTGCCATTCTCGAGAATAAAAACAACATGAATGCAGACATTAGCAAAATAACAAAGACATTCTTTGTTATAGAGAAATCCAATGGCCTTGTGTTTTGTACGTGGTGTTCAGCATCATAATTAATGTGTCCTTCGCTGTCTGTTTTATAAATTTTTCCGTGATAAAGCTTGTAAAAGTTCCCTTTTGATTCAACGGTATGCTCTCCTTGGTGGAACGCTGCTCCAGAAAACATATGCAAACCTCCATCCCATAAAATAACTGGCAATGAAAAACTTACTCCATGAGTTATTTCAAAAATATAAGAATCTTGAAGGTGATGAGCTATCGTTTCTTTAATTTCTTCTCTGATAGACTTCTTAACTACGGTAGTGTCTGAATGGCCATGAGATTCCGCTGAGGCAAACGAAAATAACGAGCTAAGACTGAATACGATTAAAACGAATATTTTAAACACTTTTTTGGTCATGATTCTGTTTTGAGCAAATTTTATTCTGCAAAAGTAAAAATTTAAAACAATTTATATCCCTTATTAGTCAAAAAACATTGTATTTCTATTCAATTAATTGAATTCTGACTTGTTTAACTCTTTGGAAAGAGGGTATGCGCTTAAAAAAACACTCACCAAATAGGGGAAAGTAAGGGTGAACACTTCTGCTCTTTTTGTCTCAATATTATTGTTTACCTCGGAAAAGAAAAGAATAAAAAGCACTACAAATTTTATCATCACCCAAAAGAGGTACAGAAACCCGAGGTGATCTGACATATTTTTTTTAGCGATTGCGAGGAGGATAAAAAATAGGAGCGTGAGCAAAAAAAGAATGCCATACACCGAAAACACTAGCTCTGTATGTACCCATTGATACTGCTCATTGGCATAATTGTGGAGAAAATAAAGAGCTATTAGTATAAAAAGCGCGTACAATCCCTGAAAAATGACGTTATTCTTCCTCATTATTCATTCGATTTAATCGGACAACAAGAGAATACATGGAGATAACAAAAATCAAAGCGACCAATCCTAAGGTGAAATAGGGTTTTTCTGTGTGGTATTTTGCATCGAGGATTTTTCCGAGATAAGCACCAAAATAGATGGAAACACCTATTTGAATTCCTATACCCGAATACGCCAAGATCGAATTTACTCTCTTATTCTTCTTCATCGATACTTCTTGGTTTAGTGACTACCACAAAAATAATAGCCGCAATCAAAACGAACACAATCGTAAAAAATGGAAAACCAAATTTGAGTGTAGTATCGCAGAGTATTCCGCCAAAAAGGGCAGCCACGAACAAGAAATAAAGAGGCGTTTTATCCATTTTGGGAAGTGGATGAGATAGGTTTGGCAATACTCGGTGCACCCATAGATGTTTTTCCATTGTGAAGCGCTCCTGCCTCCATCGATAGTTTTTGGGAAGTTATGTCTCCTTGAATTTTTGAGGTAGATTTAAGAGACAACAATCCAGAGACCTGAATATTTCCATTAATAGTTCCTTCAATCTCTGCATTTTCGCAGTGAATTTCTCCTTCTACAAAGCCATTGACCCCCAAAACTAATTTTCCTTTTACTTTCAAGGTTCCTTTTATTCTTCCATCAACACGCATATTAGTTTGCGAGTCAATGTCTCCCATAATTTTAGTGTTTTCAACTATTTTATTCAATTGGTCGTTGGCTGGTTGTGCTATTGATTTTGCCATAATTCTGTTTTGTTTCTTTTACGGTATTCGCAACAAATATAGGTATTTACTACTGAATAGATTCTCTGTTAAAGAAAGTTAAATAATTCCTTGCCTCTGTTTTGGGTGAGATTAATACTTAACTTTATCTCCGTAAAAATAATGAAACTGAATCTTAAAAATATCGTTGTACTCATAAGTCTGGCTATTTTGGGACTTATTGGCGTTCAAATTGTATGGATAAACAATGCCATTGAAGTGCGCAAATCGCAATTCGACCAAGAGGTAAAGACTTCTTTGGTTGTGGTTACTCAAGAGGTTCCTAAGGTAATCAGAAAAAATCAAGAAACTAAGTTTTTTCAACGTCAGAAGCAACTAAATCAGGGGGTTACTGATATTAATGCCTTGATAAATGCGATGTTGGATAATACTCCATTTCAACAATTTTCAGATAAAATTACAAAAGAACAACTGGATTCATTGATTCAATCCCAAATGAAAAAACGAGGGATCAACACGCCCTATATTTTTGGTGTATTTGATGCCGCGGGTAATTATTTGTTTGAGACAGATAGCACAACCAAACAATATACAAGTCAACTGCTAAGTGAAGGGATTAATATTCCTGTATTCGTTGATGATTTTATGCTTACTCAGCCTTTTATTAGTATTATTTTTCCTAAAAAGAACAACTTTATTTTCCGAAAAATGTGGTTGATTCTGAGCATTTCCTTTCTGCTGATACTTGCTGTTATTTATGCCTTCTACTTTACGGTTAATACCATTCGAAAACAAAAACAGCTCTCCGAAATAAAAAATGACTTTATCAACAACATGACCCATGAGCTCAAAACTCCAATAAGCACCATTCAATTGGCTTGTGAAGCCCTCAATGACGCAGATATGAATTCTAAAGAATCCAATGAAACTTTCGTAAATATGATTAAGGACGAAAATTCTAGACTAAAAGGATTAGTAGATACGGTACTAAAAACAGCTATCTTGGATAAGGGACAAATGAAACTCCAGCGGGAAGAATTGGATTTACTGGAAATTATTCACAAAGTGAAAGGAAACTTTTCCTTACAAGTGAACCAACTAAATGGACAAATTACACTCGAAAACGAACTCGCGAGTATGCCTTTTTGGGGAGACAAACAGCACTTAACCAATGTGTTTCAAAACTTGATTGACAACGCTATAAAATACACCACGAGAACCCCTGAAATTACTATTTCTACGGCAAAAACTATTGACTCATTTTTGATAAAAGTAACGGACAATGGCATAGGAATTAGCAAAGAAAATTTGGAAAAAGTATTTGAAAAACTCTACCGTGTGCCAACAGGTGACCTACACAACGTAAAAGGTTTTGGTTTGGGGCTCAACTACGTGAAAACAATGATTGAATTACACGGAGGAAAGATTGAAGCAAAAAGCACTAAAGAAAAAGGGAGCACGTTTATCCTCTCGCTTCCTATCGTACAACAATAAAAACTAGACTATGAGCAATACTAGCATACTACTAGCCGAAGATGATCCAAATTTAGGAATGTTATTAAGTAAATTTTTGCGCGCAAAAGGATTTTCCTGCACGTTGGCCGTGGACGGAGAAATAGCCTACCAAGAATTTACAAATAATGCATACGATTTTGTAATTCTGGATGTAATGATGCCAAAAAAAGATGGGTTTGCCGTAGCTAAAGACATCCGTGGAATAGACAAAGAAACTCCCATCTTGTTTCTGACGGCAAAAAGTATGAAAGAAGATAAGCTTAAAGGATTTGAATTAGGCGCTGACGATTATCTAACCAAACCATTTAGTATGGACGAACTCATTGCCAGAGTAAATGCCATTCTGAAAAGAACTAACACCAAGGAAGAGAATCATTTGTATCCAATACATCACTATTTATTCGACTACAACACGCGTATTTTGTCTTTTCAAGGTAACGAACAAAAACTTACCACAAAAGAATGCGAGCTATTAAAAATACTGGCCCAAAATATTGGGAAAGAGGTTGATCGAAATGATTTATTAAAAGCAGTGTGGGGCGATGACAATTACTTTAATGGCAGAAGTATGGATGTGTACATTACTAAATTAAGAAAGTACCTCAACCAAGACGAAAAAGTAGAGATTGTAAATATTCACGGCAAGGGGTTTAAGTTGATGGTGAAGTAGCTTTTACAACAACTATTTTATTGTCTTTTCATCTGCCATTCCTTTGAAGAAAGAAATCTGAAAAACGAGAATCTATCTGATGAAAGTAGATTCCTGCCAACGCAGGAATGACAAAATAAAAGATCGCAAGGCAAGAAGGACTATCAATTTACAACTCTCCATAAAAGGTTTAAAATTTATACGTTCTATCCTTTCCCTTTCAAAATCCACCTCAAAATAACTTTTGGAACCAAAGCGAATGAACGGAATGAAAGTTGAAGTGTACAAATCAGTACTAATCAATTAAAACCGTATAATCATGGAAATTAAAAAAAGTAAAGGCGCAGATTTAGAAAAAAAGAAACACGGCATATTTCTCTTTAGCTTAGTAATTGCCACCGGATTTATGCTCATGGCATTTGAGTGGGCCAGCTATGAAGTTGCTTACACATTGAAAAAAGGAGAAGTGGGAGAGTTAATTGAAGACGAAGTGGTGGTGCAGGATATTATCATCGTTAGACCGGAACCCAAACCGCAGCCGAAAACTAGAAATCCAATCATTGATAAATACGAAAAAAAACCAATTGAGGAGGAAGATTCTACAGAGGTAATTGTGCTAGATACAACGAGCAACATAGATGTTACGGACATTATCGATACTGTATCTTTTTCTCAATCTGATCCAGGACCTGTTATCGAGCCAATTCACGATTGGGTAGAAAATGAACCCACCTATCAAGGTGGACTAGAAGCCATGTATAACGAGCTCAACCAGCACCTAAAACCAAACAGAATTGGGATAAGCGGCAAGGTTTTTATTGAATTTGTGGTAGAAAAAGATGGCAGCCTGAGCAATGTAATTGTAAAACGAGGCGTACACGAAATCCTTGACAATAATGCTCTACAAGCGGTAAAAAAACTAAACAAATGGGAGCCTGGAATTCAAAATCATCACCCTGTGCGGGTCCGAATGATCCTTCCTATCAACTTCACAGTGAGGTAATAAGTCTAAGAATAGAAGTGAGTAAATCACTTCTATTTTTTTGTTTTTTAACAACTAATTGTCGTCAAAAAAGAAATCATTCGTTACATTCGTAGCCTAATCACATTTTAAAAAATCAACTATGATGAAAAAATTACTTATTACTGCTTTTGCAGCAACTTTATTTACTGCGTCTTTCGGACAATCAGCAGATTTGGAATTAAAAGTTACTATGCCTGCTACAGATACTACTCATGATGACGGTATCGAATTTACAGCTCAAATTAAAAATCTTGGGCCAACAAACATGGTTGCTGGAGACACAATCTTTTACGGAGTGGCTATCGATGGAACTCTAGTCTTCAACTCTGGGTTCTTATTAGGAGCTTCAGGATTAAGTGCAGGAGATAGCTTGAGCTTTTCAAGAACTTTAGTGCCTACAACTCACCCAACTACAACTACTTACCAAAACGTTTGTATCTTGGCTATACCACAAACTTCATATGCTGATACTGGAGCTGTCTTAACTGCTAACAACTCTGATTGTTACATCCTGTCAAGGTCTTTAGTTTCTACTCCAGAAAACACACTAGAAACTGCTACTAAAGTTTTTGTAGCAAACGGAATGTTGAACATGACTTCTACAACAAACGAAAACTTAACTTACACAGTATTGTCTATTACAGGACAAGTAGTAAGCCAAGGTAACTTCGTAAGCAACAAACAAGTTGACTTGAATGGAATGGCTAAAGGAATTTACGCTGTAGTTCTATCAAACGGAACTGAAAGAGTGACGAAAAAAGTTGCTATTCAGTAAGCCTTAACTTTTTTAAAGTTTTAAAAAAACCTTCCCGAAATTTCGAGAAGGTTTTTTTTGTGGGATATTTTTCGCTACATTGAAGGAAATAACCAAGCAATTTTAATGAATCAAATCCTTTTTATTTTCTGTTTTTTCCTCTGTCATTCCTTTGAAGAAAGGAATCTATATCGCGAGAATCTTTCTGATTAAAGTAGATTCCTGCCTAAGCAGGAATGACGAAAAAAATGAGAAAACAAAAAGCCCTTTTCAATGTACATTGAAAAGGGCTTTACACTTTGTACGATATCTCTTACAAACTTCCCGTCATATTCATTGGCACTACCCATTGGTCGTATTCTTCAGCGGTTACGTATCCCAAACGAATAGCCTCTTCTTTGA
>Ga0181562_10002440_pt1 | contig 14229 bp, 8 predicted proteins | sample 011ome_26_FD_139344 | JGI IMG/M metagenome (GOLD analysis project Ga0181562, IMG submission 139344) | Coastal salt marsh microbial communities from the Groves Creek Marsh, Skidaway Island, Georgia - 011511BT metaG (megahit assembly) | ecosystem: Environmental > Aquatic > Marine > Intertidal zone...
CTCCAAATACCTCTGAACACACACGCGTCAGCGCCGCCGTCAGCGTCGTCTTACCGTGGTCTACGTGTCCAATCGTGCCCACGTTTACGTGGGGCTTCGAACGCTCAAATGCTTCCTTCGCCACTGCTAGCTCCTCTTCTCTTTAGACTTTAATAAGTCTGGTTTTTTGAAATGATGGCCTGGGCGACATTGTTTGGCGCCTCGGCATATTTGGAAAACTCCATGGTGTAGGTCGCCCGACCTTGGGTGGCGGAGCGCAGATCAGTGGCATAGCCAAACATTTCGGCGAGAGGCACCTCGGCATCCACTACTTTGCCCGAAGAATTTTCGTCCATTCCGTGGATGATGCCGCGCCTGCGGTTCAAATCACCCACCACGTCACCCATGTTTTCTTCGGGAGTCACAACCTCAACCTTCATCATCGGCTCAAGCAGAACAGCGCCCCCGACCTCGGAGAGCTTCCGCGTTGCCATCGACGCCGCGATCTTAAATGCCATTTCGTTGGAATCGACATCGTGATACGACCCGTCATACACCGTAGCTTTAAGGCCTAGCAGTGGATACCCCGCCAGCACCCCATTTTGCATCTGTTCCTGAATTCCCTTTTGTATTGCCGGTATGTATTCCTTGGGAACCACACCACCCACAATCTCATTCACAAATTCAAGACCTTCCTGACCTTCGTCCTCTGCGGGGGCGAACTTGATCCAAACATGTCCGTACTGACCGCGACCACCTGACTGACGAACAAACTTGCCTTCGACTTCAACGGTGTTACGAATGCGCTCGCGATAGGCCACCTGAGGTTTGCCTATGTTCGCCTCGACGCTAAACTCTCGCCGCATCCGGTCGACAATAATATCCAGATGAAGCTCACCCATGCCTGAAATAATCGTTTGTCCGGTCTCTTCATCCGTCTTGACCCGAAAGGAGGGATCCTCTTGGGCAAGCTTACCCAGAGCAATACCCATTTTCTCCTGATCGGCTTTTGAGCGGGGTTCCACCGCCACAGAAATTACGGGCTCGGGGAACTCCATGCGCTCAAGCACCACTGCATTACCGGGATCACAAAGCGTGTCGCCCGTTGTAACGTCTTTGAGGCCTATCGCCGCAGCGATATCCCCTGCTAATACTTCTTTAATCTCTTCGCGGCTGTTGGAATGCATTTGAACCATGCGACCAACACGCTCTTTTTTTCCTTTCACTGAATTGTAGACCGCGGTTCCACTCTCGAGCTTTCCCGAGTAGACCCGGAAGAACGTGAGCGTGCCCACAAACGGGTCAGTCGCGATTTTAAAAGCCAGTGCTGAAAACGGCTCACCGTCATCGGAATGGCGCTCTACTGGGGTTTCACCGTCTTCAAGGGTGCCCTCGATCGCCTTTACTTCGGTTGGAGATGGCAAAAATTCGATGACTGCGTCAAGAACCGCCTGAACCCCCTTGTTCTTGAACGCAGATCCCCCGAGTACCGGGACAATCTCATTCGCCAGGGTCCGCGCACGCAAACCTTGCTTGATTTCCTCCTCGCTGAGCTCACCCCCCTCGAGATACTTGGTCATCAAGTCTTCATTGGCTTCTGCGGCAGCTTCCACCATGTACTCGCGCAGTTCCGCGACTTTATCCGTCAAGTCTTCCGGGACGTCTCCATACTCAAAGGTCATTCCCTGATCGTCTTCATTCCAGAGAATGGATTTATTCTTGATGAGGTCGACGACGCCTTTAAATTCATCTTCGGCACCAATCGTCATTTGAATGGGCACCGCGTTGCAGTTGAGACGATCACGAAGTTGTCCGATGACACGCTCAAAATCCGCTCCCGCACGATCCATTTTATTGACGAAGACCATTCTCGGTACTTCATACTTGTTGGCCTGACGCCAGACCGTCTCGGTCTGCGGCTGAACACCGGAGGAGCCACAAAGCACCACTACCGCGCCATCGAGGACGCGGAGAGAACGCTCAACCTCAATCGTGAAGTCGACGTGTCCGGGGGTATCGATGATATTGATTCGATGCTGATCAAACTGCTGCTGCATCCCCTGCCAAAAGCAGGTAGTCGCCGCAGAGGTAATGGTGATGCCCCGCTCCTGTTCCTGTTCCATCCAGTCCATGGTGGCAGCGCCATCGTGGACCTCACCAATCTTGTGGGAAAGACCCGTGTAGAACAGAACTCGCTCGGTGGTCGTCGTTTTCCCCGCATCCACGTGGGCGCAGATACCGATATTGCGATAGCGTTCTATCGGTGTTTTACGTGCCACAACAGTGCCCTTAGCCGCGGATGAGAGAAACTAATCAGAATCTGAAGTGTGAGAATGCCTTGTTGGCTTCAGCCATACGATGGACGTCTTCACGCTTTTTGACGGCATTGCCTTTGCCCTGAGAGGCATCAACAATTTCACCCGCTAGACGCATGCGCATCGACTTCTCACCGCGGTTGCGCGCGTAATCCGCCAGCCAACGCATCGACAGCGCCTGACGACGTGACGGGCGAACTTCCACAGGGACTTGGTACGTTGCACCACCAACACGTCGGGACTTCACCTCGACCATCGGCGCAATATTCTCAAGGGCTTCATCGAATACTTCGATGGGATCGCGTTTGGTACGCTCTTCCACGAGGGACAGCGCGCCATAGACAATAGATTCAGCAACGGACTTCTTTCCGCTCACCATAATGTGGTTCATAAACTTGGCGAGGATCTGGTTCCCGAACTTAGGATCGGGCAGGACTTCACGTTTTGCGACAACGCGTCTTCTTGGCATGACTTACTTCCTTTTGCTTCAGGTTAACCCGGGAACGTACACCGTGTGTGCCCTTGTCCCGGCCTTACTGTCGAACGGGTCGACTTTTAAGCTGGCCAACGCACAACCGGCGGTGGTCAGCAGTTTTCTGTTACTTAGGGCGTTTTGCCCCGTACTTCGAGCGGCCCTGGCGTCGATTCGCAACGCCCGAGGTATCCAGACTCCCGCGCACCGTGTGGTAACGAACACCGGGCAAATCTTTGACTCGACCACCGCGGATCAGGACCACGCTGTGCTCCTGCAGGTTGTGACCTTCACCACCAATGTAGGAGGACACTTCAAACCCATTGGTCAAACGCACACGACAGACCTTACGAAGTGCAGAATTCGGCTTCTTGGGGGTCGTGGTATAGACACGGGTACAAACGCCGCGGCGCTGCGGGCAGGCCTGAAGAGCGGGGACACCACTCTTCATTACCTTACGCTTGCGCGGCTTTCGCACCAGCTGGTTAATTGTTGCCATTAAAAAGCTCCAAATTGTTATTGGGGCGGACCCCAAATCAAAGAGCGCGCATTCTATAGACGCGCCCACAGCCGGTCAACCGGCTCATTTTCACAACTATTGTCAAAATCGTGCCCAAGCCGGAGCTGGGCACACCACGCCGTCGGGATTATTCCCCGTCGGCCTCGGCGCTGGCCTCTACCTTTTCCATCTCGTCAGCAAAGCTCTCGGTGAACTCCTCGTCTGACATGGACAGCTGCAAACCACCCTCAGTCTGCTTGCGACGGCGCTCCTCATGGTAGCTGAGGCCCGTACCTGCCGGAATCAAGCGACCCACGATCACATTTTCCTTTAAGCCACGCAGGTAATCTCGCTTCCCGGTCACCGCCGCCTCGGTCAAGACGCGAGTGGTCTCCTGGAAGGACGCCGCCGAAATGAAGCTTTCGGTGGCGAGCGAAGCCTTGGTAATTCCCAGCAACTCACGTTCTGCGGTTGGCGGAATAAGACCTTCGGCTTCCACGCGATCACACTCTTCAAGGAACGAGGTGTACTCAACCTGTTCTCCCTTGATGAAGGAGGATTCACCTGAAGTGCTGATAATCACCTTGCGCAGCATCTGACGCACAATGACTTCAATATGCTTATCATTGATTTTCACACCCTGGAGTCTGTAGACCTCCTGGATTTCGTTGACGATGTACTTGGCGAGTTCGGCAATACCCTTCAGCCGGAGAATATCGTGAGGGCTAAGGGGCCCTTCTGATACCACTTCACCTTTCTGCACCTGCTCACCTTCAAACACGGTCAACTGACGCCACTTGGGTATCAAGACCTCGTAGTGATCTGACCCATCTGGCAGGGTCGAACCATCGGTAGGCGTAATAACCAGTCGACGCTTGCCCTTTGTCTCTTTGCCGAAGCTAACAGTGCCCGAAATCTCAGCAAGAATCGCAGGCTCCTTGGGCTTTCGTGCCTCGAACAGATCGGCAACCCGGGGTAGACCACCGGTGATATCTCGTGTCTTGGAGCCCTCTTGGGGGATTCGGGCAATAATGTCGCCGACACCCACCTTGGCTCCATCCTCAAGATTGACCATTGCCATGGAAGGCAAGAAGTAATGCGCGGGAACATTAGTGCCCGCCAGAGTAAGCTCTTTCCCTTTGGCATCTACCAAGGTAACAGCAGGGCGTATATCCTTGCCCGCAGTGGGACGCTCGCTCGAATCCATCACCGAGATGCTGCTGAGGCCGGTGAACTCATCGGTCTGACGCTTAATGGTCACGCCCTCTTCCATACCGCTGAACTTCACGGTGCCTGCCACCTCAGTGATGATGGGGTGTGTGTGTGGATCCCATGTAGCGACGATATCACCCGCGCTCACCTCAGCCTCATCACCCACTTTGATGGTGGCACCATAAGGCACCTTGTAACGCTCACGCTCACGGCCCACCTTATCCAGTATGGAAAGCTCTCCAGAGCGAGACACCGCCACCAGCGCACCATCAGCACGGTCAACCACCTTGATGTTGTGGAGCTTCACCACACCATCTGAATTGACCTGAATGTTGTCTTGAGCCGCCTGACCGGAAGCCGCACCACCGATGTGGAAGGTCCGCATAGTCAGCTGCGTGCCAGGCTCTCCAATGGACTGAGCAGCGACCACACCGATCGCCTCGCCCATGTTGACCTGATGGCCGCGACCGAGGTCTCGACCATAGCAAGAGGAACAAATACCGTAGCGGGTCTTACAGGTAATCGGGGATCGGACTTGGATCTCATCAATACCCATCTCCTCAAGACGCGTCGTCCACAGCTCATCCACCATAGTGCCGGCCGCCAAGACCACCTCATCGGTACCAGGCTTGCAGACATCCTTGGCAACAATCCGACCAAGCACACGATCTGCAAGGGTTTCAATAATGTCACCGCCATCGATGACCGGCGTCGTCAACAGTCCCTCGTCGGTACCGCAGTCGACTTCAGTCACCACCACATCCTGAGCCACATCCACCAATCGACGTGTCAGATAGCCCGAGTTCGCTGTCTTCAAGGCTGTATCCGCCAGGCCTTTACGTGCGCCGTGAGTAGAGATGAAGTACTGGAGTACATTCAGTCCCTCGCGGAAGTTAGCGACGATCGGCGTCTCAATAATGGACCCATCAGGTTTGGCCATGAGCCCGCGCATGCCCGCCAGCTGACGAATCTGCGCCGGTGAGCCTCGTGCACCTGAATCGGCATACATATAAACCGAGTTAAAGCTATCCTGCTGCTCGTCCTTACCATCACGATTCTTAACCGTCTCTTTTGAGAGGTTGGCCATCATCGACTTGGACACCTGATCATTGGTACGGGACCAAATATCGATCACCTTGTTGTACTTCTCACCCTGTGTAACCAGACCTGCCGCATACTGCTCTTCAATCTCCTTGACTTCCCCATAGGCACGGTCAACAAGGGCCGCCTTTTCTTCCGGGATTTCAAAGTCGTTAACGCCAATAGAAGATCCAGACTTGGTGGAATACTGGTAGCCTGTGTACATCAGCTGATCGGCAAAAATGACCGTGGCCTTTAAGCCAACAGCCCGATAGCACTGGTTGATGATGCGCGAAATCGCCTTCTTCACCATGGGCTGGTTGACCATATCGTAGGACAAACCTTCGGGCACGATGCGCCACAACAGCGCGCGACCAATCGTGGTGTCAACCACACGGGTTTGCGTTATGGGGTCGGCTTCGTACTGCACCAGAGTTTCAGTGATGCGCACTTTTACTCGAGCTTGCAAGTCAGCCTGCCCGGAGGCATAGGCCCGCTCAGCTTCCGCCGTGTCGGCAAAGGTCATGCCCTCGCCCTTGGCATTAATGCGCTCGCGGGTCATGAAGTAGAGGCCCAGTACCACGTCCTGCGAAGGCACAATAATCGGTTCGCCTGACGCTGGTGACAGGATATTGTTTGTCGACATCATCAGCGCACGGGCTTCAAGCTGGGCTTCTAGGGTGAGTGGCACGTGTACCGCCATTTGGTCGCCATCGAAGTCAGCGTTGTAAGCGGCACAAACGAGCGGATGTAACTGGATCGCCTTACCTTCGATTAAGACCGGCTCAAACGCCTGAATACCCAATCGATGCAACGTCGGCGCCCGGTTAAGCAATACTGGGTGCTCGCGTATGACCTCGGCGAGAATGTCCCAGACCTCGGGCGGTTCGCGCTCAACCATCTTCTTGGCGGCTTTGATCGTGCTCGCCAGACCTCGATGCTCAAGCTTGCCGAAGATGAAAGGCTTGAATAGCTCCAGCGCCATCTTCTTGGGCAAACCACACTGATGTAAGCGCAAGGTAGGGCCCGTCACGATAACCGAACGGCCGGAGTAATCGACACGTTTACCGAGCAGGTTCTGACGGAACCGGCCCTGCTTGCCTTTGATCATGTCGGCGAGGGATTTGAGTGGACGCTTGTTAGAGCCTGTGATCGCTCGACCGCGACGACCGTTGTCTAAGAGCGCATCGACCGCCTCCTGCAGCATCCGCTTCTCGTTGCGCACAATGATATCGGGCGCATTAAGATCGAGCAGTCGCTTCAATCGGTTGTTACGGTTGATGACCCGACGGTAGAGGTCGTTCAAATCCGAGGTAGCAAAACGCCCGCCATCCAATGGCACCAGGGGCCGAAGGTCGGGTGGCAGTACCGGCAAGACATTGAGAATCATCCACTCGGGCTTGTTACCCGAATTGACAAAGGCATCCAGCAACTTGAGGCGCTTGGACAACTTTTTGATCTTGGTCTCAGAGTTCGTCGTCGGAATCTCTTCACGAATACGCTCAACTTCACCGGTAATATCGATCTGCGACATAAGATCCTGAATCGCTTCAGCACCCATCTTGGCCGTGAATTCGTCGCCAAACTCTTCCATAGCTTCGTAGTACTGCTCGTCATTAAGCAGTTGACCCTGATCGAGGGTGGTCAGCCCGGGATCAGTGACCACATATGACTCAAAGTAGAGAATGCGCTCGATGTCCCTCAGGGTCATATCAAGCAGCAAACCAATGCGCGAGGGCAGTGATTTCAAAAACCAAATGTGCGCGACCGGGCTGGCCAGCTCGATATGGCCCATACGCTCGCGGCGCACTTTCGCCAAGGCCACTTCAACGCCGCACTTCTCGCATATAACGCCGCGATGCTTCAGACGCTTGTACTTGCCACACAGACACTCGTAATCCTTGACCGGGCCAAAAATCTTGGCGCAGAAAAGACCGTCGCGCTCGGGCTTGAAGGTGCGATAGTTGATGGTCTCAGGTTTTTTAACCTCACCGAATGACCAGCTACGGATCATCTCTGGCGATGCGAGACCAATGCGAATGGAATCAAAGTCTTCGCTCTTGTCACGGCTTAGCAGATTCAATAAATCTTTCATGGTCTATTCCCCTCAGAAGCCTGATGACTCGGACTCGAGATCGATATCGATACCGAGCGAGCGGATTTCTTTGATCAACACGTTAAAGGACTCAGGCATACCCGGGTCCATCTGGTGATCCCCATCAACAATGTTCTTGTACATTTTGGTGCGGCCCGCCACGTCATCTGACTTGACCGTCAGCATTTCTTGAAGCGTGTAAGCGGCACCGTAGGCTTCGAGAGCCCAGACTTCCATCTCACCAAACCGCTGACCACCAAATTGGGCTTTACCGCCCAATGGCTGTTGCGTCACAAGACTGTACGAACCGGTTGATCGTGCATGCATCTTGTCATCGACAAGGTGGTTAAGCTTGAGCATGTACATGTAGCCGACGGTGACCGGCCGCATAAAGGTATCGCCAGTTCTTCCATCGTAGAGCGTGAGCTGACCACTATCTGGCAGATCAGCAAGTCGAAGCAAGGCCTTGATTTCCTCTTCCGCCGCACCATCGAATACCGGCGTCGCCATCGGAACGCCTGCGCGCAGGTTACCTGCGAGCTCGAGCAGTTCCTTATCTTTCAAGCCATCGATATCCGCATTGCGACGGGCATCACTGCCGTGGGCGTAGATCTTTTTGAGGAACTCCCGCAGCTGGCTGACTTTCACCTGCTGCTCGAGCATCTCATTGATCTTCAATCCAAGACCGTGGGCTGCCATGCCTAGGTGAGTCTCCAAAATCTGACCCACGTTCATTCGCGAAGGCACACCCAGCGGGTTCAAGACGATATCAATCGGCTCACCGTTGTCATCGTAGGGCATATCTTCCACGGGCATGATGACTGAGATCACACCTTTGTTTCCATGACGACCAGCCATCTTGTCGCCGGGCTGAATACGCCGCTTGACCGCAAGATAAACCTTGACGATTTTTAAAACGCCTGGCGCCAGATCGTCACCGCTTTGGAGCTTCTCTCGCTTGCTCTCAAAACGCTCTTCAAGCTGTTTGTTCTGCTCATCCAGCAACTTCTGGGCGGCAGCCAGCTGCTCATTGAGGTCAGACTCGCTGAGCTTGAGCTTAAACCACTGCTCGCGAGCCAACTCGCCGAGAACCTCATCAGTCAGGGTCGTGCCTTTGGCAAGTCCACCGCCACTGACCGTCTTCTTGCCCCGTAACAACGCTGCCAGACGAGCGTAAGTGGCTTCCTCATAAATACGGAACTCCTCACGGAGATCCTTGCGATAGTCCGCCAGCTGAGCCGCCTCTATTTGCTGGGCCCGGGGATCTTTCTCCAAGCCATCGCGCGTAAACACCTGCACATCAATAACGGTGCCTTTGTAGCTCGAGGGAACACGAAGCGATGTATCTTTTACATCGGAGGCTTTTTCACCGAAGATTGCACGAAGCAGCTTTTCTTCTGGCGTCAGCTGCGTTTCACCTTTGGGAGTTACTTTACCCACCAGAATGTCGCCGGCATCTACCTCGGCGCCGATATAGACGATTCCGGAGTCATCCAGCTTGCTCAGCGCGCCCTCTCCCACGTTCGGAATATCGGCAGTGACCTCTTCTGAACCCAGCTTGGTATCACGGGCAATACAGGTGAGTTCCTGAATGTGGATGGTTGTAAAACGATCTTCCTGAACAACTCGCTCAGATACGAGAATTGAATCCTCGAAGTTGTAACCATTCCAAGGCATGAAAGCGATGCGCATATTCTGACCTAGCGCGAGCTCACCCATATCCACTGAAGGGCCGTCGGCAAGGATATCGCCGCGATCAATACGATCACCCACCCTCACAATGGGTCGTTGGTTGATGCAGGTATTCTGGTTAGATCGCTTGTACTTGGTGAGGTTGTAAATATCTACCGGGGACTCACCTAGGCCAACCGAGCCAGCATCAACCCGCACTACGATACGACTGGCATCGACTGAATCAATAACACCTGCACGTCTAGCCACCTCGCACACACCGGAGTCTGACGCGACGTGGCGCTCCATTCCTGTGCCCACAAGCGGCTTGTCGGCCTTCAAGGTCGGCACAGCCTGACGCTGCATGTTTGATCCCATCAGAGCACGGTTTGCATCGTCGTGCTCAAGGAATGGAATCAGCGCAGCGGCTATTGATACGACCTGCTTAGGCGATACATCCATGAAGTCCACTTCGGAAGCAGGCTTCACTGTGAACTCATTCATGTGACGAACGTTAATCAGGTCGTCGACAAACCGGTTCTTTTTATCGAGTTCCGCGGAGGCCTGTGCGATTACGTGCTCGGCCTCATTAATTGCCGACAGAAATTCAATCTCGTCGGTCACAACGCCTTTCACGACTTTGCGGTAGGGGGCTTCCAAGAATCCGTACTCGTTGGTTCGCGCATAGGCCGCCAATGAATTAATCAAACCAATGTTTGGCCCTTCCGGTGTCTCGATAGGACACACCCGTCCGTAATGCGTCGGGTGAACGTCACGGACCTCAAAACCAGCTCGCTCACGGGTGAGGCCTCCCGGGCCAAGAGCCGACACGCGTCGCTTGTGGGTGACCTCGGACAGTGGGTTGTTCTGATCCATAAATTGAGATAGCTGGCTGGAACCAAAGAACTCTTTGACCGCCGCCGATACGGGCTTGGCATTGATGAGATCCTGAGGCATCAGCCCCTCGCTCTCAGCCATAGAAAGGCGTTCTTTAACGGCGCGCTCCACTCGAACTAATCCCACTCGGAACTGATTCTCGGCCATCTCACCGACGGAACGGATGCGCCGGTTGCCAAGATGATCAATATCATCGACCACACCCTTGCCGTTTCTGATACCAACCAGAGCTTTGAGCACGTCAACAATATCTTCACGATCCAGCGTGCCACTACCAGTCGACGCTTCTCGCCCAAGTCGACGGTTGAACTTCATCCGTCCTACCGCTGACAAGTCATAGCGATCTGCCGAGAAAAACAGGTTTTGAAATAGGTTTTCCGCGGATTCTTTGGTCGGCGGCTCACCGGGGCGCATCATGCGATAAATTTCTACCAACGCCTCAAGCTCATTACGGGTCGCATCTTGAGCTAGGGTGTCGGAGATGAACGGACCGCAGTCTATTTCATTCGTGTACAGCGTCTCGATTGTTTCAATATTTTTGTCGCGCAGGAGACCGAGCATTTCTTCGGTGATCTCTGCATTGCAGTCAACCAGCACCTCTCCGGTTTCCGTATCGACAATATTTTTTGCAAGGCGACGCCCAAGTAAATACTCTTCCGGTACCGCGAGGTATTCGACGCCAGCATCGTCAAGCTGGCGAATGTGGCGAGCCGTAATGCGGCGCCCACGCTCCACGATTACCTTGTTCCCTGCCATGATGTCGAAGGCCGCCATATCGCCCTGGAGGCGCTTAGGCACTAAGGTCATCGTCGCCGAGTGCTCTTCACCCAGCTGGAAGGAGTTGTTCTCATAGAACATGCCAAGGATTTCTTCGCTGTCATAGCCCAGCGCGCGCAACAAAATCGTCGCGGGCAATTTTCGTCTGCGATCGATACGCGCAAAAACTTGGTCTTTGGGGTCGAACTCGAAGTCCAGCCACGAGCCACGGTAGGGAATCACGCGAGCGGAATACAGCAGCTTGCCCGATGAGTGGGTTTTGCCCTTATCGTGATCGAAAAAGACGCCAGGCGAGCGATGAAGCTGGGAAACAATCACTCGCTCGGTGCCATTAATAACAAATGTACCATTCTCGGTCATGAGCGGAATTTCGCCCATGTATACATCTTGCTCTTTGATGTCCTTGATCGACTTCGAAGAAGATTCTTTGTCGTAAATAATTAATCTGACTTTGACACGCAGCGCGCAGGCATATGTCGCACCGCGCAGCACACACTCGTCAACGTCAAAAACGGGCTTGCCCAAAGAATAATCTACGTACTCGAGCGCCGCGTTGCCGCTATAACTTGCGATCGGAAAGACCGACTTGAAGGCCGCATGCAGGCCGTGCTCGCCACGGGACTCGGCGTCAATGCCGTCCTGCGTAAACTTACGGTAGGAGTCCAGCTGGATCGCAAGCAGGTAAGGTATATCCATTACCTTCTCGAGCGAACCAAAATCTTTCCGGATGCGTTTCTTCTCAGTGTATGAGTAAGCCATCAATACTCCCCAGCGTGTCGCTATCGGGCAACCCCGATCGTTGACTGGTTATAAAAACCAGAAAGGGGCCGGAGAGCACCATGCGCTCCGGCCCATGAAACTCGGCTTCATCAGCCGAGCTCGGTTCAGCCTTACTTGAGTTCGACGGTGCCGCCGGCCTCTTCGAGCTGCTTCTTGATGTCTTCCGCTTCGTCCTTGGAAGCGCCTTCCTTGACTGGAGCAGGGGCTCCGTCAACGACTGCCTTTGCTTCCTTCAGGCCCAGGCCAGTTACGGCGCGGACTACTTTGATGACGTTGACCTTCTTCTCGCCGCCTGCAGTCAGGATGACGTCGAACTCGGTCTGTTCTACCGCCGCACCGCCGGCGTCACCGCCTGCCGCAGCCGCTGGTGCCGCCGCTACAGCTGCCGCTGCAGTCACACCAAACTTCTCTTCCATCGCTTCGATTAAGCCCACGATATCCATTACGCTCATCTCGGCGATCGCGTCGAGAATCTCTTCTTTTGAAAGTGCCATTTCAATTTCTCCTGTTGAAAAAGTGTGGGACCAGGTTACGGCGAATTAGCCGGCCTGCTCCTTTTGGTCACGAACTGCAGCCAGTGTACGAACCAGCTTTCCGGGAACCTCATTCATGGTTTGTGCCAGCTTGGTGACAGGCGCCTTCATCACGCTCATCAACATTGACAACGCCTGATCGCGCGTTGGCAACTTAGCCAGTACATCCAGTTGATCGGCTCCCATCAGCGTGCCGCTGATAGACAGTGCTTTCACCTCGAACTTATCGTTCTCCTTGGCGAAATCTTTAAACAATCTTGCTGCCGCGCCAGGATCTTCCAAAGAAAATCCAAACAGGGACGGACCTGCCAGCGTGTCATTGACACACTCGTAGTCAGTGCCCTCAAAAGCACGCTTTGCCAAGGTATTGCGGACAACCCGCAGATACACCTGGTTTTCCCGTGCTGTTGCGCGAAGAGCAGTCATGTCGTTTGAGGCAACCCCACGTGCATCGGCCACCACAAGCGAAAGCGCACTGGCAGCGGTCTCGTTGACTTCGGCGACAATCGCCTTCTTTTCGTCGAGTCCAATAGCCATTGGTCTACTCCTGGATTACTCATTTCAGTCATCACAAACTTCGTTGACGACCACCCACGGTGAACAACTTCACCATCTGCGTAGGTAACTCTCGTTATTAAGGGGTATTACCCCACCTACGGTCTTTGACAGCCTTTAGTGCTCAGCCGTGGTACTCCCACGCTTTTTCCAAAGACTCCAAAGAGAGTCTCCCTCAATACCACTGGGGAGACTCACTGGATTCCGACAAGTCGGAATCCTCCACGCCCTAGAGCGCAGAAACCTTAAATATCAAGTGCTGCGTGATCGATAGTGACCCCGGGGCCCATCGTCGTCGACAGCGTTATCTTGCGGAAATACACACCCTTGGCCGCAGCCGGTTTAGCTTTTTTCAGATCCGCCAGAACTGCCACCAAGTTGCCCTTGATCGCTTCAGATTCGAAATTTACCTTGCCAATACCGCCATGAACGATGCCGTTCTTGTCGGTTCGAAAACGCATCTGACCCGCTTTGGCGTTGTTAACAGCACCTTCAATGTCAGGGGTAACGGTCCCTGTCTTGGGGTTTGGCATCAGACCACGGGGACCAAGCACCTGACCCAACTGGCCAACAATGCGCATGGCATCGGGGGAGGCTACGACCACATCAAAGTCCATCATGCCGCCCTTGATTTGCTCAGCGAGATCCTCCATGCCGACGAAGTCCGCACCCGCAGCCTTCGCCTTTTCAGCATTTTCGCCTTGAGTAAAAACCGCGACTCGCACGTCGGATCCGGTCCCGTGAGGCAATGTCGTTGCTCCGCGGACACCCTGATCGGATTTACGCGCGTCGACACCGAGATTCACTGCCACTTCGACAGTTTCATTAAACTTTACCGTGCCAAACTCTTTCAGCAGTGCAATAGCCTCGTCGAGCGGATAGCTGCGAGTCGAGTCAACTTTTTCGCGGAAGGCGCGAACACGTTTTGAAAATTTAGCCATGATTAGCCCTCCACCACATCAATGCCGGCGGAACGCGCACTACCAGCGATCGTTCGCACGGCTGCATCCATATCAGCAGCCGTCAGGTCGGGCCACTTCTGGGTTGCAATGTCTTCTAACTGAGCTCGGGTCACCTTGCCCACCTTTTCGGTGTTGGGGCGCCCTGACCCACTCTTAATACCCAACGCTTTCTTCAACAAAATCGACGCGGGGGGAGTCTTCTTAATATAGGTAAAGGATTTGTCGCTATAAACAGTGATAACGACCGGTATCGGCAACCCGGGCTCGACACCCTGCGTATCGGCGTTAAACGCCTTGCAGAATTCCATGATATTCACGCCCTTTTGACCGAGCGCGGGACCCACCGGCGGGCTAGGATTTGCCTGCCCAGCGGGGATTTGCAGCTTGATGTAGCCGTCTATC
>Ga0181562_10002462_pt1 | contig 14150 bp, 15 predicted proteins | sample 011ome_26_FD_139344 | JGI IMG/M metagenome (GOLD analysis project Ga0181562, IMG submission 139344) | Coastal salt marsh microbial communities from the Groves Creek Marsh, Skidaway Island, Georgia - 011511BT metaG (megahit assembly) | ecosystem: Environmental > Aquatic > Marine > Intertidal...
CACTAACGCATACAGTGACACCGCTTGCACAATAGACCATAAGGCCTTAAAACCAACATAACGAATAACCGCACGATACAAGCCAAAGCGCACAAAAATGATACTAGCAACGACTGGCGCACCAAATATCGCCCAAGCCAAATCACCCTCTGGAAAATACCAATACCCAAGTCGAATTGAGAATGATGCTAGCAATATTGATGCAAGAAGCACAGAATCAACTAACAACATGATTAGCTGTTTATTGATTCTTGATAGTGAAAGTAATAGGTTAATCAATGGGACACTCCGTCTCGTTTAGCAACCTTTAAAAAAGTCATCCATAATATTTTCACATCAAGCCAAAAGGATTGGCGGTTTAAATACTCTACATCTAATGCAACTTTATCAGGAATTGACAATTCATCCCTGCCATTAACTTGCGCCCAGCCCGTAATACCGGGTAATAATTTATCCACGTCTTTCTCAGTACGTAAAGTAATCAAATCATTTTGATTAAAGAGTGCAGGGCGGGGCCCTACAAAGCTCATATCGCCTTTTAACACTGAGAACAATTGTGGAAGCTCATCTAAGCTAGAGCGGCGTAAAAAACCACCAATAGGTGATAAATACGCACCAGGATTATCTAATAGGTGGGTTGCCACAGCAGGTGTGTCAATTAACATTGATCGAAACTTTGGCATTTTAAATATTTTATTATTTTTACCAACCCTATCAGACCAATATAAGACTGGACCCATAGATGATAAGCGAACAGCGATAGAAATTAATAGCATAGGAGCTACTAAAAACACAAGAATCGCAACACCTACTAATAAATCAAAAATCCGTTTCATTCATATCCTTTAAAGATTTTATAGCTTTAAATCCAAGCCTCTCTAATTTGACAGAAGAATAACACTCATCACCCAATAACTTGTTAATTTTATATTTAATACGAGGACTCACCAGACTAGCAATATCGAATAAGGTTTTTGGCACACTCCATTTTGGAATTAATTTTCCTGTCACACCGCACATGGTATTATAAATCTCACGAGAAGAATAAGGTATGCCATCTGTTGCGATAAATATTTCTCCATTAGCTCGTTTGTCTTCAGCAACCAGTAAAATCGCTCGCACTAAATCATCTACATGGATCATAGAGCGTCGGTTACCAGTTTCAGGCAAAGGCGGAAACCATCCCTTCTCAATTCCAGATAGCATCAATTGTAAATTACCTTTTGCATTAGGACCGTAAACTAAAGAGGGACGAATGATTGAAACATGCATGCCGGACTCTTTACCAATTTTTAATAACTCTAATTCCGCTTTTCGTTTGGTCTTTCCGTAAATTCCTTCTGGATCGCCCTGGTCTTTTTCACTTGCACACCCCCCAAGGGCAGAGCCTCCATCAGCCTTAACGCTACTAACAAACACAAACTTTTTTACATTAGACTTTACAGCTAGCTTAGCTAATCTTATTGTTGCGTCCACATTAACTTTTTGATAAAGATTTTGAATTCTAGTTGCATTACGCAGATCATGTGCAAAACCAGCTAGGTGAAAAACAACATCAATACCCTTTAAAGAATTCTCTGGTATCGTTGAATGCTGAAGATCACAGATAATAGTTTTATAGCCAGAAATTTTCTTTCGTGAAAGAGCTACAGCCTCTCCATTTAATGCGGAGATTAATCTACAGCCAATAAAACCCGTACCCCCGGTAATAAGATGTCTAGTCATATTATTTCAATAATAAATTAGATTACTCTTTTCTTAATGGCATTAAAAGTATAAAAACAAAAATAATAAATTGCGCGAATATATCCAAATTTATACAAATATATTTTTAAAATTTGTTTTGCAGACTTATATTTATTTGCTGACAAGGATTTGGAATGAACCCTATACTTTAATAAAATTAAATCAAGGCCGTATGCTTTATATCCATTTTCAAAAATCTCTATCCAAAAGAGCAAATCCTCAGCAACCTTTAAATTGCTAAATTTAAAGTCATGCTGAACCAATTTCCTATCAATCATAGATGATGAAAATCCAATTATTGTATTTTTAACATAAAATCTTAGGCTTACTTTTTTTTCACAATGCACTTCTTTATGCATCAATTGAGAATATTGATCTATAATTTCATAAGAGGTGAAAGAGATTGGATAATTATTTAATCTCATAAATTTAATTTGCAATTCCAATTTATTTGTACACCAAATATCATCACTATCAAGAAAAGCTATATACCTACCTTTCGCCACTTTTAACGCTTCATTTCTCGCATTAGCAGCCCCAATATTTTTATTTAATTTTATTAAATAAATTTGATCTTTATTCTTAATAAAATTTTCTATACTTTCTACACTATTATCTTCAGACCCATCATCAACTATTATCAACTCCCATTCTTTATATGTTTGACTTAAAACCGACTCAATTGCTCTAATTATAAATTGTGAACTATTAAATGAAGGCGTGACTATCGAGACAAGATTATTTAACATAAAAAATACTTACGCATTATCTTTACATAGCCTAAAATTTTCATCGGTATCTTTTTTGTATTTTATTTTGATAAACCCACCTACTATTAATTTTCATAATAAATGGGTATAGAAATAATGAATATGGCAATTTGGCACTTACCATCCATTTCTTATCATAGGTAATTTTATTATTTGTATCCTCGTTAAACGCCATCCTATTGCCACGGACTATATGATGTTCGCTCTGATTCTTAATGATAGACGTCTCATTTTCAACCCCTACAAAGTCAAACAAACTTGAAAGTGCCCCCTCGGTATCAAACGCAAATTTCTCATAACTTAACAAGAGGCTCTCATGATTGTTTTGATTTAAATAATTTATTATCGTTTTATTTCTTATATACCACTCAAGTGGTAACAAAAATGGAAGCTTTCTAAGCACATTGAACCTTAAATATGCCTTCCACATAATCCTTATTTCAGAATCAAATATCTTACTATACGGCATTTCTTGCTTTCTTTTTGCTGCTAATTTTGATGAATGCATCCAGCCTCTCACATCTCTAATTATATTAACAACCTTTATATCTAAATCTTTTACACCTCTAAGCTCAGGTAATGCCTTTAAGTACTTAGTTGAATCTACAGGAATTTTATTATCTCCATAAATATCATTAAATTTACTTAAAAATATTTCATATCTCTTACTTAAAGGCATATTCTCATTTTTCGATATATCATGTGTAACGCTCGACCAAAATTTACACTCATTTACATTTTTACCGCAAGAACAAGGTCTGTCAAACGTTGTTTCAATGCCACCCCCATGGGGTTGCAATACTCTTGATACTTCTCCAAAACTTACCAAATTTGAATGCCTGCCAAGTGTAAGATCTAACAAAGTAGATCCACTTCTTTCTAACGATGTGATAAATATAATTTTTGCATTCATCGATACAGCCTACCATTATATTTTTTCATATACTTTATTGCATTATCTGAGAGTTTATCTATTTTTAAGCTGTCTTTAATTTCATTAAACTCCTTTATTGCGCTTAGGGCAATAGTGATAGACCTTGAGTCTAATACTGTTTTGATAAACCAGGCTATATTTGAAATAATTTTATAAAAAATTGGTAGATACTGATATGACATTATTAATCTATTTTTATACATATTTAAAAGAACTCTATTATGTGGTAATCGTCCACTTTGAACTTTTTTGTGATAAACACCAACTATCGGGCAATACTTTATTATATAACCACCATTAACAGCTCTATAGCTCAAATCTATTTCTTCATGCGCATAAAAAAAATCATTTGGATAATAGCCCACTTTTTCTAGCATGCTATTTCTAATTGCGTGACCTGCGCCTATAAAATATCCAGATAAAAACTCCTTGTCCCCATTCTGTTGTAGATTATCTCCTGGAAATTCATGCCTTAAAATTTTTCTGCTTTGAAAATTGACAATCTGGAATTGTATAATCCCTATTTTTTTATCATCACTAAATATTTTTTTGACTTCTTGTATTGGATTATTACTAAAAAATATTGCATCATCATCGATTACAATCACCACATCTGCAGCGCTTTTTTTTAGGCCAATATTTTTACCACCAGACGCTCCAAGATTTTCTGGCGAGTGAATAATTTCTATTTTTTCATTATTATAAAACCCCTTTAATACTTCTTTTGTATTGTCTTCAGAGTTGTTATTGACTACAAAAATTTTATTTATGTCATCTTTATATTGCAAAACATTATCTAATGTTTCTGAAATTTGATTCGCCCTGTTATAAGTGGCAATCACCACATCTACGATCATACGATTTCCTTAATCAATTTATTTAATCCATTAAAATGTGACTTTAATGTGTATCTTTGTGAAAAGTTATATGCGGCTATTATTTTTTTATTATCTTTAATTCTTAATGCATCTATTATCTTATTTGCCATGTCTTGAGGGTTTTCCACATTACACATATACCCGCCTTTGCCGTTCTCAAGTAATATTGCTGGGCCACTAGGGCAATTAGTGGAGACTATTGGAACTTTCAGTGTTGCAGCTTCAAGTAATACATGCCCTGGGTCCTCCCATCTCGAACTTAATACAAACAAATCTGACTTTTTTAAAAACTTGTAAGGGTTCTTTGTAAAACCGGGCAAATCAACAACATCTTCTAGATTTAATTCCTTTATTAAATCCAACAAATTGGACCTATCTTCACCCTCGCCTAAAATCATCAGCTTTACATCTATATTATTTTTTACAATACTTATCGCTTTGATTAATGATTGGAAATCTTTTTGGAAACTCAACCTTCCAATGGCAATAATGTGCTTTACGCTCGCATCATTAAACCAGTCATTATCTACCATCTCTTTAGAGCTTTTATAGATATTAGAATCTATCACTGGGTTCTCAATAACCGTAATATTTGAAGCTCTCAATGTTGTTTTGACGATTAATTTTTCTCGAGTATCTTGTGTCATGCAGACAATTTTATCAACTTTTTTGTATACACGATTCCATAGATGCTTTCTTAAAAAATCTTCCACATGCATCCACCATTCGTAATTACTTGTGTCTGGCAATCCTAAGAACTTTGGATAACCCTGAACACTTGCAATTATTCTTGGGCTGTGCCTAACACTTCTAGTTGACAATATTGCGGGAAGTGCTATTAAATTGGTTATTAAAATATCTGGTTTCTCTTGTTTTAGATACTTTCTTAACTGGAAAAAACCAAATAATGCAACAGTCAGCATATAGCGGCGTGAACCCATAAATTTAGTTTTATGTAAATTTGGAAACTGTTTTTTTAAGCCAAAATCAACTATCTCTATATCATTAGAAACTATATCACTCTCAAACCCCTCCCATTCAGAATGATTTTTTATAATACCCACATCATAATTGCTATTTTGTTTAATAGATATAGCACTATTAATTACCGCCTTTATAGTTCCAACATGGCCTATATATGGTGACCAAAATAATATTTTCACTTTTCAATTACTCCTAAAAAATTTTCTATTGAATTTTCAAATTTAAACCTTTCTAACCCAAAATCAGTCTTATAAAATTCTTCTTGGTTATTTAATATAAATTTCATTTTTTTTGCCATTTTTTCATAATCACCAACTTTTACTAAGAGATTATCATTTTGCAAGATTTCTTTAGGTCCGCTTTTACACCGTGTTGATATAGATAGAACACCCAAGTATATAGCTTCAATTAGAGCATTAGGCAATCCTTCATACCTAGAGCTTAAGACAAATAAACTACTTATTTTTAAAAATTTATAAGGGTTTGATACAAATCCAGGCAAATAAACATCATTCTGAATGTTTAAAGATTTTATTAGGCATTCCAAATCATTCCTTAGCTCGCCATCCCCAAGTATAAGTAACTTAAATTGCTTATCTTGATTAAATATATGGAACGCCTTTATAAGTGTTTTAAAATCTTTTTGTTCTGAAAGCCTTCCTACGCCTACAACACACCTTCTGTCATCTTTTAAATACCAATCTTCTGTTACCGGCTCACCCTCTAAATCATTAATTCTTGCATTAATTGTTGGATTGTAAGCATAGCTTACATCTCGACTCAGATATTGACTTAGGTCATCGGCAGTTTCTTTAGAGTTGGTAATAATCAAATCAGCATATTTATAAAAAAACTTAACAAAATAAATCATAAGTCTATTTTTCACCCCTCCATTTACTAGAAATTCATCTAAATGGTTCCTCTCTGCATTTATGAACTTAATGTTATTTCTATTTTTGACAAATAATGAGGACAGCATAGAAATAACATTGACATAATATTGGCAACTTATAAAGGATATGGAATTATTCTTAGATAGGCCATTCAAGTACTTAACCAAACTGATAATCGTCATGGATACTTTTTTATTGCCTAGTGAAACTAACTCTATATTAGAAGACCCTATCTCCTCTGCAAAATGCCCTGTAAAACTTGTGGTGAGAAATATGACCTTATAGCCCTTTTGTATTAAACCACGCGCAAGGCCAATATTTGTTCTTTCCACACCCCCATCTGAGAAATTTGGATGAAAAAAAACTACTGTATTTTTTATGTTATTTTTTTTCAAAAACACCCAATACAGCTCTTGTTGTACTTTTATAAAAACCTAAAGTATTTAATATTTTTGTAATAGTTTTGCTGAAAATATTGCTGCTATTTGAACCAAGTTTAATATCTTTAAAGGTTAATTTGCAATTATGTTTATCAGCGTAAAAAGTATAAAAATTGTAAATCTCATCATAATTCATTACCCATCTGTGTCTATCCAGACTATTAGCAGTATTAAAGGTGTATTTCCCGCCCAGCGTGTTATAACGAAGGAAATGATATTTGTGCTGAATATCATAAATATTTGGTAATGAAATAATAATATATTTATTCGATAAACTAAATAATTTATCCATCAGTTCGTGACAATTGTCAACATGCTCTACAATGTCTAATGCAATAACACTGTCAAATTTCCTGTTGAATTCAATCGACATAACGTCCCCAACATACTCCACAAGACCTTCATGTTGAAACAAATCACAGCCATAATATTCCTTACCCTCAGTCAAAACATTTTTGAGATCACACCTTCTACAACCAACATCTAAAATTGATTTATATTTAACACTCTCAAGAATACTTGATGCAGCTTCTATTCTAAAATTCATTTAAAACCCTCTATTATATTTTTATATCTTGAAATCATGTTATCTATACTGAACCTATCCAATTGTGAAAAACTATTCTCTGCAGCTTTCTGAGCCACCTCTTGTTCCAACAGTCTAAATACAATGGCTTTTCTTAGATCATCAATATTATTTACCTCCACTAACTGCCCCCCTTCTCCATTTAAAAGTATCTCTTTTGGCCCTGTCTTGATGTTGGTCGATATTGATGGAATTTTTAATGCAACAGCCTCAATTAGCGCATTAGGCATGCCTTCATATAAGGAGCTCAACACGAAGACATCTGATCTTTTTAGATATGGAAATACATTGTCTTTATGCCCCATTAAAATAACACCCCCCTCAAGATTGAGACTTTTAATTAATTTTTCCAACTTCTGTCTTTCACTTCCTTCGCCTATAATCACTAAATAAGCATCTACTTTTTTTATACTTTGAGCAAAAGACCTTATTAGAAATCCAAAATTCTTTTGAATCGATAGCCTTCCTACACCCAGCACTATCGGCCTGTCTTTTTTCATAAAGATTTCATCAATTATCAAATCTCTTGATTTGCCCCTTACCGTTTCAATATCAATAGGATTGTAAACCACCTTCACAGGACACCCTAATACCCTACTATAATCATTTGCTAATTCTTGTGAATTGGCAATAACAACATCAGCCCTCTTATAAAGTATTTTTTTAAGATATTCAGATATTTTTCTCAGTTTGCTTTTTTCAAACTCAATATTTGAATAATGATTTGACAGTCTAACTATAACTTTTACTCTTAATAACTTTGCAAGTACTATTGCCACAATATTGGATTGAAAACTAATCATTACACTTTTATTATCAACAATCTTCTGTAAGATAAAAAAACCAAATAAAATACTACTAATGGCATCTACAATTCTTTCATGAATAAAAGGCAGGTAGGGCAATCTATTTAGTTTAACTTTTTTCACTCCTTTATTTAATTTTAAAAATTGAGCGTCGATTTTTCTACAGTAAACTACAAATACATCGTATCCTTTTTCCAGCATACTGTTGGCCACTATTACTGCATTTCTTTCCACCCCGCCACTTTCAAAACTTGGAATAAAAATAAATATTTTTTTATTCATATTTTCTACCTAGAAGATAAGCATAAAATGCCATAAGGGATAAAGTAAAAGCAACCCCTAATGCCATGCTAACTATATTATCTTTAAAAATTAAAACAGAGATTGATACTAAAATAAATGTTGAGGTATAAAAATATGGCCCTATAGATATTTTCTCTACTAAGGCTACCCAAATTTTAAACCAGCCATTGATTGCAAAAAATAGACCGTAACCCACTGTTAAGATCAAAAAAGGAATGTAAGCATGCACATAATCATTGCCGTACATCAATGTAATCAACCGCTCCCCATAAAAGTAGGAAGAAATAATAACAACAATAATAATAATTAATGCAGCCGCCATCCCTTTGTGAATAATAGCTTGTTTTAATTTCACATTATTTGTATTAATTGCCTTTACTAAATCAGGATATAGAATTTTCCATATGGGGAGAGCGGCTTTAAGAGGCAACCCTGCTAATGTTTTTGCTATTTTATAAAGGGCCACCATAGTTGGCTGGCCGAATATGCCCAATATAATTAAATCAATCTGAATTATGCCACTTTGAGTAAAGTTTCTATAGACTGAATTTAAGCTCCTTATCCTATAATTAATTATTGATTTTTTCGCATAAATTGAGTGGTAGTCAATATTTTTTTTCTTTAACATTTTTATAAACACAAAACGAGAAATCAATGTTTTAATCAAGGCGGCAGAACTAATCGCTAATACAAGCCCTATAAGGCTATAAACGCTAACCATAACATATACCAGAATTAAATAGAAAAAAGCAAAGATAATTTCTATAATCGACTGCATAGCTACTTCATTAACAAGCGTCATATGCGATTTATAAACGCTATATCCTATTTGAAAGGGAATGCTTAACGCCAGTACAATTAAATAAATTGGATCTATATCTTTAAATTGAAAAATCAATATAGATAAAAGAATAAAGGCAAGAAATACAGAAAAATATATTCTAATCTCCATGTTGATAAGGTACTTGGTATTCTGAACCGCCTTACCATATTCCCCATTATGCCAATACTCACCTATGTTTTTAAGATACAATTCGCTACCTCTACCAATCAGGGGGGCTTCAACAATTGAAATAAGCGCCAAAAGAAAGGCAAATACTCCGTAAGAATCTACCTCTAATTCTCTTACTATCATTATATTTGCAATAAATATAATGATAATAGTAAGGTAAGTTAATATAGAAATAGATTTAACATTTTTCATCGCTTTCTAAATACAGCAATATGCTCAAGTGCATATATTCGCGCTATTGCTTTATACTTTATATTCACAATCCTATCTAGAATTGTTCCCAATAAATACAAGGCAACTCTAATAATGCCTTTTAAAAAATTTGGTTTTATGAAGCTAGCCATAGTTGTTAATGCGTATGAAAAAAAACCTTCACTTACATATTCCATCGATTCACACTGTAAGCCTGATGAACTCCAAATTCTCTTTATAGCAGAACTAGTAAATCTAAAAAAATCATCTGGATCAGCATGAAATTTGTGCATAAAAGGGACGGCTATAATGAATTTTCCACCCGGCTTAAGAATTCTTTGTATTTCTTTTACGGAATTTTGATAATTAAAAACATGCTCAAACAAATGAAATGAAATCACACAGTCAAAGGTGTCGTCTTCAAATGGAAAAGTCTTTTCAACATCCAGCTTTGCAACACCCTCACCTTCATGCAAATCTGTAAAAGTTATATTAGTACCTTCCTTGATTTTAATTTTTTTATAATAATCGCTTTTAATGCTTTTACTGCCAATATCCAATACAGATCCTGAAATCTCATAACCTTTGATCGCTTCATTAAATAACGATCTAATAAGCGTTTCCCCATACACCTCTTTTGCAACAATTAACGGATTATTATATTTGTGAATACTTTTCATGTTTGACTCCCGTAAGAATATTTTTCTAAAATATCTTTATTGTATTTTATAAAAAAACCAATTTCATCTTGTGATAGGTTATTTATTTGGGAATTATTCACATCACCATCTAAGATATTTTTATAATTTTCCCTATCTATCCATACTTTGTCTTTTTTGGTTGTATTAATAATTGACTGGTCCTTTATAGTTGGCTTTAATGCTATTCTCAATTTATCAAGTTTTATAGGTGATAATCCCAGTTTTTTATATATAACTTCAGATACAGAAAAAGGATCTTTTGTAATGTCTTCAAATTTTAAAAGTATTGAAGTGTCTGGATTATTTAAACAGTACTCTTCATAAAATTGAACATACTGCCTATACCATTTAGCTGCTATCTGGATATTTGCACCCCGCCTTTTCCAGCTCTCAGCTATAGCCAGACCATTTCGAATTAAAAAAACTATCTGAACATTGGGTATAGACTTTTTTAAAACACTAATATATTTAAGTGCATCATTTCTTCTAAAAAATTTCCTGAAAAAATCTTTTTCCCAGCTGGATACTAATTTAGTGCAAATAGTTAAATTATCGAAATCATTTTTTTTGTACAATTCATCACTAAATTTATATTTGTTGTATTTGTCATTCTCAAAGCTGTATTTAGCAAACTGGGCTAGTCTTTTAATTGTTAATTTCTCTACATTTTTCGTGTGTAGTCCATATAGTGCACTTAGCTCTACTACAATTTTCTCTGGTAATGAAATACCTGTCTTTGACATTCCGTAAATTTCATTAAGTTCATAATATGAATCTATTACATCAGGATGAGACTGTACGATATTCCACAATATATTCGTACCACCTCTAGCCATTCCAGCTACTAAAATTAATTTTCGAGTAGAAAGACCTATCTTTTCAAGGTTTTTATTTTGATCTAACGATACTTGCATGGGTGCCTATAGTTACGTAAAATTAGTGCGCTCTTTATTTTTATTGATATTCACTGGCATAACCCTATTTTTTGGATTAAAGCACATAAATGAAAGCCCTAGTATCAATGAAATGACGGGGTGCATATAACCCACATTAAAAATATTGATAATTAAATATATCATGACTAATGGCCATGCTATTCCATTATTCAAACAATAGGATCTTCTATAAAACCATAATATAGATGTTGGAAAAAATATCAACACACCGACACTACCAAATACTGCCAAATACTCTACATATCCATTTTCAGTTGACATATCATACTTCTCCTTAACTACGGACAGCCCCTCACCAAATAATGGATTATCCTTGTATATTTCTATACTATTGCTAATTTTCTCCAATCTTTGACTATCTGTTGACGTCTCAAACTTGTCAGAAATATTTTCAAAGTAAACCAATGGATTAGAATAATTTTTATCTAACACTTTAGAATTAATAAATACTAAAGTAATAAAAAAAAGACTTAAACTCGATATTAAAAATACTTTTAATATATTTTTAAAAGAATATCGCATTAATAAGAAAAGGCTTAAAACAAGCACAACCATAGCAACTGTCCCCCTGCTATTAGTCGCAATAGCCACTATAATTATAAATAATATATAAATAAAGCTTAATAAAGGTCTATTTCTATTAATCTCACTTATAAAAAATGATGCTAAAAACGGTATTATTGCAACATTAGGATTAATACTAAAACCTTGAAACGAAAAAACACTCCCCATTGTAAATCTGAACGCATATTCAGTAGAATTCCACAATTCTTTGTGTAACTCTACATAATCCCCATAAAGACTCATCTCATAGATATAGTATATGAAAATCAACAATCCGATAAATAGACCAACATGAACTAAATTAGACAAGAAGGAGGCTTCTATATTTTTCTGAATCAATAAATATATTATTAAAACATTTGTAAAAAATATTATTCCATAGGTTTCAAAGCCTCGATTATCAACTGAAATCAATAAATAAAATACCAGTATCATTAAAAGAGTCAAAAGATGCATGAAATTAACTTTCAAGGTTAAATAAAAACCTAGAATAAAAATTATTACTATTGATATAGTGAAAAATGTAACCTGAAATCCAAAGAATTCAAAAAACTTTACATTAAAAAAATAACCGGTCGCTAATGATAATATCACTATTATTTTTAATAAATAATCATCTAATTGTTTAATTTTCACCAGTTAAGCCTACGACTTCTTTAAAACGACATGAATGTAATTTTGACGATCAGTGTAATCGCTAGAAAGACCAATGTAACTGATGCCAACTATGGTGATATTTATTATCTTTCTCCCACTATAAACCACCGATTCAACAAGTCTTCTTTATTGTATTCATGTTTTGAATACTTGCCACCCTTATACTTCTGTAAATTTTTACCCGACTCGCTAACTACTGCATGTGCAGCGCCTGTATCCCATTCCATCGTTGGCCCAAGCCTTGGGTAAATATCAGCCTCGCCTTCGGCAACTAGGCATATTTTCAGAGAACTACCAATTGAGATCAGTTTTTTTTCTTTTTGTGTATCTATCGCATCGATAAAAGCTTGTGTTTCATCTGACATATGTGAACGACTGGCGACAATCTTATAAGTATTACGTTGATCTGGTGTCTTAAGAGGAAGCTTTTGCCCGTCTTTGAATGCACCTTCATCTTGCTTTGCCCAATAACAAATATCTACCGCTGGGGCGTAGACTACACCAAGCGCTGGTGTATCTCTATGGATAAGTGCTATATTAACGGTAAATTCATCATTCTTCTTAACAAACTCTTTGGTTCCATCTAGCGGGTCAACCAACCAAAAATACTCCCAATGCTTTCTATCCTCATAAGGGATTTCTTTGTCTTCTTCAGATAGAATAGGGAAGTTGACTGAGAGTTGATTTAAACCATTCTTAATAATGTCATTGGCTTTTTTATCAGCCAGAGTTAATGGTGAACTGTCTTGCTTGTATTCAACTTCAAAATCTTGCTTGTAGACCTGCATAATGGCATTGCCAGCTTCTTTGGCAATAGTAACAATATCCTGGATATCAATCTGATTAAGCATGATTAGTTAATAATTTCTTTGAATTTCAGAAAGTTAATCACCTTGACAACAGACTCTTCTAATGACTCATTCTCAGTATCAATAATCAACTCTGGATTATTGGGCGCTTCATAAGGGGAGTCAATACCCGTATAGCTCTTAATTTCTCCAGCGCGTGCACGCTTGTATAACCCCTTAACATCTCGTGACTCACAAGTCTCTAGACTGGCCTTACAATAGATCTCGATAAAATCACCTTGAGACAATAATTGTCTAACAAGATTTCGGTCTTTTTTGAATGGGCTAATGAATGCAGTCATGGCGATAACACCAGATTCCATCATTAGTTTAGCCACTTCGCCAATTCTTCTAATGTTTTCTTTGCGGTCGTCATCACTAAAATTTAAGTTTGATGATAGACCGTGGCGTACATTGTCCCCATCCAGAACAAAAGTCCTGCAATCTAGATTGTGTAACTCTTCCTCAACGGAGTGGGCAAGCGTTGACTTACCTGAGCCTGATAAACCTGTAAACCAGATAACAACAGACTTGTGGCCATTTAGTTGATTACGCCTTTCTCGAGTAACGGTTGGTTTATAGTAGATGGTGTTTGGAGTTTTCATAATTCTTAAAGATTATTATAGGCTTTATACCACTGAGCAAAATTCTCAACACCTTGCTTAACACTCATACTCGGCTTGTAGCCAAACTGCTCTACTAGATCGTCTACATCGGCGTATGTGTCTGGTACATCGCCAGGCTGTAGTGGCAACAGTTCTTTTTCTGCCTTCTTACCTAGTGATGTTTCTAATGCCTCAATGTAATCCATTAACTCTACCGGGTTGTTATTACCAATATTGTAAACTCGATAAGGCGCACTAGAAGTTGCTGGATCTGG
>Ga0181562_10002464_pt1 | contig 14139 bp, 13 predicted proteins | sample 011ome_26_FD_139344 | JGI IMG/M metagenome (GOLD analysis project Ga0181562, IMG submission 139344) | Coastal salt marsh microbial communities from the Groves Creek Marsh, Skidaway Island, Georgia - 011511BT metaG (megahit assembly) | ecosystem: Environmental > Aquatic > Marine > Intertidal...
AGGACAAGGGATTATTGCCAAAGTACGCAAGTCTAGAGGGCAAGATATCGATGCCGCTTGTGGACAGCTGGCTAATAAAAATGAGGTAGCTCATTTAAACAGCACGACCACCCAAGAATAATTTTATTTGGCAACCTTCCTGCTTCAAATCTGGTATACATCCTACGAATCACCTTTTTAACCCTATGCAGCACTTCATTAAGGTGTTTTTTGGCCTTGCCCTCTTTATAATTTCAATTCCTATGCTTGCACAGCAAGCCCTCCCCGACCAAGTTCAATCCTACTTTAGACGTTACCAGGAGGATTTTCCAGTTGAAAAAGCATACCTCCACCTGGACAAATTCACCTATTATAACTCCGAAACCGCCACCAAACACCTGCTTATCGTCAAAGGAATCGACCAAAATGGGAGGTTAGGCAGACTAGTAAATATAGTTATGTAACTTGTGAACAAGAGCAAGGCTTCACGAATGTAGCCATCGACACTATGAAAAAATTCTTTCTTTTGGTCTTCCTTCTTTTTAGCGGTTTCAGCCACCTTCAGGCACAGGAGCAGGGAGACTCTCGGGTTCACCTATTCGGTCAATATGGCCTGAGAATGGAGGAACCGGGTATAGGGGCTGGATGGGAGTATTTTTTTGCGTCAAACTTTGCCTTCATGCCTAGCTATACCCAACTTTTTCCAAGAATAGGTCGGGCAGGGAATTTCAGCGCCGACCTACGCTACTACCTCTCCAGAGAAAAATCTCAAGTCTATGTGATTACGGGCTATAGCCTAAGCAGTGAAAATTCTCAACCTGATGGGGCAGGTATACGGCGAAATGCTAGTGGGGCAAATGTGGGAGTAGGCGCGGTCATTCCTTTGACCGCCTGGATCGGACTTACTACAGAGTTTAAGTTTCAGAGCCAGGGAATACAGCAGACGTACTTCCGATTTGGACTTAGCTTTCCCCTTGGAAATTAAATCAATGGGTAATAGCCAATACTCGATATCTTTGCTTGATCCTCGTTAATCTATTTCCAAAAAAATGGAGGTTGAAGTTTAAGTAAAATGCCAGTGGACTGTGGTCGGTAGGCAATTAAAAAAATTTTATTTTTTACTGTATTCAAATAGTTTCCTTTTTTCTTCCTTAGTCAAGCCCTCATATCCCTTTTCGGCAATTTTATCTAAAATTTTATCAACCTCTTCTTGGCTTAGAGTTTCTTTTAGGACGGTTTTTGTTGGCGCTGTATTTGTGGTTCGCGAGCTAGTAGATGTAGCTCTTCTATAGCTCACTTTTGGCACTCTTCTGCTGAATAGATTTTCAAAAAATAGCCCTACTTTTTGGATTGGTATTCCCAAGTCCCACCCTTTTCGCAATAAAACCACATACCCGTACCCTAGCATCGCACCTCCCAAATGGGCAATCTCTCCTCCTGCATTGGCCCCTATGGAATTGGCGAAGGAAAGAAGTACATAAAAAGCTGCGATGTACACAATTTTAACGGGACCTAAAAGAAACAGGAAAAAAGTAGTTTGAGGAGCTACTGTAGCAGCACCTACTACTACAGCAAATACACCTGCACTAGCTCCTAGCATCATAGAGCTATCTACTTTATCCATAAAATAAGGGGCGAGATTATAGACCAAAACATAAAATCCTGCTCCAAAAAGACCTCCAAGAAGGTATAGGTTGGTCAGTCGTCGACTTCCTAGGTATTGATGTACAAGTAAGCCAAAGTAATAGAGGAAAAGTAAATTGAATAAAATATGGAATAATCCTTCATGCAAAAATAAATAGGTAAATGGAGACCACGGCTGAGCAGCTAAAGTAGATAGGGAAGCAGGCATCATGATCCCTCGTAGTGCCAACGTATATACATCTCCAAAACCACTAAGCGTCAAGAAAACACGCGCAATTAAAAGCACAAAAAAAGCAAGGAGATTGAGCGCAATAAGCTTGTATAAGCTATTGTCTCGTCGATTAAATGCGTTTTTTAAATTATCCCAAAAAGATGAATACATATCAGTAGAAACTCGTTCTATTTTTTTTCCAAACATACACTAAAATGGCTCCTATCACTAGGCCACTCAGGTGGGCAAAATGGGCTACATTATCCGTTGGATTCATCATGAGCACGTTGTATACCGTATACAATCCATAAAATAACACCAAGTACTTAGCTTTTATTGGCATCGGAGGAAAGAGCAAAAAAAGCTGGGTGTTAGGAAATAACATGCCAAATGCAACCAAGATTCCAAAAAGTGCTCCAGATGCTCCTACCATTGGTTGATCCACTTGCATCCTCAAAATGGTAGCTAGGGTATTTCCGGCCCTTTCAATGTACATAGGATCCTCTGGGTTTCTACTGTATTGATCTACAAAATCAAAAACCTCCTGAGAGAAATAACTACGATTTTCAATGACCAGGCGATTAAAATATTCAGGGTCTGGATTTGATTCAAAGGCCAATACCTTTTCCTCCAAGGCGCGGTATTGAAACAAGGTATAACCCGAATAAAGAACCCCAGCTCCCATTCCACAAACCATCCAAAGCGTAAACAGTTTCTTTGGTCCTAAAAATTGTTCCAAAAGGGGCCCAAAAATCAACAATCCAAATAGGTTGCTGAATAAGTGCCAGAAATCTGCGTGCATAAACATGTACGAGAGGAACTGAAAGGGTTTGAAGGCAGTACTCTGAATGTTATAGAGTGCAAACCATTCGTTGATTGGAGGGAAAATGAAATTCGCCACTATAAAAATGGCTACATTTATCAGCAATAGATTTTGAACGACTGGAGTAATATTTCGAAACATATTATTTAGCGAAGAAGGCGTGTATGCTTGTTAAATCCAATTTCACGAAGGTTTTGTTCCCTGAAGGAGAATAATTTGGCGTGGAACAAGCAAATAGCTGCCCAACCAAATTCTCCATTTCCTGAACAGCTAACTTTTGCCCCTTTTTTAACGATGCTCGTTTGGAAAGAGATCGGGCTAGATTCTCCCTTTTATCCAGGGATAGATCATTTTTAAAGTTTTTGTATTGCTCTAACAAGCCTTCAAAGAGTTCTTTTTCATTTTTAACTTGGGTTTCTGCAGGAACCCCACGAATGACTAAGGTATCTTTTCCAAATTCTTCCACCAAAAAGCCGAGACTTCCTAATTCAGGAAGCATGTCAAGCACCAGAGCAAAATCTGCTGGATTAAGGGTCAGTGTTGTTGGAAATAAACAGTGTTGAGAGGCTCCATGAGTGGTTTTCAATTGCTTGAGGTAACGTTCATACAGTACCCGTTCGTGTGCCAATTGCTGGTCCACAATAAGTAGTCCAGTAGACATTTGAGCAACGATGTAGCTATTTTCTACTTGAAAGGTAGTTCCTGTACCCGCTATTCCTTGTTCCAAAGCCAAAGACACCCCTGTGCCAGTTGCTCTACTTTGAAAAGTAAGTAATTCTTGATCTTCCCTTGAAAAGGGAGCGGTATCCTGCGAAAATGATAAGGGAGAATGGCCTTCAAAAAGGCGTTCCCATCCTGAAACCGAAGCACGTTGAAATTCAGGTGTATTGTAGGTTTTGTAGCTATACTCCCGATCTACTTCTATGGAATTTTGGGGATTTTTAGTCCAATTTTCTTGAAAGTTCACATCCATACTAAAATCCAAGGTAGGCATCACCTGATGCGCGCCTAAAGCTTGCTTTACTGCTGAGCGAATGATCGCATAAACGGTACGTTCGTCCTCAAATTTGATTTCAGTTTTTGTAGGGTGGACATTGATATCTATGGTTGCTGGGTCGATGTCCAAAAATAAAACATAGAAAGGGTGCTGATCGGATTGAATTAACCCTTCGTAGGCAGTGCTTACGGCATGATGGAGGTAGCTGCTTTTGATAAAGCGGTTGTTGACGAAAAAAAATTGTTCCCCACGCGTTTTTTTAGCGTATTCTGGCTTTCCAACATAGCCTTTAATTTGGAGATGGGGGGTTGCTTCTTCGCAAGGAACCAATTGATTTTGGATCCCTTTGCCAAATATTCCTACTATTCGCTGACTCAGTTTACCAGGAAGTAAGTTGTAGGTTTCCAAATCTTGCTGGTACAAAGAGAAGGCTAGGTCTGGATAAGATAAGGCTACACGCTGAAATTCATCCACAATATGCCGCATTTCCACAGGATTAGACTTTAAAAAATTTCTTCGAGCAGGCACATTAAAAAACAAATTTTTCATGGCTACCGAAGTTCCCACTGGACTGGCTACAGGTTCTTGTCGCTTTACTTCAGAGCCTTCAATTTGAATCAAGGTCCCCACTTCCGCCTCCGGGGTTTTCGTTTTGAGTTCCACTTGGGCAACAGCCGCTATGGAAGCCATGGCTTCCCCTCGAAACCCAAACGTACGAAGGGCAAATAGGTCCTGTGCATTTCGGATTTTGGATGTAGCATGGCGCTCAAAACTCATCCGGGCATCTGTTGGAGACATCCCTTTGCCATTATCAATCACTTGGATAAGTTGTTTTCCAGCATCTTTGACTACAACTTGAATTTGTGTAGCCCCAGCATCCACCGCATTTTCCAATAATTCCTTCAACGCAGAGGATGGTCGTTGAACGACCTCTCCTGCTGCAATTTGGTTGGCAATTGCATCGGGTAGCAGCTGAATAAAATCAGGCATTCGTACGTTTCTTGATGATTTTGAATGAAAAATAAAGGGCAGCGGCACCCATAGCCCCATAAGCTAGGTAGGTAAGAATCTGCGGACCAAAATAAATGTAGCCGAAGGCTGCAATCACCATTCCTAGAAACAGAAGGGTACGAATCATTGCCGTGGAACTAAAAACAGAAGTTTCCCTACTTTTGATTCCCCTGTAAGAAGAAAAAGAGCCCTTTATACTTGTTTTTCTAGGTGCAAAATCCGTCTCACTTTCCCCTTCAAGTACACCCTCCAACTCTAATTCTCTTTTTATTCGGGCAGTTCGCTCAGCGATTTCCTCTTTGATAGGATCGTAATACCGAGGGGTGATGGAAAATCGTTGGTGCTTGGCTGTTTTAAAAATGGATGGAAACTTCATGGAACTTATGGTTTTTTCAGACAAGGAAGGTAGCGCACTCAGCAGATGAAGGAAGGTGATTTTCTAAGAAATTAAAATTGGAAAGGAACCTAAACCTATTCTGAATTTTTGTAACTTGAATTAGGATCCTTTTTAAGCTTGGGGTTAGAAGATGTTGAGTCAACGTTAATTTTGCCCCTTCCTGAGCAAATTTAAGTAAAAATACAGAATTAAAATTAATCTATTCCATGGCCACAATCCAATGGTTTTTTCTTTCATGGATGCTTTTCGCAAACCTTTTTACCCCTGAGACCCCTGTTACAAGTCCAGAAATTGCGGATCCTTTGGAGAGCAAATCGGTAGACCTTCAACAATCTTGGGTAGACAGTGTGTTCAACTCCCTCACATTTGAGGAACGCTTGGGGCAATTATTTATGGTGGCGGCCTATTCCAACAAGGACAAAGCACATGTTGATCAAATTAGTACATTAATTCAAGAAGAAAATTTAGGTGGCCTTATCTTTTTTCAAGGTGGACCTGACCGCCAAGCAAGGCTTACAAACTATTACCAAGCCCAATCCAAAACCCCCTTGTTAATTGCCATGGATGCTGAATGGGGAATTGGAATGCGGCTAGATTCTACCCTCAGCTTTCCCAAAGCCATGACTTTGGGGGCAATTCAAAATCCTAGATTAATTCAAGAAATGGGGGCAGAAATCGCCCGACAGTTTCACCTTTTAGGGATGCATGTAAATTTTGCTCCTGTAGTGGACGTCAATTCCAACCCAGAAAATCCTGTTATTGGTTTTCGCGCTTTTGGAGAAGATAAAGAGCGAGTTACCCAACGAGCGATAGCCTACATGAAGGGCCTCCAAGAAAATGGAATACTCGCTAATGCAAAACATTTTCCAGGACATGGAGATACCGAAAACGATAGTCATTACACGCTTCCAGTCATACAGCATCCAGCAAATAGAATTTGGGACATTGACCTATACCCATACCAACGCTTGTTCAGAGAAAATTTGATGTCTGTCATGGTGGCGCACTTGAATGTCCCCAGCCTGAGTCAGGGCACTAATTTACCCACAAGCTTATCCAAGCCGGTCGTCACAGACCTCCTACAAAAAAGGATGAATTTTAAGGGATTAATCTTTACAGATGCCTTGAATATGCGGGGGGTTACCATCAAAAACAAACCTGGAGAAGTTGACCTTCAAGCCGTTTTGGCAGGGAATGACGTGTTGCTATTTTCGGAGGACGTCCCCAAAGCAAAGGAACTTATTTTGAAAGCTGTAGAGCAGGGTCTCCTAGCGGAGGAGGAAATTGATCGCAGAGTTAAAAAAATACTCAAAGCAAAATACTGGGCAGGCCTAAATTCGTATGCCCCGATTGATACCTACCAAATTGCAGACAAACTTTCCGCTACAAAAACAACAGAAATCATTGAAAAACTCTACGGAGAGGCGATTACAGTTGCCTCAAATCGAGAAGATCTACTTCCCCTTGGCCGATTAGATATTCGTAAAATTGCCAGCTTAACCATTGGTGATGAGGGGCAAGAATTTAGTACCTACTTAAACCAATACACCCAAGTAGATCATTTTACCATCCCTAAAGCTTTAGGTGAGTCTGCGCACTACAACCTCATGAAAAAAATTGAGGATTACGATGTAGTTGTGGTTGGATTAATGGGTATTACCAATAGCCCTAAACGCAATTTCGGTATTGCTCCTGGTGATATAAGTTTAATTCAATCCCTGGAGAAACGCCAGCAGGTAGTAACCGTCTTATTTGGAAATGTATATGCTGCCAAAAATTTAGAAGGGCTTTCTCATGTGGTATTAGCCTATGAAAATTCTCCATTTACACAAAAGCTAGTCCCTCAGATCATATTTGGTGCCAGACCTGCCAAAGGCATCCTACCCGTTTCGGTCAGTACACAGTTTACCCAAGGAGTAGGAGGGTTCCTAAATTCCCAAAATCGCCTTGCATACGGAAGTCCTGAAAGTGTAGGGATGGATTCCAAAAAATTGGATAAAATAGATGAAGTAGCGGCAACTATGATTGAAAACAAAGCCGCTCCGGGGGCACGAGTACTTGTAGTCAAAGATGGAGTAGTCATTTTTGACCGGTCATATGGACATCTAGACTATGAAAAAACTGCTCCAGTAACTTCAGAAACAGTTTACGACTTAGCATCAGTTACAAAAGTCGCTGCTACCACCTTAGCAGCTATGTTTTTGCATAGCCGAGGAGAACTTGACATTTCCAAGTCATTAGGCGACTATCTTCCTGAACTGAAGACAACAAATAAAGGTCCTCTTATTCTCAAGGATGTTTTAGTACATGAAGCAGGATTAAAAGCTTTTATCCCCCATTACAACAAAACATTGGCTTCGGGAAAATGGAACCCTATCTATTACCAAGATTCTTTGAGTCAAGACTATTCCTTACCCATTTCAAATGCCATGTATGGAAGGAATAGCTTGCGCGATAGCCTATGGAAGTGGACAGTTGAATCGGAACTATTGCCCAAACCACACAGCTATGTTTACTCGGACTTGACGATGTATTTTATGCAAGAAATTATAGAGAGGATAGTTAATCAACCCTTAAATGAATTCCTAGAACAGCAGTTTTACGCCCCTCTAGGTCTCCAAACGCTTACATTTAAACCCTTTGAAAAATTACCCCTACAAATAATTGCTCCTACAGAAAAAGATCAAACTTTCCGTAATAGACAAATTCAGGGCTATGTACATGACCCAGGTGCTGCTATGTACGGCGGAGTTGCAGGCCATGCTGGTTTATTTGGTACAGCCCAAGACCTTGCAGTAATTATGCAACTCCTACTTAATAGAGGCCGCTATGGCGATGTAGCACTTCTACAGCCTGAAACAATAGATGCCTTCACCAAGAGACAATCTACACGAAGCCGGCGAGGGTGGGGTTGGGATAAGCCCGATCCAGAAAAAGGAAAAGGAGGATCAGCGGGTAAATTAGCCCCCAAAAGCACCTTCGGACATACTGGCTTTACGGGTACTTGTGTATGGGCTGATCCAGAGAATAAGTTGTCCTACATCTTCCTTTCCAACAGGGTATACCCAAGTGCTTCCAACACGAAGTTACTTGACATGGGGATACGAACTAAAATCCACGACCTGATTTACGAGGCCATCAAAAACTGATTGTTCCAAAAATCACCCCGTTGATTTGGGGATCAAACTAGTTTTCTTTGATTTCAATTACCTTAAACTCGGTACGCCTATTAGTTTGATGCTCCTCCTCAGTTTGTGCATTTGAAATCAGAAGCTGAGTTTCCCCATATCCTTTTGCCACCAAACGATCAGGAGCAATGCCTTGACTCACCAAGTAATCCACTGCTGCCTGTGCCCGTTGCTGAGACAAAATTAGGTTGTATTCATCGCTGGATCTTGAATCCGTATGCGAACTCAATTCAATACGAATGGTTGGGTTATCCCTTAAGATTTTAACCAATTTATCCAATTCTGGCAAAGCATCGGCACGAATGTCTGCTTTATTCAAGTCGTAATAAATATTGTCCAATACAATGGCCTTCCCTAAAATCAATTGATCCAAAATCACCGTGGTATCCAGAACAATATTGGTCACTTCTTGAACAAGTGTGGCCGGATCAGGAGTCTTTCCCTTGGTTGTGAAAGGAATTGATTTGGAAAAATACCCACTTCGTGAAGCAATAATGTTGTAGTCACTCTCTGGAGATAGTGAGAAACGAACTCTTCCTTGCGCATTCGAAAAATCTCCCCCCACCTGCCGCTTATCTTCTCCGTATAAAACCACACGAGTCCTTGGTAAGATCGCCTCTTTGCCATCTACTTGAACCTCTTTGGTAAATACATTCAGTAGGACGTTTACTATTTTGGGTGCTGGGGTTTTGTCCTCAAAAAAGTAGATGTCGTCATCTCCTTTCCCACCTGCCCGATTGGAAGAGATGAACCCAGCTTTGGGGTAATCGGTAAAAAAAATTCCAAAATCATCAGCTTGGCCATTGAAGCTAGGCCCTAGATTAGTGACAACTTGTACCCCATCTTTATTTTTTTCAGCAACAAAAAGGTCCAATTTTCCTAAACCAGGGTGCCCATCCGATGCGAAGAATAATTTTTCATCTTCAGTGGGACGAGGAAACAGTTCATTGCCTGCAGTATTGATGGTAGGGCCAAGATTGACTGCATTGCCAAAATCTCCATTTGCTAGCTTGGTTGCTTTGTACAAATCTATCCCTCCGTAGCCTCCTGGCCGATTGGAAGCAAAGAATAGTTCAGAACCATCACTAGAAAATGCAGGAGTGGAGTTCCACCAGGTATCTTCTTCATTGACAGCCATCCAACTAGGTTGCGTAAATCCCGACCCCCGGAAATAGGAGGCAAAAAGCATGGTCTCCGGATAATCCCTGGCTGAGGTGGAATTTCCCCGTGCATAGATGAATGTATTTCCATCGGGGCTGATAGCCAAAGCAGCTTGATTGAGCCCCTCCTCATTTTCAAATTCAGGCAAACGCTCCACTCCTGCTGCATCCACCTTTAGACCTTGAGCTCGAGCTCGAAAGAGTTGATGGTAGCCCGTTCCAGTAGCTGGATATAACCGAGATGAGGCCCTACCAGAGGTAAAATAAAGGAAATTCTCGCTAATAACTGGAGCATAATCTGCCCCTGAACTATTCAATTCATTGTAATTGACCAACAAATAATTGCTGAAATAATCTTTAATCTCTGCAACCAAAGGAAGTCCGGTAAGCTCTTGCTTAATACGGGCTTGCAACCGCTCGTCGGAAGTGGATGCTGCCGCAGCGTCAAAGGCAAGTTTGGCCGCCTCCCATTTTTGGTTTGCCTTCAAACTTTGGCCTAAGAAAAAATGAGTTTCAAAGCTAGGATCTTCCTGGGATAACTTTTGATAATGAGGCAAAGAGGATTCTATGCGATTGGAGAGTCGGTAACTTTCAGCTAGCAGTCGATGGGCTGATAGGTTGCTGGAATCGGTAGCCAAAACCTGATTGAAGGTATTGATAGCATACTGGTATTGACCAGAAAGATATTGTTCGTTTCCCTTTTCAAAAAGGCTTTTACAGGCCCCCAAAAAGAGAAGAAGAAGTAGCGCTAGCGTAGAAAAAATGGATTTCATTGTACAACAAGTGAAGTCTACCCGTGAATATGGAGATTTAATTTGGAAAATATGCCCTCAGCCAACTTTTTGAAAGGGGCTGCCATAGGTCGGATAATTCTGCTTTAGTTTGGATAGTAGGGAGCATTACCTCTTGATCCAGGGCAATTTCTCCTCCTTGAATTCTAGATTTTATTCCCAGGGCTGGAAGGACACGAACTTGTCCGCTTGGGTCCCTTAAGGTAAGCTTGCCTTGATCTACTAAATTAATCTGGAATTTTTGTTCAAATTCTTTGAGAACACGTACTGAGGAATCAATAGAACAGCCTGAGGCTCCCAGCTGGCTTTCATCTACTGCAAGTACTAGCAGCTGCTCTTCTAAAATGGTAAACGAGGTAGGCATCCCTTTTCCATGGGTAGCCCAGCTGGCACAAAAATCTATTAGACCTGATTGAATCCATTCCTGCTCTGAAGGAGTAAACCTGCGAGGAGAAACATATACCCAGATTCGTGCATGGTCTGGTAGCTGATCAAAGGGAAGGTACATAGCAAGGTGTTTATTCTTCATCAAAAATACTCCTTCTGCTTAACGGCAAAATGGGCCCTTTTGATTCAAATCTTTAAATTAAATTCCCATATCCTTAGCGATCATTTCGGCAAGGTCATAAACTTGTACTTCCGCTTCCTTGTTCTTGTTTTTAATCCCGTCGGTCATCATGGTCAAGCAAAAGGGGCAACCTACTGCGATAGCTTCTGCTCCTGTGGCCAATGCCTCTTCAGTCCGTTCAATGTTGATGTCTTTTTTACCAGCTTCTGGCTCCTTAAACATTTGTGCACCTCCTGCACCGCAGCAAAGTCCTTTGGTGCGACAGCGCTTCATTTCTACGAGTTCTACATCCAAGGCTTTAATTACCTCCCGTGGGGCTTCATACACGCCATTGGCACGACCTAGGTAACAGGAATCGTGAAAAGTAATTCTTTTACCTTTAAATTCTCCTCCTCCTTGAAGAGTCACTTTTCCTTCGTTGATAAGCTGTTGAAGAAATTCAGAGTGGTGAATTACTTCGTAGTTGCCTCCCAAGGCAGGGTATTCGTTTTTGATGGTGTTGAAGCAATGCGGACAGGCGGTGACCACTTTTTTGACTTCATAGGCATTCATCACTTGAATATTGGCTACTGCCTGCATTTGAAAAAGAAATTCATTTCCTGCGCGTCGAGCAGGATCTCCTGTACAGGCTTCTTCTGGGCCTAGTACGGCAAAGCTCACCCCTACTTTATTCAATATTTTAACAAAAGCTTGAGTGACCGCTTTGTAGCGCTCGTCAAAGGATCCCGCACAGCCTACCCAAAAGAGAACTTCGGGTGTTTGGGAATTGGCGGCCATTTCGGCCATGGTAGGAACTTGATAGGTAGACATGTTTTTAGCTACTAGACATTAGATACAAGACGCAAGACCAAATCGGATTTTATGCATCTCTTACTTCATTTCTTCTTCTTTTAGTTTATCCGCCCAGTTAAAGCGGTCGCTTGGACTAAATTTCCAGGGTGAAAAGCTCGTTTCCATATTTTGGAACATTGCATTCCACTGTGCAGGTGTGCCCGATTCCTCCATAGCCACAAAGCGACGCATCTGCAGAATAATTGAGAGGGGGTCAATATTGATAGGACAGGCTTCCACACAGGCATTGCAGCTAGTACAAGCGTTGATTTCTTCTTTGGTAATGTAATCTCCCAAAAGCGATTTGCCGTCGGCTAGGCCTGGTCCACCCGAATCTAAGCTTTTTCCTACCTCCTCCGCTCGGTCGCGTACATCCATCATGATCTTGCGTGGGGAGAGTTTTTTGCCAGTCAAATTTGCTGGACACTCGGAGCTACAACGCCCACACTCCGTACAAGAGTAGGCATTGAGGACATTCACCCAGCTAAGATCATTGATATCTTTGGCTCCAAATCTTCCAATCTCAGCAGGAGATTCGGAAGGAGCTTCTACAGGAATTCCGAGCATCATGTTCACTTCTTGGGTCACTTCGGGCATAGTGACCATTTCTCCTTTTGGTTTTAAATTCGAATACCAGGTGTTGGGGAAAGCCAAGAAAATATGCAAATGTTTGGAATAGGTTACGTACACCGCAAAACCTACTATGCCAACAATGTGAAACCACCAGGCAAAGCGCTCTACAGCAACCAAATCACCTGATGAGAAGCCTTGAAAGAGTGGCTGAAGAAAGCCGCTGAAGAAAAGAGGCCCCAGAACTAGGTAATGTGCATCTCCTCGGCTTGCCAAAATCTGATCCGTCGCATTCATAGTTAGAATGGCACACATTAGGATGATTTCGATCACAAGGATCAAATTGGCATCCAATGCCGCCCATCCTTTCAGTTCAGGCTTGGTAAATCGCTCCACTTTCATCACATTTCTCCGCACCAAAAAGGCTACACAGGATTCCAGCACCGCAACGGCAAGAAATTCAAAAATATTGATCGCCACTGTATACAAACCTCCTAAAAAGGGAGCGAAAAGTCGGTGGGTCCCTAACAGTCCATCAAGCACAAATTCCAGAACTTCCAAATTAATCACTAGAAACCCCACATAAATCAACCCGTGTAAAAATGCAGGAATCAGGCGTTTGAACATTTTCTGCTGGCCCAAAGCAACAAGAAACATTGCTTTCCACCGATTTTCTGGTTGGTCATTTCGGGTTTCCGCCTTTCCAAGTAGGATGTTTCGTCGAAGAAATTGGATCCTTTTATTCAAATAAAAGCCCGCAATACCTAGAATCAGGACAAATGCGACTTGTGGTAAAATGCTCATATTGATCGGATTAACTAGTTTTTACAAATTTTGGGTCTATTTTTTCTGAAAAGGATTTGTAGAGAATCCTCATTTTTCTACATTTGCAACACTCAAAGGGATGGTGATATAGCTCAGTTGGTAGAGCATCGGACTGAAAATCCGTGAGTCGGTGGTTCGAGTCCACTTATCACCACCAACCCGGTCTTTGCAGATCGGGTTTTTTTGTGCCCTGTTTTTTTTTCCTGGTTCAACTATTTTTCTTCCTTTTTACTGCCAAAATATAAAATAGTCTGCATGCATACTATTTTTCATGTATTTAAAATTTAATCTAAGAACACTCCAATAAGGATGCATTAATAACATGGGGGGTTCCAAAATGGTTATTATAAATAAAATTGAAAAAAATTTTCCTCGATTGTAACTTTTTCCTGTTTGGAACATCATCTTCCTAAATGAAGTCATTTTTTGAAGCACATATCTGGCCCCTGCGAGATAGGCTATATCGGATGGTCTACTTATGGACCAAGGATCGCGACCTATCCGAAGATCTGCTTCAAACTGTCTTCTTCAAATCAGTGGAACGTCAAATAGATTTAGAAAACCATCCCAATATCGGTGGCTGGTTAGTTAAATGCTTAAAAAACGAAACCCTGATGCACTATCGAAAAACAAATAGATTGACTGGGTTGGAGGGGACTGAAGAACTTCCCCAACCTGAAATCGATAGCTATGAAAATAAAGATCAGCTGTTGCACATTTTCACCTTAGTAGACCACCTACCACAGAAACAAAAGGAAGTTTTCCTCCTTAGAGAAGTAGAAGAAATGAGCTATGAAGAGATTGCAAAGCTTTTGGAAATAACCTTGGAACAAGTCAAAATAAACCTCCATAGAGCCAGAAAAAATGTCAGGGAAAAATTAATCAGCCAAGGAATACATCGATGAAAACAAGATTAGAAACTCTCTTAGAAAAATACTGGGAGTCAGAGACCAGTCTCGACGAAGAACTAGAGCTCAAAACCTTACTACGGGATACAGAAGGATACCTAGAAGAAAAGACACTTTTTGGTCTATTGGATGACTTCAAATTGGAAATCCCAAAAAAAGTAACCTTTCCAAAGGAAAAGCAACGTCCAACTTTCCATATAGCTCGGTTGGGATGGGCAGCGTCTATAGCATTGTTG
>Ga0181562_10002471_pt1 | contig 14118 bp, 9 predicted proteins | sample 011ome_26_FD_139344 | JGI IMG/M metagenome (GOLD analysis project Ga0181562, IMG submission 139344) | Coastal salt marsh microbial communities from the Groves Creek Marsh, Skidaway Island, Georgia - 011511BT metaG (megahit assembly) | ecosystem: Environmental > Aquatic > Marine > Intertidal zone...
AAGAGGCTGAATAGTCGAGCTGTATGAATCGGCCTAGCGTGTTGAATAAACGAATGGCCACTAGTCCCCCTGCCTTAACCCTCAAAGTGGACGAAGCCGGGTTTGGGTATACCATTAACGGCATGTCTTCAGAATCTTCAAGACCTATATTACCTCCAATATTTTTGTAGAAAGTTTTGGATGAAGTAAGCACATAATCTCCTGAATTTTGTCCATTGCTATTGGTAAAATTAATTGCAGCATAAACTGTTATGCTATCTGGGAATGTCGTGCCGTCAACATCAAAGGTCCAATGAATACTGTCATTGGTTACCGCTGTACCGCTGCTAGTGTGCGTAATATAGTCACTGACTTTTTTTGCTCCAGCACCGGGGTTTGAGGTTGCAAATTGATTTCCATTTGCGTCTTCTACACTTGCCATAAAACCCACTTTAGAAGAAGCTCCATTTGGTTTTACTCCAATGGTTATACCGATAGTATTTCCATCGGAAATGCTATCGGTGGAAGATGAAATGGCAATAACTTCGCCTCCCATTGGGCTTCCAGCGCTATGACAGTAACCTCCGGAACAAGTCTGTCCGTTATCTCCGGGTGAACCACTTTTTCCTGCAGGTGCCCCCCCGCTGTTGGTGTACGAATATGTTGAGATGCCCATAAGGGCGATAGTGAGTAACGATTTCTTCATGGGGCGTCTTTTTAAAGTTAATGGAGAAACTCTGAGTTGAATTTATAACAATTTTTCACCTTTTGTGTTTAATTTCACAACCACTTCAAGAAAACTACACAAGCATGGTGGATCAATTTCAACATCCAGATTACTACCTACTAGATGAACTGCTCAGCGAGGAACACAAAATGATTCGGGACGCTACCCGCGAATGGGTCAAGCGTAGCGTAAGTCCAATCATTGAAGATTTCGCACAGCGTGCCGCCTTTCCGCAACACTTAGTAAAAGAAATGGGCGAGGTAGGGCTTTTCGGTCCTTATGTACCTGAAGAGTATGGAGGTGCCGGTCTAGACCACATCAGCTATGGACTTATGATGCAGGAAGTAGAGCGCGGCGATTCAGGCATTCGATCCACTTGTTCTGTGCAGAGCTCTTTGGTAATGTTTCCTATTTACGCTTACGGTAGCGAGGAGCAAAAGCAAAAATTCCTGCCAAAATTGGCCACTGGTGAATACCTCGGATCATTTGGACTAACGGAGCCGAACTTTGGGTCCAACCCGGGCGGAATGACGACCAACTTCGTTGAAGACGGCGATGAAATCATACTGAATGGTGCGAAGATGTGGATTTCAAATTCGCCGTTTTGTGATATTGCTGTTGTTTGGGCAAAAAATGACGCCGGACGTATCAAAGGTGTAATTGTTGAACGTGGCATGGAAGGATTTACCACACCAGAAACACACAACAAATGGTCGCTTCGTGCTTCAGCTACGGGCGAGCTCGTATTTGATAACGTTCGCGTCCCGAAATCAAATATTTTACCGGGTCGTGATGGCCTTGGTGCACCGCTATCTTGTTTAGATAGTGCGCGCTTCGGTATTGCATGGGGTGCCTTGGGCGCTGCTATGGATTGTTACGATACGGCGTTGAGGTATTCTAAAGAACGCATTCAGTTCGGCAAGCCTATTGCTGCTTTCCAGTTGCAACAGAAAAAATTGGCAGAGATGATTACCGAAATCACCAAGGCACAGTTACTGACTTGGCGTCTAGGTCATCTTAAAAATGAGGGCCGTGCTAGCTCTGCACAAATCTCAATGGCGAAGCGAAACAACGTGGAAATTGCGTTAAAGATTGCACGCGAAGCGCGTCAAATGTTAGGTGGCATGGGAATTACTGGAGACTTCTCAATCATGCGACACATGATGAATTTGGAGAGTGTGGTGACTTACGAGGGGACACACGATATTCATCTGTTAATCACCGGTCTAGACATCACCGGAGAAAACGCTTTCGTGTAGATTAATTTGTAATTCGAATCACATTTACCCCGTCAAAGGAACAGCTGTATTCTTTGATCGGCAGTGTGTAGCTGGTATCTACGCTTTGGCCATCTAGAAGTTGGTATTGGTGTGCATCGCACCCACAGGTAAAATAGAAGTCCCCATTCGTACTTTCTAGCACGCCACAACCGTCAGCCCAGTGTTCTGGACAAGCGGCTTCGTATGCGGCAAAATCATAGAATTGGCCGTCAAAATACCGGCGGTAAACTAGCACACCAGCATGACCAGCATTGGACAGTAATAATTGCCCGCCAACCACTGTAAGATTGAAGCTCGAGGGGTCGCTCACGTAGACCGTTTCATCGACCAAAGGTTCCGGAATATCGTATACAACATTTGTGTTGTTGCATGCACTTAATCCAAATACCAGCAACAGCAAGGCTTGTAAGGGATTGTTTATCAGTCTGTAAAGTCGTTCATTCATTGGCTGCAAGATAGCTCGATTTCCTTGTCAATTCTCCGGTTCTGATGCTTATATTTACGGACTTATAACCCAAAAGTAAAGCCAGTATTTATGGTCAAAAGAATACTCACGCTTATTATGGTCTTTGCTGTAGCGTTCAGCTACGGTCAAACACGTCCCGGTTCTATCAAGGGTACGGTCAAGGATAAGCGCACCGGCGAAGTCATTCCATTTGCTACGGTAATCGTAAAAGACAAGGATGTTGTCATTGCAACAGGAACGACAGATTTCGATGGAAAGTATAACATCAACCCAGTTAATGCGGGGGTGTACAATCTTACTTGTAATTTCATCGGTTACGCAGATTTTAACCTCAACGGTGTAACGGTTTATTCCGGAAAGCCCAAGGTGGTCAACTTCAACATGACCGTTGAGAGTACGATGATCCAGGAGGTAACGGTTACCGCCCCTGAAGAACTCATCGAAACGGGGAAGACCTCAGAAATTGTTACTTCAGAGGAAATCAAAAACCTTCCTTATCGTAATCTGAGCCAGATTGTTGGTACTACCGCGGGGGTATTCCAGCAAGACGGAAGCGGTTCGTTCAACGTCCGTGGTTCTCGTTCGTCTACCAACGTCGTCTTTATCGACGGGGTGAAGGTTCGTGGTGATGTCAATTTACCGCGTGATGCGATCTTGCAGACGGAGGTTATTGTGGGTGGTACACCTGCACAATACGGTGACGTTACCGGTGGTGTAATCGCAACTACGACGAAAGGTCCAGCACCATATTACTTTGGTTCTTCTGAGATTTTGACCAGCTCAGCTTTCGATCCTTATCACTACAACTTGGGCGCCCTTACCTTAGGTGGACCGATTATTAGAAACAAGAGAACAGGACAGCCAATCGTTGGTTTCCTACTCGCTTCAGAATTCCAATACAATCGTGACGGATCTCCGCGTTCGTTGACCACTTGGAAAGTGAACGACGATAAGCTAGCAGAGTTACAAGCCAATCCTTTGGTACCAGCCTCTTCAGGTTTCGGGGTACTCAATGCGGCGGATTTCTTGACGCAAAGTGATTTGTCATCTCAAAACTACCGCGAGAACGTGGCACGCACTTCGGTGCGTATTGCGGGTAACTTGAAGTTTGTGACTTCAGAGAAAACCACCCTGACTGTCGGTGGTCGTTACAACATGAACCAAGGCCGCAACGGCAGTAGATTCAATGAGTTGATGAACTATGGAAATAACTCGGTGTCGTTTGCGCAAGACTGGTCGACTTACGTCCGCTTCCAGCAACGTTTCGGCAACCCATCAGACTCTTCAAACTCGCTTATTCGTAATGCGTTCTATTCTATTCAAGTGGATTTTACACGTAACGAGCGACTCACTCAAGATGCACGCCATAAAGATAATTTATTCGCTTACGGTCACATTGGTACGTTTAAAACACAATATCGTCCCTTATATAACTTAGGTTCAGATACTATTACTGACCCGAACGATCCAAACTACGGAAAAGTGATGGATGCTTATACTCTCGCAGTATATCAGAGTGCCAATGTGGATTACACACCAGGCGAAAACAATCCAATCCTTTCAAACTATACCTCGAATTTTTACGACTTCGTTGATCAGAATTTGATTTTTAATAGAGCTCGTTCCCTTGAAGATATTCGTGCAGGTGGTGGTCTTCTCAATGGTGATCAGCCATCGTCAGTTTACGGTTTGTGGGGGAATGTTGGTGCGAATCAAGCCTCTTATGGGAAATCCTTAAATGACCAGTTCCGTATTACTGCCTCTTCAACCTTTGATATCAAGGACCACTCGCTAATTGTGGGTGTGGAGTACGAACAACGTTTCGACCGCTCATATAGCGTAGGTGCTACAGGATTGTGGACATTGATGCGTCTGTTGCAAAACGATGCCATCCGCGAATTGGACCTAAATAATCCAATCGCTTCCTACGACAATAATGGTGTATTCCAGGATACTCTGAACTATCCGCGTTTGTTTGATGCGGACAAACCTAGAACGTTCGATCGCAATTTGCGTGAAACCTTAGGTCTGGATCCAAACGGTACAGATTGGTTGGATATTGACTCGTACGATCCATCAACGTTCTCCTTGGATATGTTCTCTGCGAACGAATTGTTGAACATTGGTTCAAGCCAATACATTGGATACTACGGTTTCGATTATTTAGGAAACCGATTAACAACGCGGCCATCGTTAACAGATTTCTTTGCTACCGATGCTCAAGGAAATTCACCACGTCTCATTGGTGCCTTTGAACCTATTTACATGGCAGGTTATATTCAGGACCAGTTTACCTATGAAGACCTCTTCTTTAATATTGGTGTTCGTGTAGACCGCTTTGATGCCAACCAGCCAGTTCTTGCAGACCCTTATGTATTGTACCCAGCTTATTCTGTGAGAGATCTTGATGCAACGACCCTAGCAGGTTACGACGTACCGGAAGGTATTAGTGACGATGCGGTAGTTTATGTTGACGACCAGGAAAACCCATCGGCTATTGTAGGTTACCGCGAAGGAACTACTTGGTACACGGCAAACGGTGAGGTTGAGGCAAACCCAAAAAACATTGCGGATTTAAGTGGTGGTATTAAGCCATTCTTAAAAAATCCAGGTATTGAGGACCAGAAATTAGCAGTTACTGCAAATGAAAGTTTCAAAGACTACACGCCACAGGTTACTGTGAGTCCACGTATTTCGTTCCAGTTCCCCATATCGGATGAGGCAGAGTTCTTTGCACACTACGATATTATGGTGCAGCGCCCGGATCCTGGAGCAAATCGAATGAACCCGATCACATACTTGCAGTTGGAAAACGGAAATAATGGTGGAATTTTGTCTAATCCTGATCTGAGACCGCAGCGCACCACGGATTACGAGATTGGATTCCGTCAAAAATTGAACGACAACAGTGCCCTTAAATTGAGCGCCTTCTACCGCGAAATGCGCGATATGATGCAGTCGTTTAGTTTTACAGAGGCTTACCCAGTAACTTATATTGCTTTTGGAAACTTAGATTTCGGTACAGTAAAAGGGTATACGGTTCAGTATGATTTACGCCGTACAGGTAATGTTCGATTGAATGCAAACTACACCCTTCAGTTTGCTGACGGTACAGGTTCAAACTCTACATCTGGTGCAAATATTGCTCGTTCAGGTCAACCAAACTTGCGTTATATCCTTCCGTTATCGTACGACTCACGTCACCAGGTAGTAATGAATATGGACTACCGCTACGGTGGAGGTCCAGCATACAATGGTCCTGTATGGTTCGGAAAGCGCGTGCTTGAAAACGCCGGTCTGAATTTAGTAGTAAATGCAAATTCGGGTACACCATATACGCGTCGTGTTCTTGCCTACGGTTTGACAGATGCACAAACGCCAATGACCGGGAACATCAACGGTTCTCGTCTTCCATGGAGCTTCCGTGTGGATGCAACAGCAAACAAGGTGTGGAACTTTAACGAAGGCCCATTGAGCAACTTTGAGATCTACGTTCAAATGCTGAACGTTCTGAATACGCAAAATGTATTAGGTGTATATCCTTACACAGGATCACCTAGTGATGACGGTTACTTGAGTTCACCTCAAGGTCAAAACGCGATTCAATTCCAAGCGAGCGCACAATCGTTCGCAGATTTGTACAACATCAGCTTGGCAAACCCTGGTTTGTTCAGCTTGCCACGTCGTATCCGTCTAGGTTTACGCATTGGACTATAATTAAAAAGCATTCGAAAAACAGCATATGAAAAGAGTATATCTCCTTTTACTTTCAGCCGCTTTTACACTGCCACTTTCAGCCCGTGAGGTCCAAGGTGCCAGCGAGAATTCAGGTAGTGCCAATACCGGTTCTATGAAAACAGTCGAAGAACTTTGTCAGCCTTCAAAGGCCCAGAGTGATTTGAGCATCAACAACGTTCGTGCGACCATTCTCGGTGGTGGTGATATGTGGTGGGATTTGAACACTGCACGCTATGAGGTGCCAAAGGGATCGAACAAGCATTCTATGTTTGCGGGTTCATTATGGCTTGGTGGTGTAGACGAAGGCAATCAGTTGAAATTAGCAGCGATGACTTACCGTCAGTCGGGTAACGACTACTGGCCGGGTCCCTTAACTACTGATGGTACGGCTTCCACGAACAAAGAAATCTGTGATAAGTACGACCGCCATTGGATCATTTACCGTGAAGAGGTCGATGTTCACAAGGCGTGGTTAGAATGTTTGGACGATCCAAATTGTAACGATGCAGAGCTTTTTCCTGGTTATGAAAGCCAAATTCCACAAAGTATCAAAGATTGGCCAGGCAATGGTGTAGACGGCGAACTTCCCTACCAATTAGCCCCTTACATTGACCGCGATGGAGATGGCGTATACGATTACTTGGTGGACTATCCTGCATACGATATTGACAAAGAGTACGACTGTCGCGATAAGGAAACCGATGTTCTTTATGGTGATCAGACCATCTGGTGGGTTTATAATGACCGTGGAAACGTTCACACAGAATCTCAGGCAGGTGCCCTTGGTTTCGAAATACGCGCGCAAGCGTTTGCATTCTCGACCAACGACGAAGTGAACAATATGACGTTCAATAATTACCGAATTATCAACCGTTCTACGTTCCGTCTTACAAATACGTACTTCTCCACATGGTTTGATCCTGATTTAGGGAACTACACGGATGATATTATTGGTTGTGATATCGCGCGTGGTCTTGGATACTGTTACAACTCAGATACTGAAGATGAAGGTGCATTGGGTTACGGATTGAATCCACCTGCTGTAGGTTTCGACTTCTTCCAAGGTCCCTTCGCAGATTACTATGACGGACTGGATAATGACCGTGATGGTTGTGTAGACGGCGTGAAAGACCCTGAAACAGGAATCTGTGTGGCTGAAGATCCAGCAACGGGTGTGAACGAGCGTATCATTATGAGCCAGTTCATGTACTACAACAATACATCTTCAAATATTTCGGGTAATCCAGACAACGCAACGCATTTCTACAACTATATGCGTGCACTTTGGAAGAACGGTTCAGAGTTGATTATTGAAACGCCTTCGGGTCCAGGTGATCTTGGTAACGGTGATGGTTTTGTTGCTTCAGGTAACGGTACTTCAACTCGCTTCGCTTACCCAGGTATGTCTTACGATACTACGGGAGCGTACCCTCCATACTCACCAGTAGATTGGTGGGAGAGCCCAGCGAACAAAGAAGATAAGCGTGGTCTCCACAGTGCAGGTCCATTCTCTTTGGCACCGGGTGCATTGAACTTTGTAACTACCGGGGTAGTATGGGAGCGTGATCTCATCAATAATGACCTATTTGCATCTGTAGAGAAGGTGATCATTGCAGACGATAAAGCGCAGAAGCTGTTCGATAACTGTTTCCAAGTGTTGAACGGTCCAGATGCACCGGACGTAACTGCTCAAGAGCTTGACCGTGAGGTGATCTTGAAATTGACGTACGGCCCAGGTTCTAATAACGTAGGCTTTAGCTACCGCGAGCGCGATCCGCTAATCACAGTTAGTCCTGACGATCGTGATTCAATCTTGAATGCAAATCCAGATTACTTTGATTACAAGTTCGAAGGTTTCCAGATTTTCCAATTGGCGAATTCAGACGTAAGTATCTCTGATATCTACGATCCTACTCAAAGCCGTATGGTTGCTCAATGCGATATCAAGAACGGCCTAACGCAGCTCATCAATTGGGAAGTAGATCCAGACCTAAATGCATTGGTTCCACAAGACATGACTTTACAATCTAACAATGAAGGTATCTTTACTTCGTTCCAGATTACTGAAGATCAGTTTGCTACTGGTGATCGTACGTTGATCAATCACAAGGAATACTACTTTACTGTGATTGCTTACGGCCAAAACCAATACCAAGAGTTTAATCCGACTACTGCTCCTGGGGGTCAGAAGATTCCATTCCTAGCAGGTCGTCGTAACATTAAAACATACACTGTTATCCCGCATCAAATTGATTCTGAAAAAGGCGGTACTGTTCAGGTTGCTCAGTATGGAGACGGCCCTATCATTAAACGTCTTGATGGTGTCGGTAACGGTGGTACAGAACTTGAACTGCTTCCCGAAGAGGTAGATGCAATCATGAGTGGCGACTCTGACGGTCAACCTTCGTACATGGGCGGTATGGGACCTGTTGCGATCAAAGTGGTCGATCCCCTTGAGGTAAAAGATGGCTTATACACCTTAACTTTTGATGCTGCGAATGGAACAGCAAACTGGGACATCACAGATGCTGATGGCGCTGTGGTTGCAGAATCTGACACAACAATTTCATTCTACAATGAACAGATCATTCCTGATCTTGGACTTTCTGTTGCTATCCAGCAAGCATCAGCACCGGGTGGTGATGATGAAGGATCCTACGACAATGGTGTGATTTTCTCTGAGATTATTTATGACGATCCATCGAAAGAGTGGTGGTCGGGTATTAAAGATGATAAATCGTACACACCTTACAACTGGATTCTTGCTGGTACTAACAGCTTCCCAACAGAGGAACCAGCAACGTTATACCCAGATCAAGATGGTGATGCCAAAGGATACTTTGAAAACATCGTTGACGGAACTTGGGGGCCTTACATGTATGCTTCGGGAAACAACCGTGTAAATGTGAACGGATACCCGAACTATGGTATGGGTCCAGCGGTGACGATTGGACGTAACTTGAACGATGCAGCTGATTTACATTCAGTGGATATAGTCTTTACTCAAGACGAAACTAAATGGACTCGTGTTCCTGTTTTTGAACTGGCTGAAGAAGCAGGCTTGAGTGAGCATGGTGATAAGAAATTGACACAACGTCAGGATACTTCTTGGACTTTGAAAAATGGAATCCTTGTACAGGATCCAAATATGGCTCCAGGATGGTCATACTTCCCAGGTTACGCTATTGACGTAGAATCTGGTAAGCGCCTATCAATGGCCTTTGGTGAAAACTCATGGTTGCCGGGTGAAAACGGTAATGACATGCTTTGGAACCCAACGGATCGCGAGTTCTTGCCGCCAGGCAACACAGTAAATGGTGGTTACGTGTTTGGTGGCCAGCACTACATCTACGTATTTGCCGACGAAGATAAAATCTCTGGGAGCAATGTAGACCTTTCTTACTCTGGTCCTAATGTGAACAACTGGCCATTGAAAGATTTGATGGAAGATTTAGTGAAGACTGGGGGATTAGGAAATATTGCACGAGCTAATTTCTGGAGAGCTTGTCGCTGGATAGGGATGCCGACGCTTCGCCCAGGACTAGAATTTGATCCTTACTCGGAGCTTCCTACAGAGACGCGAATTCGCATTCGTATGAATGCTGCATATCAAAATAGTCAATTGGCAGATGCGCCAAACGGAGGTTTACCTCAATTCCAGTTCAATACGTCGAATATTGCTACGAAGACATTTATTGATTCAGTAGGTTCGAGTGCTCTTGAGACCATTCGTGTTGTACCGAATCCATACTATGGATTTAGTGCCTACGAAGGTTCACAGCTGGACAACATAGTGAAGATTACAAACCTACCCGAAACATGTACAATTAGCATCTTCTCTACTTCCGGTACCTTGGTACGTCAGTTGAGAAAGGACAACTCACTCACGTTCATTGAATGGGATCTAAAGAATACGTATAATGTTCCTATCGCATCCGGCGTATACATCATTCATGTAGATGCTGGTGCCTTGGGCGAGAAGGTTGTGAAGTGGTTCGGGGCACTCCGTCCAGTAGATTTGAACTCATTCTAAGAGAGAATATAAATGAATATGAAGAAATATATCATTGCATTTTGCACACTGGCCCTAGTAGGGAATGTACAAGCGGGAAACCCGCAGCGTGCAGGTTCGGCGGGTGCTTCAGAATTATTGATTAACCCATTTGCTCGTTCATCGGGCTGGGGCTCTGTAAACGTTGCGGGAGCAAGCGGTATGGACGCCTCATTCATAAACATCGCAGGTATTGCGGCAATGGAAGGTAATACTCAAGTTACCTTTAACAACACACAGTGGTTGGTTGGTGCCGGGATTCAGATGAACGGTGCAACACTAGTGCAGCGCGTAAGCGATGTGGGTGTCCTAAATATGGGAATCAGCGCGTTTGACTACGGCGAATGGGAAGTAACTACAACGGACCAGCCTGAAGGTACCGGTGCGACTATCTCCCCACAGAGTATTGTGATCAACTTAGGCTACGCACAGAAGTTTACAGAAAACATCTATGGTGGTGCTAATGTAAAAATCTACAGCAGCTCGATTTCTAACTTAAATACGAGTGGTGTGTGTTTCGATGCTGGTGTTCAGTACCGTACAGGTATTGATGACCGATTCAAATTTGGAATCACTTTGCGTAACGTTGGGCCAGGTATCACGTACGAAGGTGACGGTTTAGGGGTAACTCTTCCAGTTCCTACCTATGGGGTTGCGTATACGCAGACATTTGAAAGCCGCTCTGCGATTTTCGAGCTCCCAACAGCATTGAGCATTGGCGGTTCGTACGACTGGTTGCTTGAGAATGGAAAGGTAACGGGTGCATTGAACTTTACTTCGAACGCCTTTGAAAAGGATACCTACCACGCAGGTGTTCAATACAGCCTAAAGGATTTGTTCCAAGTTCGCGTCGGTTACGTTGCAAGAGACAACCGTGCCGACGGTATCGGTACTTCTGCCATCTCAGGAATCTGCGGTGGATTCAGCTTTAATGTACCTACAAGCGACGACGGTTCTTTTGCCATTGATTATGCATATCGTGGAACAACTTCAGCGTTTAGTGGAATTCACACCATCGGTGCAAGAATCAATTTGTAATTAGAAAGATTTTATACCTTTGAACTAAGAGAGAGGCCTTCTGTGGCCTCTTTTTTAGTCAAAACCTATTCGTTATGTCAGCAGTAAGTTATTATACCGCAGAAGGACTAAAAAAGCTTAAGCAGGAACTTGAGCAAATGAAGACCATTGAGCGTCCTAAAATCTCTCAGCAGATTGCAGAGGCTCGTGATAAAGGAGATTTGAGTGAGAACGCAGAATACGATGCTGCGAAAGAGGCTCAAGGTCTACTTGAGATGAAGATTAGTAAGCTTGAAGATGTGCTGGCAAATGCCCGCATCTTAAGTGAAGAAAATATCGATCTCAGCAAAGTTGGTGTCTTGACGAAGGTGAAGATCAAAAACCTTGCGAATAGCGCGACTATGGAATACTCGCTTGTCGCCGAAAAAGAAGCAGATATTCGCAAGAACAAGATCTCTGTAAGCAGTCCTATTGGAAAGGGATTATTGGGTAAAAAAGTAGGGGAGACCGCTGAAATTCAAGTACCTCGTGGGGTAATGAGTTTTGAAATCCTTGAAATCTCGATGGCCTAGAAACATGGCTAGCATCTTCACGAAAATCATCAATGGGGAAATCCCATGTTTTAAAGTGGCGGAGGACGATAAAAACATCGCCTTCCTCGATATACGGCCTATAAAAAAGGGACATATATTGTGTGTGCCAAAGCTTGAGGTCGATGAGCTTTATGAGTTGCCAGCGGATGATTACCAAAGCCTCATGGCGTTTTCGCAGCGTGTCGCTCAGAGCTTGAAGCGCGTGGTGCCTTGCAAAAGAATAGGCTCCTTAGTCTTGGGTATGGAAGTGCCGCACGCACATTTGCATTTGGTACCCATAAATGATGAACATGAATTAAGCTTTGCTAATGCGCAATCCGGGGTCCCTCAAGAGGAGATGATTGCTCTTGCTCGCGCTATTTCAGACGATCTGGATTCTGTTGAATAAAGGCCTCCCAGCTGCCGCCTTTCCCTTTTGCTTTTGGTCTCTTTCCGCCTGAACCGTGCTTAGGAGCCGGTATGCCGCTAGTCTGTGCATGATGACACACGGCTGCTGCGAGTGCATCTGAGGCATCAAGGTATTTATGGCTTACACCAGGATACATACTCTGGAGCATTCCACTAACTTGTTCTTTACTGGCATTCCCGTTTCCTACAATACTTTGCTTAATTAAGCGAGGACTGTATTCAAAAACCGGAATTTTCTTGGATAGTGCTGTGGCCATACAGACGCCTTGAGCGCGGCCAAGCTTTAACATAGACTGTACGTTCTTGCCAAAGAAGGGAGCTTCTAGTGCCATTTCATCAGGCTTGTACAATTCAACTACCTTACTGAGCTCTTGAAAAATATGAGACAACCTTGTGTAGTGATCGAGCTTGGCATTGAACTTCAATACATCAAGTACTATGGGCTGAACTTTGCCTTTTACAATATGAACGACACTATAGCCCATGACTACAGTCCCAGGGTCGACACCTAAAATGACTTTTTCTATAGCCTGGGAATCCGCCATATCAAATGATTAATCCAACAATAGCAGCAGTATAGAGTGATGCGACAGTTCCGGCGATTAGTGCCTTGATACTGAGTTCACTGAGATCTTTACGGCGCGAAGGAGCAATAGTTCCAATTCCTCCAATTTGGATACCAATACTCGCAATATTGGCGAATCCACACAGCATGTAAGTACTAAGTGTGATAGAACGCTCTGAGGCAAACAACCCGTCATTCTTCATTTCGGTCAAGCTCTTGTAAGCATAGAACTCGTTGAGTATGGTTTTTTCACCAAGCAACTGACCAACTAATAACAGATCGGCAGGTGGAACCCCTAAAATCCATGCGATAGGGCTCAATAACGCTCCCATAATAAACTGCAATGAGAAGGTATCGTATCGTCCATCTGTAAAATCAGCGGCCCAGTCATTTAAGCCGGTCCAAGAACCAATACCTTCAACAAAGAGATAATTAACTCCATAAACTAGAGCAGTAAATACCAATAGCATGGCACCAACATTTACAGCAAGTTTAACCCCTTCTGTGGTACCGTTTGAAATGGCATCGAGTGCGTTCGACCCCATGTCCTGAGAACTAATCTCCGCTACTTCCTCCACGTCTTCAGTTTCAGGTAATAAGATTTTCGCGCTTATTAAGGCTGCAGGAGCGGAAAGAATAGAAGCTGTCAAAAGGTGTTTGGCAAAAAATAATTGGCGTTCAGGATCTTCGCCACCCAAATATCCTATGTATGCGGCCAAAACACCACCGGCGATGGTAGCCATACCGCCACTCATTAAACTGAGCAATTCCGAACGGCTCATCTTAGCGATATATGGTTTTACCAGCAAAGGCGCTTCAGTCTGTCCGATAAAAATGTTTCCGGCAGCGGCGAGCGATTCTGCCCCAGATAGGCGAAGTGTTTTCTGCATGACCCAAGCCATGGCTTTCACGACTTTTTGGAGAATTCCGAAATAGTACAATAAGGACGTGACCGCGGAAAAGAAGATCACCGTCGGCAATACTTGGAAGGCGAAAAGGTATCCAAAGCTTTTGGTATCTGTTATTAGACGCCCAAAGAGGAAGGTAGATCCTTCACGTGTAAAGTCCAACAAGGTTACTGCAGCGAGACTGAATTTTTCAAAAGCCCAACTTACACCAGGTACCGTGAGTACCAGAAGTGCAAGGATAATTTGTAACCCAAGGCCCTTTGCAACCATCCACCAGTTAATGGCCTTTTTATTTGAACTGAAAAGCCACAACACGGTGGTGAGTACGGCGATTCCTAAAATACTTCTCAGGATCATTTGAGCTTATCTAATTTATCTCTAAGCCT
>Ga0181562_10002495_pt1 | contig 14045 bp, 11 predicted proteins | sample 011ome_26_FD_139344 | JGI IMG/M metagenome (GOLD analysis project Ga0181562, IMG submission 139344) | Coastal salt marsh microbial communities from the Groves Creek Marsh, Skidaway Island, Georgia - 011511BT metaG (megahit assembly) | ecosystem: Environmental > Aquatic > Marine > Intertidal...
CATTGATTGGATAAACTGCCTTATCCGTACTTAGTGCAATAACCTTTTTAACGCCGGCCGCAATAGCTGAATTTAATAAATTTTCAGTACCAATAACGTTAGTTTTGACTGCTTGCATTGGATAAAACTCACATGATGGGACTTGTTTTAAAGCGGCCGCATGAAAAACATAATCAACCCCTCTCATAGCATCGTCAATTGAATTTTTATCTCTTACATCACCAATATAAAACTTAAGCTTATCATTGTTGTAAAGCTTTCTCATATCATCCTGCTTAAGCTCATCTCGAGAGAAAATTCGTATTTCTTTAATATCAGTAGTTAAAAACCTTTTTAATACAGCGCCACCAAATGACCCCGTTCCACCAGTGATTAATAAAATTTTATCTTTAAAAATATTTTTCTCCTGTTTTAATAAAATAAAAATTTAACTGTTTTTTTTACAGTTTTATTCCAGTCAAACTTTGAAGCTTGCTTGGTAGATTTTTTTGATAATTCATCGATCATACCCTGCTGGCCTTCAATTTTTCTAACCTTGTTTACTAGAGTTTCGGGTATATAAGGATTGAAATACTCTACCGCATTCCCTCCAAATTCAGGCATTGGTTGAAAATCAGAACAAATTATAGGCTTTCCGGCTGAAAGTTTCTCAAGTAATATATTTGGACAGCATTCACACGATGATGCAAAGATCATCACTCTTGCTGATTTATATAAATCAGGAAGTTTTTCATAATCAACTTTTCCAAGATAAACTACTTTTCCATGAAGTTCAAGTTCATCTATCATAGAGACAACCTCCTCTCCATAGTCATTATATTTTGGCCCGACTAGCACAAGAGGATATTCAAACCCACCCTCCATTAGCACCTTCCATGCTTTTATTATTTCTTTTTGAGCCTTATAAACATCAAGTATTGAAACATAAAGGTAAAATTGATTCTCTTTTAGGTTGCCTGGTAATTCATATATGCATTTTGATTTCAAAAACAAACTATCAATGCCATGAGGAATGACCATGCTTTTTTTGTCTATCTCTTGAATATAATTTTTTACAATCGATTTAGAATATTCCGAAATAAACACAACCTTATCAGAAATTTTATACGACTTCAAAAATACATATCTAAGTATCCATAATTTAAATCGAACATAGGAGAATAATGGAAACCTCTTTCTCTCACGCTCATCAAACGGAAGCATATTTCTAAGCGCTGTAACAGATACAACTCCTTTAGGTACTTTTGTAATCATAACCCCACCAGGAGCATAATAAACATCTGTATCTTTTCTAGTCAAAAAAGATGGCAAATAAAAGCACTCCCAAAGCGTGCGATGTATAACGCTTTTTGATGCCCATGTAGCCTCATACAGCCTAACACGACTTGTGCTAAAGCTCTCAAATACACCCTTATTATAACTATTTACAAGTAATAAAATTTCATCGTCACCTTCCGGAAAGTGACGTAAAAAATTTATAATATAAGTTTGGCCACCGCCACGCATTGCACTTAATGCATTAACTACAATTAATTTCACTTATTTAAAGAATTAAATTCAAGAAGCATAATAACAGCCCAAAGCAAAGGGTGGGAATTTCGCTCACCAGATTTATGCAATTTATACAAATCAATTACTGCTTTTTGATTCACAGGGAGTCCAATATAATACTGAGGGTTGTAAACTCTCTCTTCTGCAAAATCTGAAAGCTCATTGCGTAGCCAGGAATCGATAGGAACTCCAAAACCCTGTTTTGGTCGATCTATTATTGAGCTAGGTATATACCTATACGCCAATTTTCTCAACAAATATTTACTAGTACGGCCTCTTAATTTCCAATTTATTGGTAATCTCATGCCCCACTCTACAATCTCACGAGACAATATTGGCGCACGAGTTTCCAATGAAAATGCCATACTTGCGATATCAGTTTTTTGTAAATAATCATCACTAAGAGTGTACATCATGTCCAGTCTCATCCCCCTTTCACCTGCATCAATATTTTTTGGAAATTTAGATGCGCTATATTCAAATATATCTTGAATCCCTTTTGTATTATTTAAAATATTGGTCGAAACTAGGCTTTTAAAATCTTTAGAAATGCTGCGCGAAAAAGCAAAAGCTCTTGCAGAATTTGATTCTTTTAACATTGAACTTAGCAACTTTAAATTATGATTATGTGACAGTCCTACAGCCCCTGACATAATTCTTCTAATCCAATCTGGCATTGAAAAAAAAGGTGCTACTGTTTTTGCAATATCATAATAATGATAGCCACCAAAAATTTCATCCCCTCCATCGCCTGTCATGCACACTGAAACATGTTTTTTAGCTAATCTAGAAACAGCCATTGTGGGAAAAGCAGCGCTATCAAAAAAAGGCTCGTCATAATTTTTAAAAAAATTTGGCATTAAATCTAATAATTGATTCACATGTAAATTTTCACAATAATGGTCTGTTTTTAAAAAATTAGAAACAGACTCTGCATGCATACTCTCGTCGTATTTTTCTACATTAAAACCTATTGTAAAAGTTTTCACTGGATTTATAGAATTTTTATTCATTAGCGCAGTTAGTAAAGAGCTATCAATTCCTCCGGATAAAAAAGCACCAAGTGGCACATCACTATCCATTCTAAGTTTTACACTATTGGTTAACAGGTCATCCAATTCATCTAGCAACACATCCTCTTTACAACTTTTTAACGATTGATCAGGTTCAATATTACAAAAATCCCAATAACGAATAATTTCAATTCCACTCTCATCAGAGATTAAATAATGAGCCGCAGGTATTTTTTTAATTTCACCATATATAGAGTTCGGCGCTGGAATGTAGCCACATTCTAAATATAGCCTTATTGCCTGCTCATCATATTCGTGAGATAAGTCAGGAAATAAGGTAAATAATTGACTAAGTCTCGATGAAAATCCAAATTGGTTGATTCCTGAATGGTAAAAAAATGGCTTTTCTCCCATTCTATCTCTTGCAGCAAAAACCTTTCTTTTGTGTCGATCCCAAATAACAAATGCAAACATTCCTTCAATTTTATCAAGTAATTTAATGCCGCCCCATTTAACCCAGCCCTGAAGAAGTACTTCAGTATCACTATCCCCTTTCCATTGATAAACGTCATCGGAAAGACTTTTTCTAAGCTCTCTAAAGTTATATATCTCCCCATTAAAAACACATACATAACGACCATCTAACGACTCCATTGGCTGACATCCTGCATCTGTCAGATCGTGGATAGATAATCGAGTATGCCCCATGCCACAACCTTCATTGTTCCAGTAACCTACCCCATCAGGACCTCGATGTTTCAAAGAAGCGGCAGCGTCCACTAAAGCAGATTGATCTACCTTTGATTTATCAAAATTAATACGTCCTAAAATTCCACACATAATTCTAATTCCTGTTTTAAGCTACTCTGCATAAATATAATTAACCATAATAAGTTATCTTATTTTTTAAATTTTCTGTGCAGGCTCTACCACATGCCTAATTGCCAAATAATACTAAACTCATATACTTTTTAGTATTTAAATGTAAAAATGAGAGCATGCTTACTAGAGGTGTTTTTTAATTTTATTTATCCATTTATTAGAAAGCCTTCTTGGAAGCCTCTCTCCGAATATTTTTTTTTCTACCACTTTGCAAAAGAAATTAAAATTTATTATTACAAGACTTAAAAGCGTTAAGGATTTATATAAAAAATATTTTCTTTTCTGAATTAAATCAAGCCACCTCTCTCTCTCTCTTGAATACTCTAGCAGCCCAGCTTTTTCAACATGGATAAAAATCCAGCTTAAAAAAGAATTCCACTCATCTATTGAATAGTCTTTAGAGGGGTCTGGGAACCCTTCTTCTCTAATAAAATGACATGTTGCAATAGCTATACTATATTTAATTTGCTCAAATCCAAAATTTGTTTTAGAGATATTCGACCCATGATGACGATATTCTACCAAAGGATTTGAATCTAATAAAAAACTCCCATACTGCAAAAGACGTAGCCATAAGTCGTAATCTTCAGAACGATAACAACGGGGATTAAATCCACCTAAAGATTGCACTACATCAGTTTTATACATTAATGACGAATGAGGCGGAAACCTTTTAAGCTGAACAAGGTTCTTTTTAACAGTCTTACAACAGAAATAATACCTTTGAAGCGAAAGTCTATTGCCTTTTTCATCAATTTCAAAAGAGTTAGCCCCTATTAGAACGGCATTAGAATTATGTGGGGTAAGGGTAAGAAGCCCTAATTGGCTTTCAATTTTATTAGTCAAAAAAATATCATCAGCATCTAGAATGGCCAGCCACTCTCCTTTAGCTTTTTTAATAGCTATATTTCTAGCAGCAGCAGCACCTACATTACTAGCAAGGGAGACAATTTTAATACGAGAGTCTTTATTTGAAGCTCTCTTCATTATTGACAAACTATCATCACTTGATGCATCATCAACAATTATCAGCTCCAGATCATAGAATGTTTGATTTATAACGCTATCGATGGCAAGGTTAATAAATGGGGCGGCATTATGGCATGCCATAATAACAGATACTTTAGGATCTTTAATTAAGATCATTTTAGAAATTCATCTCTAACTGCTTTAGAATAAAAAATTTGATACGCCCCACCTCTTTGATTTAAATTTTTAACCATGAATCTGGCAGTAAGCCTTCAAATCCCCAGGCTGTAACTTGACTGCCACTAATCTCACTCTTAGGTGAAATTATATATTTTTCTTCATTTTCTGACAACCAGGCGCCCCACCAGCTAAAGGTGCTATTAGCAATAATAAAATGTTTACACTGTGTCATTAACCATAGATCAGCATAAGCATTAACATCACCTTTATTGTGCGAAATATGCACAATGCGATTTTCAGATAAGGGAATATATTCTAGGGCCGCATCAGGCTGATCAGAAAAAATAAAGTAAACTGCATTAGGGGTTAGTTTTTCCATTCTCTCAATTGCGCGACGGTAATAACTACTAGCAGTATCATTAAAATCATCATCTGGCATATCAAAAAATCGAACATGAACTGCTACCGACAAACTACTTTGAATACGTGCTGCCATTGCTATATTAATCTTATCAGTTGGGGGTGTGATTTTCAAGTCATCTCGAATTACTGTCTCAATATCCTTAAAGTACCTCTCACTTTGCCAATAACCTTCTATATACACACTACCATGCGGTCTATAGTTAAGTAAACGATTATCATATTTAACACCTTTTTGTTCAATTAATGTTCGATTCTCAAACTTACGTAATCGATTAAAAACTCTCAGTAGGTAGCGCCGAATTAGTGAGAAAGGCTTTAAGCATTCAGCATTTGAAGCTATACGACTAGTTATATTGAAATTGCCAAGCTGGTAATTGCGTCTATAGTCATGGTCACGTGAAAAACCGCTAATATTATCAATAACCAACTCGACATTATTATTTAATGCCAAGCGTCGCATAGCGGCATAGGAAAATAATTGATTTCCAAGTCCTCCTTTAATTCGTACTATAATTTTATTCATATCTTGATGGGATTTGAAAACAATAGGCTAATTTTATGCATTATTGACAATATAAATAGAATGATAAGTGCATTTATAATATTTTTTTCACCATACCACATCCAATGGGGCAATACTGTAACAATAGTACACATGGAAGAAAGATTGTACACATTGATTTTCTTAAGACTCTTCTTTTCATAACGAGTGATCATATAACCAAAAATTATGAGAATCGCAATCACTCCAATAATTTGAAAATTCATAAATGGTACAACCACTGCATGTGTGCCGCCCATACCATAACGCATTTCATATGCTGGACCACGAGAAGCATCTATAGGGCGGACATAGCCAATAATATCTGCTATAAACCCTGGAGGTAAAGATGCAAATAAATCAAGATAAGTCTTCCCTAATTTTAAAGGAAGTAATCCATAAATATAATCACCTGCCACTGAAAGTGGAGTTAAAAGAGCACCTGACCATGTTCCAGATAGTAAATTAGAAATGCTAATAATATTGGAGTCTTTCAAGTCGTTAAATAAATACAATATATCGTCTATATTTGAAATATCCGCAAGCAAAGATCGTACCGACCCTACCACCATAGAAATTACAAATAAAGAAATTATGCTTATTCCCAATATAGCCCAGGGAAATTTTTTTTGTTGATTCAGCTGTGTAAGCCCCTTTGCCCAATAAAAATAAACTAGCATAACTCCTAAAACAAAAGGTAATGACTCTCGATCACCTCTTAGTAATTGCAAATAGATTACAACAAATACAATGCTAAAAAAAATAATCAATTTTTTATTTTTTTTTCTTGATCTATTGCAATCTAATATAGCGTCACTAAAAGCGAACGCGAGTATTACATATGAGATTAACCATGCACTAGAAAAATTAGAGTTTTGTAAATCAGATATTGATGTAGTATATTTTGCAGTGAAAATCACATCCTGTGGAGCGGACAACCAAGATAGAGAAATACCAATAACCACCCAAATAATCCATATTGGCATCGCAAGAGAGTTATTTAACTTTAATTTGGTATAAGCATCTAAATTAATACTAGGTAGAATTTTTCTATTATCCAGTGCAGCACCAAATATAAAACCAAGCCCGCCTACGGCACCAATCATAGCTGTTAGAATAATAACCTGCTCATCAACCATGTAAGGATTGATAGCCAACCCCCATAAAAGCAATGGATCTTCATAAATAAAATCGAACCATAGATACGGTACGATATGGATGAATGGAAATGCGTACACTATCCAAGTCATTAATGTTAAAAAACCTATTTGATTATCCAGAAACCGCCTAAGTAAAAGAATAGAAACAATTGTAAAAATACCAACAGAAATCAGTATGGGGAAAAAAATATCATTATAAAATAAAATAGTGGCAACCAAACCTAGTGTAAAAATTACCAAAAATTCATAAACATATATCATACGTATAGCCATATCCCTAAATCCATTCCTATTATTTATCTTTGATAATCCATATGCACTAAACTTTATCCTTTATAGCTTTTCTTTTAATAAGACTAAAATTGAGAATAAGCCAATTTCTAGTAACTTTTGTAGAGAATAATGTAGCAAGAATTACTATAGAAGAAATAAAAATTAATCCAATCAGCAAACCTACTCTCGATAAATTATTAGGAAGAAGGAGATACAGAAACCAGGTCACCCCCGCAGAAATAAGGCCGGGCAATGCGACATCATAAACAAACCATTTTATTTTTTGATCTCTAAGCAGGCGTCTATGCATAATTGGCATAATAACTACTAAGCGAATAAAATTTACAATTAATAATAATATTGCTACATCAATAGCTATAGCCCCTCCCCCTAAAATATAAGAGAATACCCCAAAAAATATAATTGAAAGAATATTTACATTAGTAATAAGGGCAGTCCAAGAATGAGCGTACTGAAGCGCTGCTGGCATATATATCAAGCTAGATAAGGCTCTAGAAACTACTAAAATACTAACTAACAGGTAAGTATTTTCAACTGTTGTAATATTATTTATCCAAAGACTAAGTATTTCAAAGGAAAAAAAGAAAAGAATTGAGGAGGTTGAAAATACAACAACTGACATCAACTGACAACCCTTATGGTACAGTAATTCCAACTCTAGTAAATTACCCGTTTTTACCAACTGAGAGAATCTTGGAAAAAGTGCGTTAAAAATAGAAACAATAAAGTATGAAAGGGTATTAGCTACAACAGATGCTAGAGCATAGTACCCAAACATTTCTAGAGATAAGACCTTACTAAGAATTATTTTATCAATCTGTGAAAGAACAACAGATGTTAGTGAGACCAGCATCATTCCAGCTGAAAAACCCCATATCGAACTCAGTAAACTAAATCTGAAGCTACTTGAAATATCTGAAGGAGGTAGACTCCTCCATAAAGCTGTACCAAAAAATATTGTAGAAAAAAAACCGGCTAAGACTTGCCATAAAAAAAAAGCTTGAATTGTTGGAGAGATCAGCCAAAGAATCATAACGGAACCCAATCCTTTTATAATAACAACAATAACATCAATAAAACTCAAAAGAACTTGCCTTTGCAAACCCATTAAGCCGCCGGAATAAAGACTTGAAGGCCATTGAACTGCAATAGCAAAACCCATAATTATTATTATTTGACGAATATCATCCTTTGAAAACTGATCAAAATTTAACCAGTATTGTGCAATTTGCTCAGATAACCCAACAATTATTAGTACAATAAAAATACCAATTCCCCAGTATACAACCTCCAAAGTTCGAACTAAATCACGCATCTCCTGCTCGCTTCTTTCTGAAATAGAAAGTCGTGCAATCTCTCGATTTAATGCTGTACTAAGCCCCATATCCATAAGACTAAAAAAAGCTTGGATAGACATGAAAAAACCAATCAGCCCATAAGACTCCATTCCCAGAAATTTTATATAAATTGGCACAAAAGCGAGTGACATTAAAGCTAAAAATATTTTAGAACCAAAGTTAGCAAAAATATTTTTTTCCATTTTTTTCATAATTAACTTTTATCTTGAAAGATAAGGACTTGGAAAATAAAAAAAATCAAAGGCATAAAGTAATAATGACATTAATCGGACACTTGTCTAATTATTAATATTAGTTTTAATAATTTTTTTAATTAAAACTTTAAACCTTTCATATAAAGAATTCCAATAAAACTTATATATGTTAGAATATGGCCAATAAGAATTTTTCCTCATTTCTGGATAATGCTTATCTATTAAGAAAAGAATAACATCCACAATTTCTTTTCTTTCACTTTTCATTTCAACAACTAATCTAAAAAAGAAAAGCCTAGGCTCTAAAACATGTTTTCTAAACATATCCTGGCTTACCCCCCTAGTTGAACAATATTTGGCCTGTATAGGTGTAATAAAAAAAATATCTTGAATTGTTTTAAGGCGGTCTTTCAGAACCTTGTCAGGATTAGTATCATGCAGTCTATAATAGGAAATCAATTTACTAGTAACAACCATTCCTCCGTGAAAAGAAACGCGAGAATACAAATCCCAAGTATTTACTCTATCCAGATGCTCATCAATAAAATGCTCATCAATAACTTTATTGCGCTTAATCAATCTTGAGCTAAGCTCACCAGGAAGCCCCTGTAAAGCCTTAAGAAAAGCCTTCTCAGGGGGCATATACCACTCTCTTTTTAATGCCTGCTTTATACTGATATTTTTCTTATAAAACACTCCCTTAGAAGTGATAAAGTCAAATCTTCCAGCAATTAATGAGGCTTTTGGATATTTAACAGCAAGATTAATTAAAAACAAAAGACTATCTTGATCAGCTAATAAATCATCTGCTGGAAGCAACATTATATAATCTCCCTTGGCCATACGGAGACTTGCATTCATATTCTCTGACATGGATAGAAAGCAAGGCTGAATAACATACCTAATCAAAGGATTGCTCTTACTGCATTCTTTAACACTCAATAAAGTATTATCGGTTGATTGGTTGATTGAAATTACTATCTCGTAATTATGGTAAGTTTGAAACAAAACTGATTTTAATGTTTTTTTAATCTCATCCTGGCAATTATATGCAGGTATGCAAATACTAATTAATGGGGTCGGTATCATAATTTAACTTCCTAGTGACTACTTTTGATTAGCTTTACATTAAAAATAATAATAAACTTAATACTTATAGCGCATAAGGCGTTTTATAGCTCTTATAGCTATCTCTTCAAGCCAAAATATAAAATCTACCACGCCAATCTTATGAACACTATGGAGTGATACGCTGGAAATAAGTTTATCTATAGAGTAGCCTGCGATATCTAAATAGTTAGATGGATATTTCCTTAAATAACTTAACAATCGAATTTTTCGAACCCTGGAATCAATAACACCCTTCCATTTGATATCATTTTCTCGAACTTTTTTATACTTTGTCTCACTATTATTATCACTAAGGCCGTATGCTAATTTAACTTTAAACGACTCATTAATCATGTCCTTTTGGTATGGAATATTTAAATAGTCGCAAATATTCTCAACTGTAGACTCTGGATTACTGATTAAATCTTCATATCTAACAATATGCACCTCATCAGTATATGACTGAACAAATGATCCAATTAAATTTGGGCCCGTATAAAAATCATGATCTAGATGATCCAGTCGGCGCATTTTACCCTCTAAAAAATAATCAATATTAGAGGCAAACAAAGAGACAGGGTTGCGAAAAAGAACTATGAATTTTGCACCTGGAAAACATTTATATATCTCATCAAGTATCAAATAATAGCGTGGAGTTTTATCAAGAAAGTAGCTTGCACCAGAGCCAAGTTCATTATAAATAGACTCTGAAAATTTTCTGATCAAATCATACTTAAAGGATTTATTAGCCACATTAAGCATGATATTTTTATATGCATAAACTGACGTTTGATGTCCATATTCAGCCTTTACACCCTCTTTTTTATCCATATAAAAAAGAGGTAAAAGAAACCATGTCTCCGAACTAGAATCCACCTCCAAATGAGACATTAAAATTTTCTGAAGAAATGTTGACCCTGAGCGTGGGAGTGAAATAAGAAATATTGGACTTTGAGATTGGGTAGGCATTAATATCTCCTGTATTTAATTAATAAAACAAATCATATTTTCATACACTCTGAAGATCTTTTTCCACTTAATAGCGCATCATCACTCCAATAATACTTCCATTCGCCAAATCTACCCACAAGTGCCAAATTTCCACTTGTTTCTTTTTCTTTTCTATCCCAGTTGGTCGTAGATTCCAATTCATCTTCTCTTCTAATTAGACCGAACTTATCCAATTCATCAAAAATAACCCTTAACGCTCCTTTTCGATTATGGTCAAAAATAACGTTTGCATAAGGAGCCCATCTTGTGTGAAATTGAACATTGTCTTTTTTAACATCTTCTTCTAAAATTAGATTCATTTCGATCAACTCTTTGATAACCAGCTCTGCAATTTGTCTATTAGTTTTTTCTTTTTTTCGATATTTACTAAAATAAACTTCAACTTGAATACCGCTAGCGCCATGTGGCGTGTTATTATCTGACATTTTTTCTATAAAATTAATTCTAGTTGAGTATTTGTCCTTGTCATATACATAAAGCCAACTCTCAGGCCTTGTACTTTTACGTGGAGATTCTATATTTACCAAAAGCAAAGAGCTGCACATTAATTCTTTTGATGCATTCAATGCATCCTCTGATATGTCATTAATCATCGGAACAAATTCTGGCAATGGGATACTGTTTATTAGTTTCTTATAAGAAAACCGCTCTCCATTTTCACATGTTACAACTTTTTTACTACAATCAATTTCAACCACTCTGTGGTTTATTAATACTCTCGCTTTCTTTGCTAAATTTTTCGCATAACTTTGATAACCTCCAGATACTGGATATCTAATTTTATTAATATAGTGCTTACTTTTATCTGGCTTTCTGATAGATCCATTTAGAATATCGTCTCTATTTGGTTTGAACACACGTTTTCCAATCCAATCTATTGTTAAATTTTCTGGACTTGTGGTCCAGTACTTTTCTGTATATGGAGCGACAAAATTTTCAGTAATTTTTTCTCCAAGAGAATAGGTTAGCCATTCCTTATAATTCTTGATATTATTAGAATTATCTTTTTCTTCTATCTCCATAAAAGAATCTACACAAGATGATCTTAGTGGCTCTGGAACTTGATATAAGTTTCCTTGAACAGGGTGATCGATCCAAAAACCATTAAAATAATTCCCCACAGAAACTTCTTTTTCATAGTATTTTTCATTGACACTTTCTGAGAAAATATCCTTAACATATTGACTTTTTGTAAAAGAAACATGTGGGCCTATATCCCAAGTAAATCCGTTAACTTTTTCTGAAGAAATATGGCCGAAAGGATGGTTGTTAGCCTCAAGAATTAAGCATCTTTCATGTCCTAAATGGTAAGAAGTCGACAGTCCAGACAAGCCACTGCCAAGAATTAAATATTCAACCTCTTGCATTATCCACCTCCGGAACAAAGCGCATTACTTCATTTTTACGATACGGAATAGCACCAACTTGTAACTCACCTTTGGCTTCTAACTTATTCCACCAGTACTCTGAAAACTCACGAACCGTTAAAGGCTTCCCAGTACCAATATTTTTAACCATGGGAACTCCCAACTTCACCTTTTCAAATAAAAGACTGTTGACAAATTCATCTGCGACACCTTCTACAGAAATAAAATCTCTAATCTGCTCGCCCATTGTCATTGAATAATTATTACCAGAAATTGCAGCCTCATATAATGATGGCCATAAATTATCCTTGCACTGTCCTTTTCCATAAGCTGAGAAAATTCTTAAATAACTAAGTTTAATATTTCTTTCTACTGCTAATCCGTGTATTGCAACAAATGAGGCTGCTTTTGAGCTTGCATACGGACCTATAGGCTCTAAAGGGGCGTTTGATGGAATAGCATCATAACGCAACCCCGATTTACCGTATTCAGCAAAGGTTCCAGCAATTAGCAGTTTATCAATACCAGCATCAATTGCATTTTTACAAAGCTTTAGCGTATTAATAACATTTTCTTCAAAACATATGTCCCATGATGCTGGTTGGGGGCTAACACCCGCGGATGCAAAATGAACTAAAACATCACATGATTTAAGATAACTATCATAATCTCCATCAAGCTGACCCTCGATCCAATTAATTTTTCCAGATTTACTTTTACTTACGTTGCCGTTAGGACGCCTTAATGCAATAACCTCATGATCACTTTTTACTGCCGCATCAATAAAACGAGACCCTACAAAGCCAGTTCCACCTGTAACAAATAATTTCATATGAGAAATGGCGTATCAAATTCATTAAACGCCACATGGTTTTTATCACGTTCCGAAATCTTAGGTGTATCAACTGGCCATCGGTAATCAATACTATTCCACATTATGCCGTAATCTGAATCAGGGTTATAAACTGTAGAAGTATTATATAGCATCCCACTATTATCTTCCAAAGCAAGAAACCCATGTGCAATACCACTAGGTAAAAAAATTGATTTACCCGATTCTTTTGATAGAACATGTGAATCAGTTTGACCATATGTTTTTGAGTTTTTTCTTAAATCTAGAAAAACATCTAATACTGATCCTGTCAAACAGGTTACAAGTTTACTTTGGTCATAAGGTGGCAACTGAAAATGCATTCCGCGCAATACGTTTTTATTTGAGCAAGTAAAATATTGCTCTTTAAATGTCACATCTAATCCATTTTCTTGATATTTATCCTGATGATATATCTTTTGAAAAATACCACGTTTATCACGAAAAACATCCACCTCTATAACTTTACAGCCTTTCAATTTTAATTCTGTAAATTTCATTTACTATAATTTTCAAAAAAAATCGTCATAATTTCAGCAATAAAATCTAATTGTTCTTTTCCAAGCCCTGGATAAATTCCAAGCCATAAAGTTTGATTCATGGTTATATCAGTATTGGTTAAATTACCTACAATTCTATATTCAATATCCTGAAAATATGGCTGCTTGGTTAAATTACCTGCAAACAATAAGCGAGTGCCAATTTTGTGACTGTCTAAATATTGAGTAAACTCAACCCTATTAACGCCTTCTTTTAAAGTGACAGGAAAGCCGAACCATGAAGGCTCTGAATTTTTAGTAGCTTTTGGTAAGTCAATAAACTCAGTTAAGTCACCTAATTTGTTTTTAAGATAAGCAAAGTTTTCGTTGCGCTTTTTGATAAATCCTGGCAAACGTTCTAATTGTGCCAATCCACAAGCAGCTTGCATATCACTAATCTTGAGATTGTAACCAAGATGTGAATACGTGTATTTATGGTCATAACCTTTTGGCAAGCTACCTAATTGCTGTTCAAATCGTTTCTCACAAGTATTATCGCAGCCTGGGTCGCAATAGCAATCCCTGCCCCAGTCTCTGAATGATTCAGCAATGGTTATTAGTTCTGAATTATTAGTGAATACA
>Ga0181562_10002499_pt1 | contig 14019 bp, 16 predicted proteins | sample 011ome_26_FD_139344 | JGI IMG/M metagenome (GOLD analysis project Ga0181562, IMG submission 139344) | Coastal salt marsh microbial communities from the Groves Creek Marsh, Skidaway Island, Georgia - 011511BT metaG (megahit assembly) | ecosystem: Environmental > Aquatic > Marine > Intertidal...
CCTGCTTTTAGCATTTCTGCTTCATTCAATTGTGAGTGAGTTGTACTTGCAGGATGAATTGCTAAAGATCTAGCGTCTCCAATATTAGCGACATGATATAGAAGTTTTAGATTGTCAATAAACTTCTTACCAGCCTCTACTCCTCCTTTAAGCTCCATTCCCATCAAAGCGCCACTTCCTCCTTTTAAATATCTTTTGGCACGATCTCCTATTTCTCCATCATGTAATGTCGAATAAATAACTTTTTCTACTTTGTTATGCTTTAGCAAAAAGTTTTTGACCTTCTCTGCATTTTCACAGTGCTGTTTCATTCTAAGAGCAACTGTTTCTAATCCTTGAATAATTTGAAATGCATTAAAAGGACTTATTGCAGAACCAAGGTCTCTCAACAGAACAACTCTGGCTCTTATAATAAATGGAATATTGGCTCCTGTTAATTGAGGAACTGCATCACCCCAAACAGCTCCATGATAAGACATATCTGGTTGCCAAATGTTTGGTTGTCTTGATTTGTCTCTTGACCAATCAAAATTTCCCGAGTCTACAATGATCCCGCCAATGCTAGTTCCGTGACCACCTATAAATTTAGTTAATGAATGCATCACGATTGCGGCCCCATGCTCAAATGGTTTGCAAATCACTGGGCAAGCAGTGTTATCCATAATTAAAGGTACGTTTAATTTTTTTCCAATTTCTGCAACTTCCTTAATAGGAAAAACTCGTAAAGATGGATTGGGTAATGTTTCTGCATAATATAATCTGGTCTTGCTATCTGTTAGTTTCGCAAAACTTTCTGGATCTTTAGGATCCGCATATCTTACCTCTATACCCATGGCTTTTAGAGTATTATTAAATAGATTAACAGTTCCACCGTATAAATCAGTTGAAGCAACAAAGTTATCTCCAGCGTTACATAAATTTTGAACAACAAAAGCTGATGCTGCTTGACCAGAGCTTACACACACTGCTGCAATTCCACCTTCTAATGCAGCTACTCGTTCTTCCAAAACGTTAGTGGTTGGGTTCATGATTCTTGTGTAAATATTTCCGAATTCCTTTAACCCAAATAAGTTTGCAGCATGTTCTGCTGAATTAAATTGATAAGAAGTAGTCTGATGGATTGGGACCGCAACTGAAGTGGAGCTTTCGTCTCTTCTCCAAGTTCCTCCGTGCAGAGCTATTGTTTCTGGATTTTTACTTGATGTAGTCATAATTGGTACCTTTCATTATTAGTCATTTAATCGACCTTGAACATATCCATAAACTCGGAAATTTAGCTTTAGCTGTTACTTTGTCCGCAAGCTGTATCAAATCGACGATAGAGTTATAATTTAAGAATGAAATTTTATCAACATAACAAAATATAAGTAATACGTGGGTGCGTCAGGTTGCAAATATAATTTTTTAAAAATAAATATAAAATAACTGTATGAAAAAAACCTTACTAACTTTATTTTTAATTATTATATCCATATCAGCACATGCTGAATCTAAACTAAATAAAATTTTATCCTCTGGGGAATTGAGAGTTGGAACTACTGGTGACTGGGACCCCATGAGCATGAAAGATCCTGCAACAAATCAATATAAAGGATTTGATATTGATGTGACTACTGAACTAGCAAAAGATATGGGTGTCAAAGTAAAGTATGTTCCTACTGACTGGAAAACTATCGTTTCAGGAATAACTTCCAATAGATACGATATCTCTACGAGTGCTACCAAAACTGCAAAAAGAGCACTAGTAGCTGGTTTTACTCATTCTTATTATAAGTACGGTACTGTACCGCTAGTTCTTAAAAAAAATTTAAGTAAGTTTCCCACTTGGGACTCTTTGAACAAAAACAATGTAACTATTGCGACTACTTTGGGAACATCCCAAGAAGAAAAAGCAAAAGAATTTTTTCCTAATGCAAAGCTAAAATCTATTGAAGCTCCCGCTAGAGATTTTCAAGAAGTTTTATCAGGTAGAGCTGATGGTCACATCACAAGCTCAACGGAGGCCAATAAGTTAATTATAACATATCCTCAATTAGCAATTGTTCCAGATGGTGGAAAAAATCCAGCAGTATTAGCAATGCTCATTGACCAAGATGATCAGGTTTGGTTAAACTACGTTAATCACTGGATAGAAATTAAAAAAGCCTCTGGTTTTTTTGATAACCTATTAAAAAAATACGGGCTAAAAAGTTTATAATCAATTAGAATTTTTAATTTAAATCTCTATAATTTCAAAAGTGAAAAAATACTTTTGTATAATTTTATTTCTACCTTTAACCTCGTGTGGAGAACATGAATGGGGCTGGTTCATAATTTCTCCCACTAATGTAAACGGATTAACTAATCTTCAATTTTTGATAAGTGGAATTACAACGACTATTTATATTTCTATTATTTCTATCATTATTTCGATGTTTATTGGTTTATTAGTGACTATTCCCTCCATCACCAAAAATAAGTTTTTGAATTACTTCAATGTTCTTTATGTTGAAATCATAAGATCTATTCCATTGCTTGTTTTAATTTTATGGGTTTATTATGGACTGCCAATTTTAACCGGGTTTAGCTTTAGCCCATTTGTTTCGGGAATTATAGCACTTGCTGTTAGTGAAAGTGCATTTCAAGCCGAAATATTTAGAGGTGGTATAAATGCAATTAAAAAAACTCAATGGGAAGCAGCTAGCTCTTTAGGTTTAAATTTTTATCAAAAATTAAGATTGGTAATATTACCACAAGCTTTTAAAATAACTTTGCCGGCTTTGGGAAATCAATTCGTTTATGTATTAAAAATGTCTTCTTTAGTATCGGTTATTGGAATTTCAGACTTAACTAGAAAGGCAAATGAGCTTGTAGTGAGTACTTATCGACCGTTAGAAATTTATACTTTCTTAATTCTTGAATATTTAGTTTTAATATTAGTGATTTCTTATTTTGTTAGGAAATTAGAAAAAAAATTAAAAAAAGATTAAGTAGTAATTTTTTTTAAGAAAAAAAACTTTACTATAATAATTACTAAAATTCCAAAAAACCAATTGATAACCAGCAATCCTATAAACAATGATTCATAGCTTCCATTAAATTTACTTAAGATAAGTGACATTACTAAAAAAGGTACAATGACTATTCTAAAAAGATTTATTAATGTTGCATACAGCGGCTTTTTTATTCCTTGAAAAAAAGCATTAGTAATAAAAAAAATAGGATAAACTGGTCCTATCAAAGCAGCAATTGTTAAATATTTAACTCCAAAATCGATTACTTTAGGATCATTGGTAAATAATTGTACTAACAAAGCGCCTCCAAAAAAAAGAACGAAACCAGCTATAATCATTAAAATTGCGCCATAAAAAATAGCTTTAAAGTAAACCTCCCCTATTCTTCGAAATTCTTTAGCCCCAAAATTTTGACCAACAATAGATAGAACTGCTGTATTTAATCCAATAGCTGGCAACAATAAAAGCTGTTCAATTCTCAAAGCAACACCATATCCAGCAGCTGCAATGTCACCAAACTTTGAAACAAAAAATAAAATATTATAAATTCCAATTCCAATTAACATCATAGTTAGAGTTACTGGAATACCTTGTTTAAATAAATCTGATATTAAATTTTTATTTATATAAAAAAAATGTGTTGTAATTTCTTGTACTAATTCTGTTTGAGAAACTTTCCACAAGATATAAAGTAAACAAATAAATTGAGATACAATAGTTGCAATAGCCAGACCTGCAATTCCAAAGGCTGGTATGAACCCAAAACCGAATGCAAAAATTGGATTTAAAATTATATTTAAAAAAAAACTAATAATTAAAATATTTCGATAAGACCTTGTGTCTCCTTGTGCATTTAAACTAGAATTTAAAGAAACTTGAATAAAGAAAAATATAGATCCTAAAAAAATTATGTCAGTATATTGCAAAGTAAGAGATATATTCATTGGTTCCGTGCCCATAACTTGAAGAAGAAACGATGCAAAAAATATTCCAATAAATATAACAACTATAGCAACTATAATTGAATAAATTACAGATTGAGCTAAATACATTTTTGCTTTTTGAAAATTCTTTTCTCCGAGTGAATTTGCTATTAAAGAGGTAGATCCTGCCAACACTCCAACACCAAATGCAATAATAAAAAATGAAATAGGAAATGCTTTTGAAAGAGCCACCAATGCATTAGATGATATTTTACCAGCATAAAATGTATCTACTAAAGTATATAAACTTTGAAATAGAGCACCTATAGCGGCAGGTATAGCAATTTTTTTTAATAATTGAGAAATTTTATCTTTTGTAAAATCTAATTTATGAAGCAATGTAATTTTTAAAAATTGTTAAATTTTAAATCTGTATAATTATGATTAGGCTTGATGTTAATCTCTATATTAAACTTATTAGCCTTACTAATTAATAAATTTTTAGTTATACGCTCATAAAAGCTTATAAATTTTTTTAATTGTCTTGAACTCATTCTTTTATTTTTTGGTATGCTCAATTCCTGTTTAGTTCGATATTGAAAAACATATTTAAAACTTGGTATTCTTAAAAATATAGAACAATGAGATTTTTTATATATTTCCTTAAAATATTCCTTACTTTTTTTATTAACGTATTTGCGCCACTTCATGTTTTGATCAAATCTTTTTTCCATTAAATTTATTGGTTTTTTTAAGCTAGTAATACCCTCTCCTTGATAATTTATGCACCAACCTTCCAAAATAAAAATATCATAAGGAAATACTAAATTGTTAAATTCTGATTTTAAAAGGTCATCTTCTGCTTTAGAAAATTTTGGTAAACGATAATATTTTTTTTTATTGGATAAAAAAATATTTAATACTTTTTTTAAAAACTTTAAGTTATGCGTTCCTGGAACTCCTCTAGTAAGAAATAGAGGTGAAATTTTTTTTGAAAGTTTGGTTCTATCTTTTTTGCTTAAATAAAAATCATCTATAGACAAAACCAAAACCTTTAATTTTTTTTTTATTAACTCTTTTTTAATTTTATCTGTAAAGGTTGTTTTACCAGACCCTTGGGGTCCGGAAACAAGACAAAATAAATTCTTTGTTTCTTTTTTTTGTTTTAAAATTTGATGAGTAACTTTTGAAACTATATCTTTGTAATTTTGATTAAACACTTATTTAATGCAGTTTTGACTTTTAAACTTTTCAACTACATCAGTCTTTGGATTAATAAAAAACTCCCTTGTACAAGTTATAAGCATATTAGTTTTGCTAAATAAATAAACCTTATAGGGAGTTTCTAAAATAATTTTATTAGGTTCTCCAAAATCTTTTTTTACTGCTTCGCTTGTAAGACCTAGATACTTAGATAATTTTTCATTTTCTCTATCAGTTTTTTCGGTAACTTTTTTATCAATAGTTTCGCAGTTAGAAAGCAATGCTATCAAAAAAAAGGAGAGAATTATTTTAACTAGTTTTATTTGCATGGTAATCCATTTCCTTTCCATCCAGCATCATTAATAACCGCCGAACCCTCAAAACCACCCAAAATATTTATGGCTTCATAGCCAAGATCAGCTGCAATTTTTGCAGTATTTAAAGATCTCACCCCGCTTCTACATATAAATAAAATTTTTTTTGTTTTCTCAATATTTAAATCTTTAAATTCCTGAACAAAATTTTCATTAAGAATTCGTTCTTGCCCAATCTGATAAGAAATGAAAAAAGTGGACATTCCCAGTGGCTCACCATTTGGCATTCCTATGGTATCCCACTCCTCCTTGGTTCTTACGTCAATTAAAACGGCACCACTATTCTCACTGAGATACTTTTTAACTTGGGACGATGGTATTTCTAATATTTTACTCATTTAAAAATGAAGTATAACAGATAACTACAAAGTTTATGAAGTATGATTTTATTATAATTGGTAGCGGAATTATTGGCCTAACTCTTGCCTACAAATTAAAAAAAACAATACCTAACTCGAAAATTATTATTCTAGAAAAAGAATATAATTCAATTCAGCATGGTTCGGGCAGGAATAGCGGTGTTATTCATAGTGGAATTTATTATGACCCCAACTCTTTAAGAGCAACACTTGGGGCAAGAGGCGGAATTGAACTTAAAGAATACATTAAAGCTAAAAGGTTATGGATGGATGAATGTGGAAAAATTCTTATTCCCACCTCGATACAATCCTTTCAGAATATTGATAATTTATATCAAAGAGGTATTCAAAATGGAGTTGAAGTAAAAAAAATATCTCAAAAAGAAATTCAAAACTTAGAACCAAATGCAAATATTAAATTTGATTCTGGTCTCTTTATTCCTTTTACATCTGTTGCTGATCCCAAGGAGGTTTCCAAGGCTTTAATCAATGACCTTAATGATTTAGGAGTTAAAATTATTTATAATGAAGAAGTTACAAAAATATTCAATGAAGGAAAAAATATTATCACTAAACATAATAATTATTTTTGTGATCATTCTTTTAATTGCTCTGGCCTACAGTCTGATGTCGTAGCTAAAAATTCTGGTTTACAATTTCGCTATAGCTTTTTACCGTTCAAAGGCAAGTACTGGAAAATAAATAATAAAAATTTTAAATTAAAACATTTAATTTATCCTATTCCAGATTTGCGCTATCCTTTTTTAGGTCTTCATACTTCCCACAAGAAAGATGGTAATTTTTATATTGGACCAAGTTCCACTCCTGTGTTTGGAAGAGAACAATATCATTTAAATAAAAATTTTAGATTACAGGAAGCTTTATCTTTAGCATTAAGTTTTGGTATAAAAATTTTTAAAAACGAGAACAGGTTAAGATCCTTAGCTTTGCAAGAAATTAGGTTATTAACAAAAAATGGTTTTTTTAATGAAGTACAAAAATTAATCAATAATGTTTCCAAAGAGGAGCTCGAGCCTTCTTTGGAAAAAATTGGAATAAGGTCTCAAATATTTGACCCTCAATCTAAATCTCTCGTAAATGACTTTGTTGTTATCAATCAAAAACACTCTACACATGTGTTAAATGCAATAAGCCCTGCTTGGACTGCATCTTTTGCCTTTGCTGACCATTTGATAAACTTAGCAAAAATTAAATAATTTGAATTAAACTTAATAAATTTCGATATAATACAATTATAAATAAATTATTTTAAAATATCTTGAATCATGCCCCAATCAAATTTTTATAATTTTAATTATGAAGAGCTAAAAAATTTCATAATACAAGATTGTTTAATTGACTTGAAAAAATCTGGCATGAGAACCAATCAAATTTGGAAATTTGTTTACAAGAATGGTTTAAAAAATATTTTAGATTTTACTAATTTACCTGATGAATTAAAAAATAACCTTAAACAAAAAATAAACTTACAAAGACTAGATATTGCTGAAAAAAAAATATCTACAGATGGTACTATCAAATGGTTATTAAAACTTAATGATAATAATTTAGTTGAAACCGTATTTATTCCATCAAACAAAAGAGGCACCTTATGCATATCTTCTCAAGTTGGCTGCACATTAAATTGTAAATTTTGTCATACAGGAACACAACTCATGGTAAGAAATTTAACCACTGATGAAATTATTAATCAAATATTACTAGCCAAAGATGAATTAAAAGATTGGGGGTCGCAAAAAATAATAACTAATATTGTTTATATGGGCATGGGAGAACCATTTTATAACTATGCTAATGTTAAAAAATCTATCGATATTCTTAGAAATAACCAAGGATTAGATTACTCTTCAAAAAAAATTACTGTTTCAACAGCAGGTATTGCTCCTGAAATTAATCATGCTGCAAAAGAGATTGGAACTTATCTAGCTTTATCCTTACACGCGCCTAATGATGAGTTGAGAGAAAAAATAATGCCTATTAATAAAAAATACAAAATTCAAGATCTTGTAGATAGCTGCGCTAATTATGCAAAAATAAATAAAGAAAAGATATTTTTAGAATATGTTCTTTTAAAAAATATTAATGATACAGATCATTGCTCCAAACAATTAATAAAACTTATGAGTAAATTTCCAAGCAAGCTTAACCTGATCGAATTCAATGCATGGCCTGGTGTACAGTATGAACCATCTAGCAAAGAAACAGTTCAAAAATTTTACCAAGCTATCAAAAGCTCTGGTCACACGGTAACTCTAAGAAAATCGAGGGGAGAGGATATATTGGGTGCCTGTGGTCAGCTTAAAACAGAAAGCCAAAGAAAAATAAGGTCTCTATAAAGTCCTTTTTTAAAACATATTAAAAATTCACAATCTTAACAACTTTAAATACTAGCTTTGCCAAAAATTTGGCGTATAACCCAGCGTCCTAATAATAAAAAAATATGACTAAAAAATTTACTCAAGAAAAAAAAGAAAAAATTATTAAAATTAAAAAACGCATAATCAAAGAGTCTTTAGATTTAGAAAAGAACTACAAAACTACCTTTAAAGATATCAAAAAATATTTTAAGATTTTTAATAAGGCTTTTTTCAAAGATCAACTGAACCCATTTAATGATATTCAATTAAAAAAAATGAATGGCTGTTGGGGTCAATGCGTGGAAGACTACTCTTTAAGAAAAGGTACAAAGTTTTTTTGTCTAGAAATGCAAAAAGAATACCCAAATAAAAAAGAATTTTTAACTACTCTTGGACATGAAATGATTCACTTGTGGCAACAAACTATCAAAAAAGATACCGGTAATCATAATTCTTTATTTTATAGTTTTAGACCTAAATTTAAAAAATTTGGTCTAAATCTTTAATTATTTTAAAAAAATAATCCAATTCAATTGTAAAGCACAACTTTGTTTTTTTTTAAAATATGATATTTGTACAGCATGCCAACTTTTGATGTCGTGAGTAAAATTAGCTATCAAGAATTAAACAACGCTCTTTCAAATTGTTTACGAGAAATTAATACTAGGTATGATTTTAAGGGTTTAAATATTGCAATTGAATTCAAGGAAAAAGAAAAGCAAATCATTACTCTTGCTCCAGATAATATGAAATTAAAACAAATAAATGATTTGTTTACTGGACATTTAGTTAGAAGGAAAATAGACCCAAGAATTATTAAGATTAAAAACGTAGAAGATGCAACCGGCAATTCCAAAAGACAAACAGTTGATTTACAAGAAGGTATTGACCAGGAAAGTGCAAAAAAAATTATTTCACAAGTAAAATCATCAAAAATTAAAGTTCAAGTAAAAATTCAAGGGGATGAACTTAGAGTAGATGGAAAAAAGAAAGATGATCTTCAAGATACCATGCAACTTATTAGAGGGATTGATATTGGTAGACCAGTAGAATTTACAAATTTTAGAGACTAAATGAGCAAAAGATACTCTGGAAAATCAGGAAAAGATCGTAATTTTAATAAAAAACCTAAACTTTCAAAACAAATCAAAAAAATAATAAAAAAAAATAAATGACGACATTTAAAGTAATTGAGGGAACTCACAAAGATCCCAATGATATAAAAACACTTTATCTTGAAACTAAAATCAGCCATGGTCCTTTTGCAAGCGAGGAGGAGGCTGACCAGATAGCTAAGCGATTAATTCAAAAAAATATAGATAATTATTATCACCGCGCATGGGTGGTAAAAGACTAAAACTTGCTAACAAAAAAGTACCAAGAGTAAGCAACAATTATTGCTGGAATGGCACTATACAAAGTTGCAAGGATTGCAGCTTTTGGTGAAATAGCAATTGCTGGAAATAATGCATCGCCATCATTAGATATAGCATTGCCAATTTGAGCAGCCATAGGAATATGTCCACCAATATAAAGTGTCGTGATCATTATTTGAGGGCCGCAGCCAGGAATAAATCCAACTAAAATTGCCGCCAAAGGAACGAGAGGTCCTAAAAATAATATTTGGTCAAATAATTTTCCCCCTGTAAAACTATCTAGTAAATCAAAACTTACAAACGCAACAATAACCCACACTGTTACAAAACAAGTTAAGTCAATTATAGAAATTAATGTTGTTTGTTTACATTCTGCAATTTGCACATCTGAAGATGGGTTAAACAACCAAATAAAAAATGATAATAGCGCTCCTATAAAGCTTATTAAAGTTACCACATCATAGTTGTATAAATTAAATTCAAAACTTTTTCCTAAAGCGTTATAAAATCCAAAAATAATTCCAGGTATAATCAATACAAGCCAAAAATAATAAACACTTTTTGGTGTATAGTTAGGAATTTCATCGTCTAAAGCAACCGTTCTAGGACTAAAATTTGGTGCTATAGTACTTTCAAAAATCTTTGCTATGTATCCAGTAATGATTGCTACTAGGTAAGTTAGTGGCAAAATAATAAGAGCAGCTTTTGGTTTGGAGGCAATTAATAAAAATGCTGCATCACCCATCGTTGCCACTAAAGTAGCAAGAACAGCACTGAATGATATAGCCTTTCTAACATACAAAGTCATAATCATAATTGCTCCTCCACAACCAGGAATAATTCCCATTAAGGCAGCAATCAAAATATCAAACTTATGATGTTTTTCTAAAACAGACTGAAGATTAAAATTAGTTTTTTGCAATAAGTGAAAAAATAAAACAGTTATTGCCACAAAAGAAGTAACAGAGATAAAAGCGTTAGATGCTGACTTAAAAAAAATATTCCTAGTAGAAGAAAAACTTAATAATCCTATGAAAATTATAAATAGTAAAAATTTTGCAAGCCTTAGGCTTGGAAATTTTTTTGCAATTTTCAGTACAATTTCAACCATAATTTACAAATAATCTAGGAAAATAATGTTTTTTTTCAAGTGTATCCTTAAATAAACATCGCATCCATACAATTTATCAATAAAGTATGAAAAATCTTTTATATAAATGAATTTTATGATTAATAGACTTCGCAATGATCAATAAAGAAATAAAAAATACAGCTAAAAAATTAGTAAATGCATTTAATAAAGGACAATTAATAGCTCCCTTAGCAAATAAATTTACAGAGAACTCGACCATTGCCAATCAGCTCAGAACAGAGTGCGAAAGCTTAGTCAAATCTCCCATCATAGGATTTAAGGCAGGTGGAACTGGTAAGGCAATGTTAAAAAAGTGGGGAGAAAAAGAGCCTTTTTATGCTGCAATTTTCAAAAAAAATTTATTAAAAAGTAATGATTCAGTTAAAATTAATAAGTATACACTGGGAATCGAATTAGAAGTTTTTTTTCAAATAAAAAAATCATTTTTCAATACTAAGAAAAAAATTACAGATAAAAATATTTCTTCTATTATCCAGTATGTTGGTCCCTGCATTGAGATCGTTGGCTATAGACAAAAGAAAAAAGGCTTAACAAGTCTTGGGGATTTAATAAGTGATTTTGGGGCTAATGTTAAATTTTTAATTGGAAAAAAACAAAAATTTAGAAGATTACCATTTCATAACTTAGCTACCACTTTGTATAATAAAAAAAGTGGACAAACAGCAAATGGTAACACAAAAGCAGTTTATGACAGTCCTTTAAAATCTCTCATTTGGCTTTTAAATAAAATTAAAAAAGACAAAGTGAATTTAAAAAAAGATTTTTTAGTGTTTACAGGATCAACCGTTGGGGTAGTGCCAATACAAAAAGTAGGGTTGTTTAAAGGTGAAATTCAATCTCTAGGTTCAGTGCAAGCAACAGTTAAAAACTAACTAGCTTTTTTTAGTTGCCTTTCTTTTTCAAACATTCTCGCTAATCGGTCAATCATATAATCAGAAGCATCAAAAACATTTTTGGGCCTAAATAGTTTTGTTTCATTTGGATCAGTTTTGTCTTCTAGACTTATTTTACGACGTAATCGTTGCTTGGCATTTTCACCGTCAATAAAAAGTAAAATTAAATATTCTTCTTCATTTACTGCGTCTTCATTTTTTATGTAACACTCGCCACTTTCAGCTATCCGATCTACAAAGCGCAGAGGTGCACGTCGTAATGTTAAGTATCTTTTATTAATTTGGAAAACAATAGACTTCATATTTCGAGAATAGCGCTCTAGCCGATCTACAACTTTCTGTTTAAGAGCCTCTTCTGCTTTCTCTGCTTCAAATATCTTTCTAGCTTCAATTTTAGCTAGTCTTCTAGATTCTAATTCTTTGAGCTTTTCTTCTTTTTTTTTATCTTTAATTAATTGGTATTTGTCCTTAATAAAACCTAATCGAACAACAACTGCCTGAAGCGACTCTTTTAAAAGCTTGATTTTTTCTTTTTCTTCTTTTTTAAAAATTTTTAACTTTTCTTTTCTTTGTCGTTCAGCAATTTTTTCTTCATTAATTTTTTTTCGTAGAGCAATTTTTTCTTCTAAAAGTTTTTGCTTCTGCTTGATTTTAAATTCTTTTTCCTTTTGTCTTAAAGCAGCTAATTTTATTTTTTCTTTCTCTTTTTGATTGCGAATTCTTAATTTTTCTTTTTCTCGTCGTTGCTTTAGTTGTATTTTTTTTAATTCTTTTTTTTCTTGTATACGTCTTTTTTTTTCAAGAATGGTCTGTCTTTTTTTTAATTTTTGTTCGATAATTTGTTGCTTTTTTTTCTCTTTAGCTAACTTTATAAGTAATTTCTCTTTTAATTTTTGTTTTGCAATTTTTCTTTTTTTAAGGATTTCTTTGATTGTTTCGATCTTTTTTATAGCAAACGTTTTTAAACCAAAAAAATCAAAAAATAAGTTCTTTGCTTTTTCTATAATTGGTTTGATTTTTTTTTCGTAGATAGATTTTTGTACTTTAATTTTTTTTACTAGTTTTGTTTTATTTTTTTTTTTAACTTTATTATTTTTAATATTAGATTTAAATTTTTTGTTTATTTTTTTAATTTTATTTTTTTTTAAATTTATTTTAACTTTTTTGGTTTTTTTATAATTAGTTATTTTTTTTTTAATAAATTTTATTTTTTTTAAATTTTTTTTTAGTAAAGATTTATTTCCTTTTTGTGTTTTTTTTTTAATAATTTTAACTTTATTTTTTTTACTAATTGGTTTTTTTACTTTAATTCTTTTTTTCTTCTTCATTTAGATTCTTCTAAGGCTTGAACCAAAGCATCAACTGGCTGAGCTCCTGCTAACAAAACTTTTTCATTAAAAATATAAAAAGGAACTCCATTTATTCCCATTTTTCTACCGATTTCATCCATTTTTTTTATTTTGGTCTTATTATTTTCTGACTCAAATTCTCTAATTAGTTCTTCTGTTTTAATACCATGATTTGCTCCAATTTTAAGTAGATTGTTAATATCACCAATATCTATTCCTTGGATAAAATAGTTATTAAAAATCTCAATTAGAACTTTATCTTGAAGATGATAATGTTTAGCTACATCAATTAAAATATGTGAAAGAACAGTATTGGGAGTTCTGGTTATTTTTTCTAAATTGAAATATAAATTATTTTTTTTAGCTTCCAGAACCATACTATCGTACATTGGCTTTGCATTATCTGCACTTCCAAATTTATTTACTAAATAACTCTGTCGACTCAATCCCTGTTCTGGCATCGAAGGGTTTAGTAAAAAGGGCATGTACAAAATCTCACAAGGTTTATCAATTTTTTTTAATGCAAGATTAAGTCTGTCTATGCCAACAAAACACCATCCACAAATGGTATCTATAAAAATTTCAACTTTCATTGAGATTAAAAAAATTATTTAAATTCTTTTAATAAATTTTCTGCCCCGCGAGCAAATAAGTTCGTATCACTATTGACTGCAACATAGGTGAAGCCGTCAGAAATATATTTTTTTGCATAATCTAGTTTTGCAGTTAAAATACCAGCAGCTTTTTTATTTTTTTTGCAATCTTCCAATCCTTGCATTATTAGAGATTGCACTTCTCCATCTTCAAATTGTCCTATTTTTCCAATTGAAGCTGATAAATCACTTGGCCCTAAAAAAATCCCATCAATTCCATCTATTGCTGCAATTTCAGAAATATTTTCAATTGCTGTTTTAGTTTCACACTGAACTAAAACACAAATTTCTTTTTCAGCTTCTGTATAATAATTTTTAACAGTCCCATATTTGTTCATTCTTGCTGCAGACATAACACCCCTTAC
>Ga0181562_10002507_pt1 | contig 13989 bp, 17 predicted proteins | sample 011ome_26_FD_139344 | JGI IMG/M metagenome (GOLD analysis project Ga0181562, IMG submission 139344) | Coastal salt marsh microbial communities from the Groves Creek Marsh, Skidaway Island, Georgia - 011511BT metaG (megahit assembly) | ecosystem: Environmental > Aquatic > Marine > Intertidal...
GTTCAAACAAAATGTATTATTATTACTCATAATAGAATGACTATGTCTCGCGTGGACAGACTTTATGGCGTAACGATGCCCGAGGAAGGTGTTTCTCAAATCGTTTCAGTAGAACTAGAAGAGGCAGTCAGGTATGCAGAATAATCAAAATAGTAATAAAGATTCTGGGATGAAGGGCTTAAGCTTTGCCTATAGAATCTCTACTGAGTTGCTTGCTGCAGTTGGTGTATCTGTCGTCATTGGGTTAATGATTGATAAGTACTTTGACACGAAGCCTTTTGGGCTAATAGCACTGATAATATTGGGTTTTTTTGCTGGGTTGTTAAATATTTACAGGCTTATAAGTCGCATAGAAAAAAACTAATAAATTTGTTTTATTAGCGCATGGCAAAAGGCGAGAGTCCACTTCATCAATTTGAAATTCATCCCATTGTAGACCTGCAATTATTTGGTCATGATATTTCATTTACTAATTCATCACTATGGATGACTATCACTACAATCTTTATTATTGGTTTCTTTTCTATTCCTTTTTTAAGATCCAAAAAAACAAATTCTGTCCAAGATTTATATCCTACACGACTTCAAGTAGCTGCCGAGTTAGGCTTCAACTTTATTAATAGTCTTTTAAATGACACAGTGGGAAAAGAAGGGAAAAAATACTTTCCATTAGTTTTCTCTCTTTTTATGTTCATTTTATTTGGAAATCTATTTGGAATGATCCCATATAGTTTCACCTTTACTAGCCATATTATAGTAACACTAGCCCTTGCAATGGGTGTTTTTATATTCGTTACTATTCTAGGTTTTGTGAAGCATGGTATAAAATTTTTTGGATTTTTTGTTATTCCTGGATTACCTTTTTACATGTTACCACTGCTTATACCAATTGAAGTAATTTCCTATCTTTCTAGACCCGTAAGTCTTTCTGTACGACTTTTTGCAAATATGTTAGCTGGTCATACATTATTAAAAGTTTTTGCAGGTTTTGTTTCTGCACTCGGTTTTTTCGGAATTCTGCCATTAGTATTTATTATTGCCTTAACTGGTCTAGAAATACTAATTGCATTTTTACAAGCTTATGTTTTTGCGATATTGACATGCTTGTATATTAACGACGCTTTACATTTACACTAGGTAAACATAAGGAGGTAAATATGGAACTAGTTGAAGGTCTTAAATACTTAGGCGCAGGATTAGCCGTGATTGGTGTGATTGGTGCAGGTATTGGAATTGGTAACGTTTTTGCGGCATTCATTACTGCTGTTGGAAGAAACCCAGCTGCAAGAAATGAAGTTTTTACAATGACTATGTTAGGTTTCGCACTTGTTGAAGCGATTGCCCTATTCGCATTAGTTATTGCGCTAGTGATTTTATTCTCGTAGGAAATATATTAAAAATCACTAGATGCCTCAATTAGAACAAGTCGAGTCTTTTATTTCTCAGCTTTTTTGGCTGGGTGTATTTTTTGTTATACTCTTTGTAGTATTGACTTATTTTACACTTCCTAAAATAAGAGCTTTTTTGAACAAGAGAGAAGAGTTTGTGAACTCTCATCTCTCAAAACAAGATGAATTAATCAAAAAAGCTGAGTATTTAGTAGAGAACTACGAAACAAAATTAAAAGAGGCAAGAGAACAGGCAAATAAAATTATCAATGAAGCACGTGATCAAGCATTAAGCGAGAGTGAGAAACTCATTAAGGCAACTGAGGAAAAAATCCAAAGTGAAATTAAAGCTACTGAGGAGAGAGTTTCTAAAGAAAAAAACCAAGCACTATTAGAGTTAAACACTCAACTTAAAGACTCTGCTTCCACATTCTTATCTAAAATAACAAATATAGATAAAGGGAGTATCAATATCTAATGGAACACTTATTAGAAGATCCTAAGTTTTGGCTTTCTGTCTCCTTTGTCATTTTCATTATTTTAATGGCTAAGCCATTTAGATCTATGTTTATTGGCGGTCTAGATAATAAAATCGAAGAAATTAAAAAAAATATCAATGAGTCACTTCAATCTTTCACCGAGGCTGAAAAAAAAGTTAATGAAGCTCAAAAGCAAACAGTAGATTTAGACAATAAGATAAGCCAATTATTAGCTGATGCAAAAAACCAAGCTCAATCCTTATCTCAAAATATTATTGATAAAGCTCGCCAATCTATCTCTTCTAAAGAGAAAAACTCCTTGGAGAGGATAAAACAAATTGAATTATCTGCTATTCAATCAATCAAAAGCCAAGCCTCTATTGAGCTTAACAAAATTATAGTTGGTTATTTAAATAATTTACCAGAGTCTGATAAAAATAAACTAATTGAAAAAAGCATTTCAGATTTTAAATCTTTAAATTAAGTTAATTTAAAATCTTTAGGGGTAATTCCTACGAAAACCCTAACGCCACTTTTATAATCGTCTTTTGTAATTGTAATAGAATTGCTGAAAGAAAAATTTTGTATTATTTGACCACTACTATCCTCTGGTATTTCTAAATTAATTAAGTTAGTAAAATTTTCTTCATACAACTTCTGATCTTCCTGTTTATTAGTGACAAATAACCAAAAAGTAAATTCATCATTAATACTTTTTTGACTGGTCACTTCAACTTCATAATCAACTTGAATAGATACTAAATCATTTTTATTTGCTTGCTCTGAACATATTAGGCTCAAATCTTTATTTAAACTTAAGCTCGTATCATTCAAATCTATGGATTTAGCTTTTAAGAGTACTAAAGATTTAGGGCAATCTAAATAGACATATTCATTTTTTTTATTAAAAGGATTTTTGACAGAGCAGGAGTTTGTGATTACTAGCGCTAAAATAGCTGATATTAAAATTTTAAACATTATGATAGTAAATATTAATTAATAACTTTTAAAATGAAATAAGTCTTTTTATACCAAAAAAATGGCAGTTTATACAAATATAGAAATTGAAGATGCGCAATTAATATTTAATGGCCTTGGGGTAATTGCATCAATAGAGGGTATAACTGAGGGTGTAGAAAATTCTAACTTTCTTATACAACTAGAAGATAAATCAAAATATATATTTACAATTTTTGAAAAAAGAACAAAGGAACAGGACCTTCCATTTTTTAATAATGCTATGGCAGAATTTAAAAATGCAGGTATTAATTGCCCTGTAGCAACTCAAATAAATCATAAAGATATTTTTAATATCCATAACAAACCTTGTGCTATATATAGCTTTATTCAAGGAAGACCCATAAAAAATTTTAATAATAAAAATTTGTCATCATTAGCTAAATTCACGGCAAATATGCAAAATATAGGCTTGAAGTCATCTTTAGTAAGAGAAAATGACATGTTATTGCCAACTTGGAAATATATCTTAGAAAAGTTTAAAGATTATGAGGGTAAAAATTTACAAGAATTTAATCATGTAAAAAATCTGATTAAAAATATTTATGATAAATTTCCAAATAATATAAGAAAAGGCTTAATACACGCAGATCTATTTAAAGATAACATATTTTTTAATGATGATAGTGTATCAGGAGTCATAGACTTCTTTTTTACATGCACTGATAGTGTCATTTATGATTTATCTACACTGATAAATGCTTGGTTCTTTAAACAGGAGGTCTTTTTTGAAAATGAATTTCAATTATTTTTCAAAAATTACATAGATAATATATCTCTAAATCAAACTGAAAAAGAATACTTAAATTTTTATTTAAAATGTAGTGCAATTCGATTTTTTCTTACTCGATTACACGATCAATACTTTAATAACTCAGGTCAAGTAAACCATAAAAATCCATTAGACTTTTTTGAAATTTTAAAATTTCATGAAAAAAATAACCTTCAGGACTTTTTTTGATAAGAATATACACTGACGGATCTTGCTTAGGTAACCCTGGTAACGGTGGGTGGGCTTTTTTAATGCAAGATGGAGATAAATTTACAGCTATGTCTGGCTTCCAAAAAGAAACTACAAATAATCAAATGGAATTAACAGCTGCAATTGAGGCTCTAAATTATAATATTGTAAGGAAAGACGAGATTATCCTAATTACTGATAGTAATTATGTCAAAAATGGAATTTCTGAATGGATAAAGAATTGGAAAAAAAATAATTGGAAAACCGCTACAAAATCAAATGTTAAAAACCGAAATCTTTGGGAAAAACTAGATGAACTAAACTCTAAACTAAATGTTAAATGGGAATGGGTGAAGGCTCATAATATAGACAAGTATAATAACTACGTGGATGAGTTAGCTAGGAATTCAGCTGAAAACTTAGTTGAATCTTTTTCGGATAGCGTCCAAATTTTCTAATTTTTGAACAGGGCCTATTGAAGATAAAGTAATATCTGATTTTAGGATATTAAGTCTTGCTTTTTCAATATCCTCTAATTGAACAGCGTCAATTTTAGAAATAATTTCATTTTGCGGTACAACTCGATTATGCATCAAATATTGGGATGCATTTGATCTGCATCTTCTAGACGTACTCTCCTGCCCCATTAATAAAGAAGATTTAAATTGTGCTTTTGCTCTTTTCAACTCTTCTTGGGAAAAAGAAAGGGCACTAGTGTTAATTTGATCGCAAAGAACTGGTATTAATTCTGTGACTTCTTTTTGACCTGTTCCGGCATAAACGCCAAAGATACCTGAGTCTGAAAAAGAAGAAGTATAACTTGAAATACTATAAACCAAGCCTCTTTTTTCTCTAATTTCTTGAAACAATCGTGATGACATCCCAGATCCAAGGACAGCTGAATAAACTGCTGTTGAGTAGTATAAATCCGAATAGAAATCTACCCCTTCGAAACCTAAAATTAAATTGACTTGCTCAAGATCTTTTTCTTGACGAAACTCACCGCCTTGATACTTGGCCTTAGGTGAATGGTCAGAACTTCCGTTTGGTAAGTTTTGAAAGTATTTATCGACTAAATCAACAACGTTACTTTCATCAAAATTACCAGAAATTGAAAAAACCATTTTTTTGGGATGATAAAAACTATTCATAAATCCTTGAACTTGGTCTTTACTTATTGAGTTGATGATTTCAGTTTTACCTAGAATCGATCTACCCATGGGCTGATTAGGGTACGCAGTTTCTTGCCATTTATCAAAAACTACATCATCAGGAGTATCAAGATACATTCCGATTTCTTGAACTATAACCCCTCTTTCACGATCTAATTCTTTTTCATCAAAAGTTGAGTTTTGAAGTATGTCAGAAATAATGTCAATAGATAAAGTAAGGTCTTCTTTTAAAACTTTCATATAATAGGCTGTGACCTCTCTTGAGGTGTAGGCATTTACCATACCCCCTACCATTTCCACTTCTTTGGCTATATCTAAAGCCGATCTATTTTTAGTACCTTTAAAAGCCATGTGTTCAAGCAAATGCGCAACGCCATTATTCTGTTCGTGCTCATTTCTTGCACCTACTTTATTCCACATACCAACCGAAATAGTCTCTACGGTATCGATATAATCCGTAATTAGTGTTAATCCACTTTTGAGTTTTGTAACCTTAGCCATTATTTATTATATACTCCTTTAATAGATCATAATTATTCTCTAATTCATCAAAAACTTCTGAGTTATTAAAATTAAAATCCTTATCAAATGTAGTTTCAACATTTAATGCTTTTCTTACAGTTTCTTGGAATTTAACAGGATGGGCGCAAGCTAGACACATAAAGTCTTCCAAGTTTAATTTTTCAGCACATCGAACACCCACAGCTGTATGAGGATCGGTGACTACTCCGAATTCATCACAAGTCTTTTTTATTTGTTCTAATACCTCATTTGAATTGCATGATTCTGAAATAAAGTTTTTTAATAATTGATTATGAACAGTAGTATTTAGGTGTTTGTTATGCTTATTGAGAATTATGGACTGGTAAAGAGTATCAGTTTCAATTGGTCCAAGAAACTCTGATAGGAGCCTTTCAAAGTTACTAGAAATAAGTATATCCATACTCGGACTATTTGTTTTTATAACTTCATTTAAAGTTAGGTCATTATTCTTAATTATTCGATGTAAAATATTATTTTCGTTAGATGCCACTACTAATTTATCAATTGGGAATCCCATTTTCTTTAATAAATAAGCTGAATAAACATTGCCAAAATTTCCACTTGGAACAACAAAGTTTTTTTGACCATAGTTTAAGTAGGACCAGGCATAATAAACTGACTGCGGTAAAATCCTAAACCAGTTTATTGAATTAATGGCGGTAAAATTATGAAGTTTATTTAATTTTTCATCGCGAAAAACTTTTTTGACTAAGGTTTGACAATCATCAAAAGAACCATGAAGTGCAATATTAAATACATTATTCGCACCACTAGTTGTCATCTGTTTTCTTTGAAAAAGAGAAGTGGAATTATGGGGGTGAAGAATAAATATTTTTATGTTCTCAATACCTTTGAATGCTTGAATAGCAGCCGAGCCTGTATCTCCAGAAGTAGCTCCTACAATGACAAGTTTTTTATTATTTTTTTTTAAATAAAACTCATAAATTTTTGCAAGCAAACACATGGCATAATCTTTAAAAGCAAAGGTTGGACCGTGAAAAAGATTTAATAAGCTATTTTTACCAATTGGGGTAATGGAAATAATACCCTCATCAAAATTAGCATAAGCACTTTCTATTATTAACTCTATTTCCGATTCATTAAAAATATCTTTTAAAAATGGCTCAAGAATAAAGTAAGCAATTTGATGGTAGGACTTTCCTTTTAATTGATTGATTTTATCAATATTAAAAAGGGGAAATTCCGTAGGAACAAAAAGTCCCCCGTCAGGAGCTAAACCTAAATTAAGAACCTGATCTGCATCAAAAAATTGCTGGTTATTTCTGGTGCTAATATAATTCATTAAAAAAAACGACTTGTTAAATGTTTTAAGTAGTAACTAGAGTTTAAAGTTTCTCCGGATATGTTTTTTAACATTTCATCAGAGGAATATAAAGAACCGTTTTGATGTATATTTGAATTAAGCCATTTGGCAATATTTTTAGCATTATCATCGTTGGGTTCATTTAAAAATGCATCATATTGTGCACAATTAAACTTCAGCTGCGAGGCTGTCATTGCACCAAGTGCATAAGTTGGGAAATAGCCAAATATTCCCTCATACCAATGAATATCCTGCAACACACCCACAGAGTCAGAGGTTAGATCAATAGCCAAAAATTCTTTGTAATACTTATTCCAAAGATTTCTAATATCTTTAAAATTGATTTTTTGTGTGAATATTATTTTTTCTATCTCGTATCGTATGAATACATGAATAGGGTAAGAAAATTCATCTGAGCTTACCCTAATAGGATTGATTCTAATTTTATGATAGTGATCAATAAAAGATTTTTCTAAATCTTCAGGATTGTCAAATAACGTTTTAATAGTATTAAAATATCCTTTAGATTTAAAAATATGATTTTCATAAAACAAAGACTGACTTTCATGGACGCTCAAGCTTCTCGATTGCCCAATTGGTTCATATAAATAATTTTTAGGTCGAAACTGTTCATAGACCGCGTGGCCCGTTTCATGAAACAAAGCTGACAAAGTCTCTAATATATTATTTTCAAATCTAGTTGTAATTCTTACATCCTCTGTTGCTCCTCCGCAAAAAGGATGATGAGATTGATCAATCCTACCCCTGTTAAAATCAAAATTAAGTTTACTAAGTTTGATTTTGATTTTTTCTAGTATCTTTTTTTCATCAAAGTTAGACGAATAAATATATGGGCTGGTAATTTTTTCTGCATCTAAATACTGAGGAATTAACTGGGTTTTAATAATTTCAAATACTTGATCGATTTTATTACTATCATAGTCTATATCATATTTTGATATTAAAGCATCATAAGGGCTGAGTTTAGTAGCAAATGAAATTTGCTCTGACTCTTCATGCGCCAATTCTAATAAATCATTAAAATCTTTTTCAATTATTGAGGGGTTATTATTTTCTCTCGCCTCTCTCCAAAGGTGCTCACAACTTAATTTTTTTTTAACTAATTTTGATTTTAACAAAGGATCAACGGAATTTTCTCTTTTAACAATATTTTTCATCAAACTAAGGTTTTTCTTATCTTTTTCAGTCAAATTAGATGGATTAACCGAGTTAATTTCAGTTAGTAAATCATTAGATCTAAGAACTCGATCAATGTAATCTGATAGTATTGACATTTGTTCAGATCTAGCTTCAACACTTTTAGAAGGTAGGTTTGTTGCGTTATCCCAAAATAAAATTCCACTAATGTCGTTAAGTAGGTAATAATTTTTAAATGCTTGTTTTAAACTATTCATTTCTTCTTCTTATAATTAGCAACATCACTACGCTAGATAAACTCAATAAAAACCAAGTAATTGAGTAATTTAAGTGATTATTTTTAAGATAAACTAATGGATTTAAATTATAAAGATTAATTCTTTCATCTATAACTATAAAATAGTATTGAGAAGGAAAAATTTCGCCTAAATATTGCTCTAAGTCTTTTTTCATAACAGAAAACCAAACATTATTCTCAATATCATTTTCAGGGATAAAAAAACCTTTTTCTGAATTAAAATCTCTAACATAAACTTTTATATCATTAAAACTTTTAAAGAGATGATTAAGTTCTTGATATTTATTATTCTTGTCTTTGTACCATCCTAAATTAATTATGCTAAATAACTTATTCTTATAGAGTAAAGGATAAATGAGATTATAACCCGTATTTCCTAGATAGGTTTTAGACTCTAAATAAATTGGTTTATCTAGAATAGTAAAATTTTCATTCAATATTAAAGCTGTTAACTGATTATAACTATTATTAACATTAAATTGAGACGGATCAGTAATAGATTGATTTATGCTTTTAATTAAATCGTTTTTCCAATCTAAACGATACAATTGCCATACCCCTAATAAAAAAGTAACCAACGAAATAAATAAAAAAACTAATGTTATAGTTTTTTTACTCAATGGTGATGGATGAACTTCTTGTAAATGAAGTAACTTTTAATTTTTCTAAGCAAAAAAAATGTAGAAAAAAGAACAATAAATGGCCAAACAATAATATGAAATAAGTATGGAGGGCTGAATTTGACATCTATCACAATAGCTAATGGAATTATAATAAAACCTAAAATAAAAATTCCAAAAACCGCTGGACCATCACCACAGTCGTGGTCTTTTAATAACAAGTCACAGCTTTCACAATTATCATTAACTTGTAACCCTGTTTTATAAAGATTACCTATACCACAATTAGGGCATTTGTTAGAAAAAACAGTATTAGAAAGAGAGGCGTAAATCTTATCTACCCCACCAATAAACACAGATATACAAGAATAGCCATACGACATCAACAAAATGCCAATACCATGCAGCCGCTTCAAAGCCAAAGTGTCTATCAGGGGTTAAGTGACCTTTTTTTGCTCTCATTAAACAAACGAATAAGAATATAGTACCAACTAAGACATGGAAGCCATGGAAGCCAGTAGCCATATAAAAAGTAGAAGGATAAATTCCTTCAGTAAATCCAAAAGAAGCATGATGATACTCATAAGCTTGAAGAAGAGAAAAGATCGCTCCCAGAATAACAGTCAGAACCAATCCTTGAATTGCTTCCTTATTATTACCCTCTCGCACAGCATGATGAGCCCATGTGCAAGTTGTTCCTGAGAGTAGTAAAATTAAAGTATTTAAATACGGGATATCAAGTGGATCAAAAGTCTCAATGCCCTCTGGAGGCCAAACGCCAATTCCAAAGGTTCCTGTAAAAACATCTTTGTATTCTTGGATAAAAGCTTTTGGTAAGAGACTGGCATCAAAGAAGGCCCAAAAGAAGGCAACAAAGAACATTACTTCTGAAGTTATAAAAAGAGCCATGCCGTAACGAAGGCCAATTTCAGTAATTGAGTTATGAACTTTTAGAAAAGTACTTTCTTTTACAATGTCTCTACACCACATAAACATCGTATAAAGGATTAAAATAAAACCAACGACAACTGGCCATAACATTTCATAGTGCATATACAGAATACCACCTGAAACTAAAAACAATGCCGAGAAAGCACCAACTATTGGCCATGGACTTGGGTTAACCAAGTGATAGGGTTGCTTCTTTTTTGAATCTCTAAATACTAAATCGACCATTAATAGACTATTTCATTCATTTTTAGGAAAAAAGGTATATGACAAAGTGACATTCTTCACCTTACTCGCTTCGGGATCATCTAAAATTAAAGGGTCTATATAAAATGTTACAGGGAATTCCACTACTTCATTCGGTTTAATAGTTTGATCCTGAAAACAAAAACACTCAATTTTAAATAGATATGGCCCTATTTTAGGCGGAAGAACGTTAAATGTTGAGGTTCCGGTGGTTTCTTGTACGGAATTATTTTTTGCCTTAAACAAAACATCATATTTAATTCCCTCATGAACTATCATTTTAGACGGGGCTTCAAACTGCCAATCAAGTGTATCGTCCACCTGAGCAGAAAATATCACATTGAACTCCAGTGTACCAATAGAGTCTTGATTATTAGTACTATCTAAAGCTTTATTATTAAAACCTTGAAAGCCAGTTATATCACAAAATAATTTATAAAGCGGAACTGAAAAATAGACTAGGCCAATCATAAAAAATAAAACAGAAACTAGTATTGCCAGCGTTTTATAATTGTTTGAAATTTTCAAAAACCAGTTTTAATTCTAAAAATTGTCGTTAAATAAAAACTTAGAGCAAATGCACAAAGTATAAAAAGGATAAGTAAGTTTTTATTTCTTTTTTTCATAGCAAAATAAATTTATCAAGAACTGTAAGTGTAAATATCATAAAAAGATACAAAATTGAAAATCCGAATAGTTTAATAGCATCTTTTTTGGTGTTATCAGATATGTTTAATTTATAAAGTTTAATAACAAAATAGGCATTTAAAATATTAGAGGTAATAAAGAAGAACATCCCCGTTAGCGATAATAAGAATAATAGATTAACCGTAACAACCATTAAAAAAGTATATATGTTCATCATTAACAATGTTTTTTGAATACCATGTATTACAGGGTACATAGGCACATCTGCATTTGAATAGTCTTGATTTCGATAAATAGCCAAAGCCCATGAGTGAGGCGGAGTCCATAAAAAAATAATTGCACATAATATTATAGGATAAATAATTTGCTCACCAGTAATGCTAATCCACGCTATAACTGGCGGAAGAGCACCTGCAAGACCCCCAATAACAATGTTCTGAGCAGTTTTGTGTTTTAAATACATTGTATAGAAAACTGAATAATAAAGGATGGTAAATGCTAATAGCAGTGAAGCTTGAATATTAGCGAAAAAGAAAAGCAGAATGACAGAGAAACAGGAAAATACAAGACCTGTGGCTAAGGCTGTATTAGCTGAAATATTTCCTGATGGGATGGGCCTTAACTTTGTTCTATCCATCTTAGAGTCAATTATTCTGTCATGCCACATATTTAGAATAGCAGAGCCAGATGCGCCAAAAGCTATTAGAATTAGCGAGATGCCCTTAATTAGTAAAGGTTCATCAGACGGAGCTAAAATCATTGCACATAGAGCTGTAAAGATTACAAGAGAAATTACCCCAGGCTTAATTAATACATAAATTTGTTTTAAAAAATTTACCAAAAAATTATAAAAACCTAACTCTCTTGAGAGTAGTTTTTCTTTTTGGTTGTTTTTTATAGACACAAACTAGTTTTTAACTTCAGGTAGTGTTTCGAATTGGTGATATGGTGGAGGCGAAGGCAGAGTCCACTCTAATGTCTTTGCTCCCTCTCCCCATGGGTTTGCTTCTGCTCTTGTACCTTTTAAAAGTGCATAAATTACAACTAATATAAACATAATAAAAGAAGCAAAAGATATATAAGAACCAATTGAAGATACATAATTCCATCCAGCGAATGCATCTGGATAATCAGGAATTCTTCTTGGCATACCCGATAATCCTAAGAAGTGTTGAGGAAAGAATGTCAAATTAACCCCTATAAAGAAAAGCCAAAAATGCAACTTTCCAAAAAATTCAGAGTAATTTTTGCCAGTCATTTTAGCAAACCAGTAATAAATACCAGCAAATATTCCAAATACAGCACCCATACTTAAAACATAATGAAAGTGGGCTACTACGTAATATGTATCGTGAAGTACTACATCAATACCTGCATTAGCAAGAATAACTCCGGTTACACCTCCAAGAGTAAATAAGAAGATAAACCCTAAAGAAAACAACATAGGAGTAGAAAATGTAATAGATCCCCCCCACATGGTAGCAATCCAACTAAAAATCTTAATACCCGTAGGAACTGCAATCACGATGGTAGCAAGCATAAAATAGGCTCTTACATTTGCGCTAAAACCTACGGTGTACATATGATGAGCCCAAACAACATATCCGATAAAACCAATAGCAACCATTGCATAAGCCATACCTAAATATCCAAAAACAGGTTTTTTAGAGAAAGTTGAAACTATATGTGAAACAATTCCAAAAGCTGGTAAAATCATGATGTAAACTTCTGGATGGCCAAAAAACCAAAATAAGTGTTGGAAAAGAATTGGATCTCCACCGCCAGCTGGATTAAAGAAAGTTGTTCCAAAATTTCTATCAGTAAGCAACATGGTAATCGCTCCACCGAGAACAGGAACAGCAGTAAGCAATAAGAATGCTGTAACTAGCATTGCCCATACAAATAAAGGCATTTTATGCATAGTCATTCCTGGCGCTCTCATATTTAAAATTGTAGTTATAAAATTAACCGCACCCAAAATTGATGAAGCACCCGCAAGGTGTAGTGAGAAAATTGCCATATCAACTGCGGGAGAACTATGTCCAGTTATAGAACTGAGCGGTGGGTAAATTGTCCAACCAGTGCCGGCACCTGATCCCACAAACATAGAACCAACAATTAGCAGCAAAGAAGGCACTAATAACCAGAAACTAATGTTATTAAGTCGAGGAAATGCCATATCAGGAGCTCCGATCATCAATGGGATGAACCAATTACCAAAACCACCAATAAGCGCAGGCATCACTACAAAGAAAATCATTAACAAACCATGGGCAGAAATAATTACATTCCACATTTGACCATCTGCAACAACGTCAACACCTGGGTGAGCTAACTCCATTCTCATAATGACGGAGAGTGTGCCACCAACAATACCTGCAATAATTGCGTATATTAAATATAAAGTTCCAATGTCTTTATGGTTTGTTGAAAAAAACCATCTAACAAAAAAACCTGGTTTGTGATCATGGTGATCTGCTGCTGCGGTTGTCGAACTCATAAGCTATTCTCCTCTATCTCGATAAGATTATTTTTTGAAACTACTAATTCTTCTTCACTAACTACGATATCTTCATTGACTGCGTAGTTATTTTTTGCCTGGTTCGCCCAAGCCATAAATTCATTTTCAGGTAATACTTTTACAACAATTGGCATGAAACCATGTCCTGTTCCACAAATCTCTGAACACATCCCTCTGTAAGTCCCTGGTTCTTTAACGTTTACCCATGTTTCATTTAAACGTCCAGGAACTGCATCTGTTTTTAATCCCATTGAAGGAACAGCCCAGCTGTGTAATACATCTCCCGCTGTAATTAGTATTTGAATGTTTTTATTTGCAGGAATTACAAGTGGGTTGTCAACCGTCAAGAGTCTTAAATCGCCCTCTTTAAGATCCTCATCTTGAACCATATAACTTTCAAAGTAAAAATTACCATGATCTGGATACTCATACTCCCAATACCATTGGTGTCCAATGATTTTAACTGTCATATCATAATTTTCATTTTTTTCTTGCTGATACAAAAGTCTAAATGATGGAATTGCAATGATTACTAAAATGACTATTGGTATTGCAGTCCATAAAACTTCTAATACAGTATTATGTGCAGTTGTAGTTGGGTTTGGGTTTCTTTTTGCACTGAATCTAAAAGAAACATAGAACAACAAAAATAAAACAAAAATTGTA
>Ga0181562_10002515_pt1 | contig 13946 bp, 13 predicted proteins | sample 011ome_26_FD_139344 | JGI IMG/M metagenome (GOLD analysis project Ga0181562, IMG submission 139344) | Coastal salt marsh microbial communities from the Groves Creek Marsh, Skidaway Island, Georgia - 011511BT metaG (megahit assembly) | ecosystem: Environmental > Aquatic > Marine > Intertidal...
AAGACTTCATTAACTTAGGTTTTGATTGGAGACCCCTATGCGCAGACTCTTAATGACGACCGCCTTGGCCCTTGTGACAACACTACCCGCTTTTGCCGAAGATGCGGCCTTGCTGATGGGGGTGGAGCGATACCAAGCCCTTGACCGCTATATTGGTGGAACCACGATCACCAATGCGGCGCGTGAATTGGCGGATGCGGGGTATGCAGTCGCCACGCTTGAGAACGAAACGGCGGAAGAGATGCGCAAGAAGCTGGTGGCGCTGCAAATCCAGAGCGCCGATGCGGAGCGTCTGGTCGTGGCCCTATCCGGTCGCTTTGCCACTGACGGTAGCCGCACATGGTTTATGGCCGTGGATGCCGACGAGCCGAACCTGTTTGATGTGGCGCTGGGCGGTATTTCTGTTGAGAGCGTCATGAATGTCATGGCCGCCACGCCAGGTAAGTCGGTGCTGTTACTAAGCTATGATAATCGGGCATCGGACGAGTTTGACGACTTTCTGCGGGCAGGGATCGGTGATTTGGATATCCCGCAGGGTGTCAGCGTTGTCTTTGGTGATCCGCGCAATGTAACGGGTCTTTTGGAGGGCGCGATTGTGACGCCTGACGCCGATATCGTCTCGGATGTTGCGAGAAACAGAAACCTGAAGCTGCAAGGGTACCACCCGCAGGCGCTTGTATTGCAGGAGGGACAGATTGTTGTGGCCCCAGTTGGCGCGCGCCCCTACGTCGTTGACCGCGAGGCAGAGCGTGTCAGCTGGGAATTGGCCGTCACACTAGACACTGTTGACGCGTATCGCGCCTATTTGACAGAATATCCCAGAGGGACAAATGCTGCGGATGCTTTGGCCGCGATCAATGGCATCATGTCAGAACCGAACCGCGAGGCACGCGTTGCTGAAGACGCGCTAAACCTGACCCGCGATCAACGGCGCAGTGTGCAGCGTGATTTGTCGATTTTGAGCTACGATACGCGGGGGATCGACGGCATTTACGGCCAAGGTACACGGAGTGCGATTTCAAACTGGCAGCAGCAGAACGGATTTTCGCAGACCAGCTATCTGACGCAAGAGCAGATCACACGGATCAATGCACAAGCCTCGCGTAAGTCGGCCGAGTTGGAAGCCGAAGCCGCTCGCGAACGTGCCGCACAATTGCAGCTTGATCGCGCCTATTGGGAAGAGACGGGCGCCAATGGCCGGGAGGCAGGTCTGCGCAGCTATTTGGAACGGTATCCTGACGGGCTTTATGCCGAAGAGGCGACAGCGCAGCTTTCCCGATATGAGGAGCAAAAGCTGTTGCAGGCCGCCCAAGCCGACCGTGACGCATGGAATATTGCGCGTAACCAAAACACGGTTGGTGGCTATGAAAGCTATCTTAAGAACCAATCTCGGGGTGCGTTTCGGGAAGAGGCACAAACGCGGATCACGGCAATGCGCCAAGAAGAATCCGCATCTGCCGATACGGCGCAAGCCCGCAAAGACGAGGCGGATCTTAGCCTAAATGCAGTCACACGCCGCATGGTCGAGGGGCGTTTATCAAGCCTCGGCTTTGATCCAGGTTCGGTGGACGGGCGTTTCAACGCGGAGACACGTCGGGCCATTCGGCAATTCCAGCGCAGTCGTAACCTGACGCCGTCTGGATTCTTGACGCAAAGCGCGCTTGTTCAGTTGCTGATCCCGGCACGGAACTAAGCGGCTCTAAGAAGGGAAAAACGATCAATGCCCGCCCCATTTCTGAGGCGGGCATTTTGATTTACTGGGCAGGAACGTAGCGTTCGATCAGCAGGCGGATGAAGCCTTGGCTATAGCCCACCTGTTTGACGCCAAAGATGTAGGTTCCCGGCTGAACCCGTGCAGTGAGCAAGCTGTTGAGCCCGTCGTTGTCGTCGTTCTCGCCGATTTTGCGGCCCAGATCGTCATACATCACCAGCCAAGGATCACCGTTGTCACCCGCTGCGATTGCCTCGATAAGCAAGAGGCTCGCTTCGTTTATGTCCACCGAATACCATGACACGTCACTGCCAATTTGCGCGTCTTGGCGCAGGCGGCCAGCAGCTTCACCCAATGCAGTGACCTCAACAGAGCCGTCAAGCGGTGGGGCCGCCTCGCCACGGGCGTATAGCCCAGCGAGTTCGGCCGCGGCATCATAGACAGACACTATGGTCGTGATCGGCTGCGCGGTATCGCTCAGTGCGCCCATGCCGATGCAATAGATGCCAGCGGGGAGCGGGGTGGATTGCACGATTTTCGAATTCAACCCGTCGTGGTCGTCGTTTTCTGCCAAGGTCGCACCGTCACTGTTGTAAAGGGCGATGCTTGGGTCCGCGTCGTCACTATTGGCGGTGATTGTGATGGCCGTTGGTTCGGCAAGTGTGAATGACCAGTGGCTTGTCTCATCCACGGATGCCGTATTTGCGCTACCCATTGCGCCCATCGGTGTGGCGGCAGAGCAATCGTTGGTGGGGCTTTCACCACCACTTGTGCCGGACCCATCGGTCAACGGCTCTTGGTCCATGCGGCCAACCCGCAAGAACGCGGTCATCGGGCCGCTATCGTAAGGCTTCATATTGACGCAATAAGTGCCCGCCTCAAGCGTAACCTCGGACCGCGCCGCGCCGCCACCGCCAGAATCGTCGTCAGAGGCGACAATACCACCTGCAGCATCAAAGACTTCGATCAACGGATCACCGCCCCCGCGACCTGCGGCCTCGATACGGACCTCGGTTGGTTCCGACAGCGAGAACAGGCCGACATAGGCATTACCGCCTAGCACGAGCGCCATTTGCTCCTGATATGCAGCGCTGGTCGTGATGTCAGAAGCGTCTTCGGTCCCCCCGATCCATTGACCCCCAGCCCCCTTGCCACCGCAAAAATCTTGCGCAGCCAAGGGAGAGGCGAGGGCTATCAGGATTGCTGTGGTTGAAATCGTTGTACGTCGCATAATGCCGCTCCAGAAAAATATTCACTCGCTTTAGCCTAAGCCCAACGGACACATTCTGACCAGTGCAAAGCGGAGATTGCTCAAAAAATGAGGGAGGTCTGCCGGCAAAATCCGCATTCAACACTTATGCGCTAAAAAGGTCGTGAGGGTTGTCCAAGCCTGTCGGCGCGGCTGGCTTTGGTGCGGTTGTTGTGCACGGCGGCTTTAAGCCCAAAGTTGCCAATTCAGACTAAGAATGGTTTGCTGCAAAATGAAGGCGACATCGGATGTAAGTTAGGAAGTGTCTTATGCTTGAGCAGCAGCTGATAGTATTTCTTGGAAAGGTCCGACATGCGGGGGCGACAACCGCTGAATGGCTAAATCCAGGCACGAACAATTTTGCAGGTTTCGATAGTGTGGATGCTGTTACTCTGCATCCCGACCTACAAAAGCTTTGGAAACATTTTAATGGAATCACCTGCCCCGATGGCACGCACTTAGAATACACTTGGTTGGACGGGCAGTTTGCGTATTTTAGCGTTTTGGAAGCGTTAGAAGACTACCAAGTATCAGTGCCACTTTGGAAGCAACAAGCTGATTTTGAGAACTATTGGCCCCAAGGTTTTGTACCGATTGGGACGCCAGGCGATGGATCGCGTTTGCTTGTAAATTGCTGCGCTTCATCTCCGACTTATGGCTCTGTGTATGTTCTTATGCACGGCGATGGCGTTTCACGAATGGCCACATCGCTTACGAGATATTGAGTTATAGCCGAAAGTTGGTGACGGCCCGGATGGGCGGCATATCATGGCGTTGTTGACGCGCCGCAATTCTCACTGAGAAAAGGATATGCCACATGACCAAGACTACAGTGATCGACTTTGCGAGGCCTAGCGATTTTTCACCTGATCCGCTGACGGATGTTTTGCGTGCCGGAGCGCGTGAGCTTCTGGCGACGGCAGTGCGAGCGGAGGTATCGGCGTTTATGAAGGGGCACGCGCACCTTTTGGACGACGAGGGCCGCCAGCGTCTGGTGCGCCACGGGTTTCTTCCAGAGCGCGACGTGATGACCGGGATAGGCAAGGTAACGGTTCAGGTTCCTCGGGTCCGAGACCGTGGGGTAAACGCGGATGGCTCGAAGGTCCGGTTCAGTTCTTCGCTGGTGCCGCCATATTTGCGCAAGGCCAAGTCTGTGGAAGAACTTCTGCCGTGGCTTTATCTCAAAGGTATCTCGACGGGCGATTTCAGCGAGGCGCTGGCATCACTTGTAGGACCAGACGCCGATGGATTGTCCGCCTCAACAATCACACGCCTAAAGGCGACTTGGTGGGACGAATATGAGGCCTGGCGCAAGCGCGACCTATCAGGAAAGCGCTACGTCTATATTTGGGCCGACGGTGTCTACTTCAACCCGCGCCTAGACGATGATCGTCAATGTATGTTGGTGATTATTGGCGCGGACGAATACGGAGACAAGGATGTTCTTGGCATCATGGACGGGTTCCGCGAGAACGCGGACAGCTGGCGAGACCTTCTTCGCAGCTTGAAAAAACGAGGGCTGACGATTGCGCCCGATCTGGCCTGTGGGGACGGGGCCATGGGTTTTTGGACCGCACTGCGGGACGTGTACCCGACGACGAAAGAACAGCGCTGCTGGGTCCACAAGATGGCCAACATCACGGGCGCGATGCCCAAGCCAATACATGAAAAGGCCAAGGCAGGGTTGCAAGACATCTGGATGGCAGAGACGAAGAAAGAGGCCACTGCAGCCTTTGATCTCTTTGTGGAAACCTACGGCGTGAAATACGAGCGGGCAGTCAAGAAGCTGATCAAAGATCGCGACGTGTTGCTGACATTCTATGACTTCCCAGCCGAGCATTGGAAGCACATCCGCACCACCAACCCCATCGAAAGCGTCTTCGCAACCGTGCGCAACCGGACACGCAAAACGAAGGGCTGCCTGAGCCGCAAAACGGCTCTATCCATGGTCTTCAAGCTAATGATGTCAGCTAAGAAGAAATGGCGAAAGCTCAGCGGCACAAACCGACTGCCCGAAGTCATTCAAGGGGTTGAGTTCAAAGACGGGATCAAGCAACTTCAAAACGCCGCCTAATCTCACCGTCACCAACTTTTGGGCATAACTCGAGATATTTTCAAACTCTGAATGTTGGCTTTGACGAAAACGCAATTGTCGTCACCGAGCAAGGAGAAATAAGTTATGACTTTGACGCCATGCGAGAAATTGGAATGCGCATCAATCCCGGTTGCGACGGGTTTGACCCCAAACTTCCCACAGCCTCTTTTTCCAAAGACTGGATAGAAAAATTAGGTCGCTAATTTTTGGAGAGCCAAGTTGGAGGTCTCGAACGACAGCAAAGTCTGCATCGCGGGCCTCAGTGCAGCATACCGTAGGGAGCTGTTTACCTGACCACCAAAAGTGATTCGCCCAAAAGAAAAGGCCGCGCCCGATGAGGGGCACGACCTTTTAATCGATCAATGCTGACGTTGGTTTAGCCCTGACGAGCTTTAAACCGACGCTGCGTCTTGTTGATTACATAGACGCGGCCCTTACGGCGCACGACGCGGCAATCGCGGTGACGCTGCTTGAGCGAACGGAGGGAGTTACGAACTTTCATTGGTTCATTCCTTCTTTTTCGCGGCGCGGCGATTGCGCCTTGGGTTGCATTCAGGGTCAGAGTGACCCCACTAAAATTCTGGTGGACGATACTGGGATCGAACCAGTGACCCCTTCGATGTCAACGAAGTGCTCTACCGCTGAGCTAATCATCCAATGCCTGTCTTTGGTTATTGCAGCGCCCTATAACAAAATAGGACGCGGTAATTTCCGCGTCAGTCGTGCGGTCTATAAAAGGAGTCGAAGGGGGGATCAAGGCCTTTTGAAAAACTCATTTTATGCGCTAGGCTATTGGCAAAGGAGCAACAATGTTAAACGCGCCCTATCACCTCGCTTTGCCTAACGCACGCACAACAAGCGTCATTTTCGCCTCGCCCCATAGCGGGCGGGCTTATCCAGCGGCTTTTCTGGATGCAGCAAAGCTTGATGCCGCCGAGATTCGCACGTCCGAGGACGCGTTTGTTGATTTGCTTTATGCCAATGCACCTGAGTGTGGCGCGCCATTGCTGACGGCAAATGCGCCGCGTGCCTATCTGGATCTGAACCGAGGCCCTGATGAATTTGACGCCGCGTTAATCGTGGGCGTGCGCCGTGTGTCGCATAATCCGCGTGTCGCGAGTGGCTTGGGTGTGATTCCCCGTGTCGTCGCCAATGGGCGGTCGATTTATGAAGGAAAGATATCGCTGGAAGAGGCGCATTTCCGTATCGCGCATTACTGGCGGCCTTATCACGATGCTTTGCAAACACTGATTGATGAAAACCACCGCACCTTTGGGCGGGCGATTTTGATTGATTGCCATTCGATGCCCCACGAGGCGCTTGATAACATCGCAACGGGTGGATCGCCGCGCCCCGACATTGTGCTGGGGGATCGCTTTGGGGCATCTGCTTCGCCCGCGATTGTGGAACAGATCGAGGCAGCTTTTGCCTCTCGCGGGTTGGAAGTCGCCCGCAACATGCCCTTCGCGGGGGCCTATATTGCGCAACATTACGGGCGGCCGTCGCGCCAGCAACACGCTGTGCAGATCGAAATTGATCGCGCCCTTTATATGGACGAGGCGAAGCTGGAGCCCCGCGCCGACTTTGACGAATTCCGCACGGCGCTTACCGATGTGATCGCGGAGATCGCTGAAATTGGACGCGATACGCAGGCCGCACTCGCTGCTGAGTAAGATGGGCTTTAACCTGTCTACGCTTCAAAAAAGTGCCTCTGGGCTTGCGACGTCCACGAGCTTTCGCTGATCCATCCTCCAGAACCGATCGCTGATATGACCCACCCGTTAGAGGCAACCAAACCAAGCCCGTATCCCTTTGTTAGGGTCACAGTTAAGTCGAAAACATGGGTAGCCTCGCGTTACGCTCAGGCTTTGAAAATGCGATATGCTCATGGTGCGACGCTATGGTTGCAGGGGGCGATTGGGCAAGATTAGTCCTACGCAGGCGGGCCTAACGCAAAGCGCGTCCTTTGATGATCGCGTCCTTACCAAACTTCTTTCTAATTTTGTCCGCAGCGGCCTCTGCTTTTGCCCGTTTCCCTGCATTAGGGTCTAAAAGGTCGCCAATCCGGTCAGCATTTGCCGCGGGTCCAAGCTCGCTAATCCCTACGCCGATCAGACGAAACGGTCCCTTCGTACCCGCTTGATCAAACAGGCCTCGCGCCGTGCGATAGATTGTGTCGGCCAATTGCGTCGGGTGGTGCAAGGATTGACGGCGGGAAATTTGTTTGAAGTCTCCCGTCTTGAGTTTGAGGTTCACAACACGTCCGGCCATATCCTTGGCCTTAGCGCGGTCCGATACCTGCTCGGCCAGCCGCCAGATGTGACCGTCAAGTATGTCAGGGTCGCTTGTGTCTTCGTAAAATGTCGTCTCTTTGGATATCCCCTTCACAGGCGTATTCGTCGAAATCCGCCGCCCGTCTTCGCCGCGCGCTAGCGCATAGAGCCGTTCGCCCGTGGCACCAAAGCGGTCATGTAATTCGCGCCTGTCCCAGCGCAGCAAATCATCAAAGGTGCGGATGCCCGCAGAGGCGAGGCTGTCTTGCGCGGCGGGGCCAATGCCCCAGATCAGGCGAACGGATTTAGGTCGTAGGAACGCGGTGGTTTCCTCCTTGCCGATCACCGAAAAGCCGCGCGGTTTATCGAGGTCAGAGGCGACTTTCGCCAAAAACTTGTTGTGCGAGAGACCTATGGAACCCGTCAGGCCGACTTCGATTTTCATCCGCTTAATCAGCCGCGCCAACATCACGGCAGGCGGTGCGCCATGTAGTCTTGCCGTGCCTGTCAAATCCATGAATGCTTCGTCGAGCGACAGCGGCTCCACGACGGGGGTCAATTCATCCATCAAGGCGCGGATCGCGCGGGAGGCTTCGACGTAGGCGTCCATGCGTGGCTTGACGACGATCGCCTCGGGGCAAAGCTTGAGAGCCTGAAACATCGGCATTGCGGATTTCACTCCTTTGATGCGCGCCACATAACAAGCAGTTGACACGACGCCTCGATGGCCACCGCCAATGATCACGGGTTTATCGGCCAATTCGGGGTTATCGCGCTTCTCGACGCTGGCATAAAACGCATCGCAATCCATATGAGCGATGGTCAGGTCGAATAATTCGGGGTGCGATATCTTGCGCGGGCTGCGACACGCCGGGCAGCGGGTCCCAACCTCATAGGTGGTAAAGCAGTCTCGGCAAAGTATCGGCATGGGCACAAGATAAAGGGCGCGAAGCGGTGCCACAACGGCTAAGGTGGGGCTATGGAAAATGACTTTCACGGCGCCAAGGTTGCGCTATTTATCGGGGAAAAGCTGCTGGTCACGCTGCGCGATGACTATGACCATATCCCGTTCCCGAATGTCTGGGATTTGCCAGGTGGCGGGCGTGAAGGGTCTGAAACGCCTATACAGACACTGAATCGCGAGGTGATGGAGGAGGTTGGCTTGACAATCCCCGCCGAGGCAATTGTCTGGCGGCGGCGCTATCCGTCCGAGAGTAGCCTGCAGGATCACGTCTATTTCTACGGTGCAATTATGGTAGCGGGAACCGAGCAAGATATCGTTTTTGGTGACGAGGGGCAGGAATGGCGGTTAATGGATTTGGACGCGTTTCTCGCACTTGATCGTGTGGTCCCGTCGTTCGCGCCGCGGCTGCGCGATTGGTTGGCAGAAGGTGGAACGACCGATTTTAGCGGATAGGTCGTTGCAGGGGACCGTTTAGCTGCATATCTAGTTTGCAGGTTTCAGGGAGGTATTTGAACAGTGGAACAGGTTTTTTCAGAATTTCTAGGTGCGAACATTCTCTTTCTTGTGCTCGCCGTTTTTATCATCATCTGCATTATGGCAGGTGTTCGGATCGTGCCGCAAAGCCAGAAGTTTGTTGTTGAGCGGCTCGGCCGTTTGCGGGCGGTTCTTGGGCCTGGCATCAACTTTATCGTGCCGTTCCTTGACCGCGTGCGTCACAAGGTATCGGTGCTAGAGCGTCAATTGCCCGCTATGTCGCAGGATGCGATTACATCGGACAACGTGTTGGTTCAGGTCGAAACATCGGTGTTTTACCGCATCATAGAGCCTGAAAAGACGGTCTACCGGATCCGCGATGTGGATGCTGCGATTTCGACGACGGTCGCAGGTATCGTGCGGTCTGAGATTGGCCGGATGGAGCTTGACCAAGTGCAAGCGAACCGCTCCCGCCTGATCGAGGCTGTGCGTGATCAAGTGTCTCAACAGGTGGACGACTGGGGGATCGAAGTGACCCGTGCAGAGATTCTGGATGTGAACTTGGATCAGGCGACGCGTAACGCAATGCTGCAACAACTTAACGCCGAACGCGCGCGCCGCGCGCAGGTGACCGAGGCGGAAGGCACCAAACGTGCCGTCGAATTGAACGCCGACGCGGAACTTTATGCAGCCGAACAAGCCGCTAAGGCGCGGCGTGTTTCTGCGGATGCCGAAGCTTATGCGACACGGGCCGTTGCGTCTGCGATTGCTGAGAATGGGTTGGAAGCCGCTCAGTATCAAGTTGCGCTCAAGCAAGTTGAGGCACTCCACAAGATGGGCTCTTCGCCGGGCACACAAACGATCGTCTTGCCCGCGAATGCCCTTGATGCCTTTGGTGATGCTTTCAAAATGTTGAAAGGAAAATAACATGATCCTTTGGGAACAATGGTGGGTCTGGATGTCAGGCGCGGTGTTGCTTGCAACGCTTGAAGTTCTCGCCCCCGGCTACATTTTTCTTGGGTTTGCGATTGGTGCTTTGGCGCTTGGCCTGTTGATCCTCATCAATATCCCATTGGGCGGACTGGCAACGATGCTGTTGGTTTTCGCACTCTTGTCGCTGGGCGCTTATCTTGCGATGCGGCGTGTCTTTGGCCTGAAGTCGGGCTCGGTCAAAATTTGGGATCGCGATATCAACGACTAAAAGAAATGGCCCGCGGCGAATTGCTGCGGGCCAGTTAGATCAAGATGGGGACAGTTTCGTCCTGAATAGGGACAGAGGCAGACGAGACGATCTTGATCAGCAGTAAACATTTTGTTGGTCGCCGCCCTGACACCGGGGGGGAAATGCCAAGGCGGCCCAACTGCGGCGATGCGGTTACCCGCGCGCCGTATCCGACATGCGAAGAGCACGCGCAGCTAAACCAGCCGCGATTGATGCGGGTTCCATGGTTTGCGGCGCAAGTAACTCGCAAGGGTAGCGGAACATGCGACCGTCACGTTGAATGTCAACGGAAGCCTCAAATGCACCTGAACTGGCGTTATATCGCAGGTTGTTGATACGCATGACCGAATCCTTTTCTCTTCACTCAGTGATGTAGTCACGAAGTTAGCGAGAAAAAGTTTCCGAAATATTGCTTCACGGTGTTGTGAGAATAATAGTGTATTTAGTGAAACGTCTACGACGTCGCCATTTCCGCGTTAATGGCTAACGCAGCGGCGCGCGGATCGGCGGCTTGCCAAATCGGGCGGCCCACAACGATATGGTCCACACCGTCGGCAATCGCTTGTGCCGGTGTCGCTACCCGTTTTTGATCGCCAAGTGCTGCACCAACTGGGCGCACGCCGGGTGTTACGATGAGTTTGCCTTTGGCCTCTGGTAAGGCGCGGATCAAAGCGGCCTCTTGCGGGGAGGCGATGACACCGTCGGCACCAGCTTCCAACGCACGACCCGCGCGTTCTTGCACCAGATCGGTGATGTTGCCCGCTTTGATAAGTGAGGCATCCAGATCGTCGCGGTCAAGCGAGGTCAGAATCGTGACCGCGAGAATTTTCATGTTTGACCCAGCAGCACCCTCGCGGGCGGCGCGCACAACATGCGGATCGCCGTGAACCGTTAGCAGATCGAGATCGAACTGGGCCACACCGCGCACGGCGGCCTCAACCGTCGCGCCAATGTCAAAGAACTTCATATCGAGGAAAATCTTCTTGCCGTGCTCGGCCTTCAATTCGTTCGCGAGGGCCAAGCCGCCACCTGTGAGCATGCCCAACCCGATTTTATAGAATGACACCGCATCACCAAGACGCGTGGCGAGATCCATGCCAGCCAAAACGTTAGGGACATCAAGGGCAACAATCAGGCGGTCATCGGACATTGGGCGCACTCCATTTTGATTTGAGGCGGTCTAACGCTTGCTGACACATTGCGCAACACAAGCAAAAGACGCGACCGCATTGGGGGCGGCCGCGTCTTGAGGTTCGCGGTGACGACAGCACCGCAACGCCTAAGTGGCAAACTGGGGAAGAAAACCGCTTAGGATACTTGGAAATCGTTTACTGGTTCTTCGAGGGCGTCGTCGTCGGGGTGTCAGTCGAAAGCGTCGAGCGGATTGCAGCATCATGCGCTTTGAGGCGTTGCACGATAGAATCGCGAAGCTCCTCATTCTTCTGAACGGGTTTTTTGGTTGGTTTCTCGTTAATCTTCATAATCATAAACATCCCCTTCCGTGTAATTCTATATGCGCTCTTCTTTGAAATATTGCTTGGGGGAACTTATGGCCGCCGTTCCCCCCAATTGATATTTCGCAAGCTTGCAAGCTGGGCACCGTATACCCATCTATATTGCAAGGCCTCATAGATCGTGTGCCACTCAAGTGGGCGCGTCAGCGGGGTGCTTCAGATAGGAGAAATACATGAATCTTGAGAAATTCACCGAGCGGTCGCGCGGCTTTATGCAGGCAGCACAGACAATCGCAACACGCGAGAGCCATCAGCGCCTCACACCTGAACACTTGCTCAAAGCGTTGATTGATGACGAGCAAGGGTTGGCGGCCAATCTGATCACACGTGGTGGTGGCGATGCTGGTGCCGTGCGCGTCGCCGTCGACCTTGCCGTGTCTAAAATCGCCAAAGTATCTGGCGATGCGTCCCAAGTTTATCTTGATGGCACGACTGGTAAGGTTGTCGCCGAGGCCGAAGAGTTGGCTAAGAAAGCAGGCGATAGTTTTGTTCCCGTAGAGCGTTTGCTTATGGCCCTCGCGATGGTGAAATCAAAAGCGAAAGACGCTCTTGATGCTGGTAAGGTGACGGCCCAAGGCCTGAATGCCGCGATCAACGATATCCGCAAGGGGCGTACAGCAGATAGCGCGTCTGCCGAGGAAGGTTATGACGCGCTGGCGAAATATGCCCGCGACCTGACCGAGGCCGCCGAGCAGGGCAAAATCGACCCTATCATTGGCCGAGACGAGGAAATTCGCCGCGCCATGCAGGTCTTGTCGCGCCGTACCAAGAACAACCCTGTTCTGATCGGTGAGCCGGGCGTGGGTAAAACCGCGATTGCCGAGGGTCTTGCGCTGCGTATCGTCAACGGCGACGTCCCTGAAAGCCTGCGCAACAAGAAATTGATGGCCTTGGATATGGGCTCTTTGATTGCGGGTGCAAAATACCGTGGTGAATTTGAAGAACGCCTCAAGGCGATCCTCAAGGAGATCGAGGCCGCCGCTGGCGAAATCATTCTGTTCATCGACGAAATGCACACGCTGGTGGGTGCAGGTAAATCTGACGGCGCGATGGATGCCGCCAACCTGATCAAACCCGCGTTGGCCCGTGGCGAGTTGCACTGTATCGGTGCGACGACCTTGGACGAATACCGCAAGTATGTGGAAAAGGACGCCGCTCTTGCCCGTCGTTTCCAGCCGATTGTTGTCGAGGAGCCGACGGTTTCTGACACGATCAGCATCCTGCGCGGGATCAAGGACAAATACGAGATGCACCACGGTGTGCGGATTTCTGACGCTGCACTGGTGGCGGCTGCGACCCTTTCGCATCGTTACATCACGGATCGGTTCTTGCCTGATAAGGCGATCGACTTGGTTGATGAAGCCGCGTCTCGTCTGCGCATGGAGGTCGATAGCAAGCCAGAAGAACTGGATGCGCTCGACCGCTCTATCCTGCAATTGCAGATTGAGGCTGAGGCGCTCAAGAAGGAGGACGATGCTGCTTCCAAAACCCGTTTAGGGAAATTGGAAGAAGAGTTGGCCAACTTGATGGAACGCGCGGATTCGATGACGGCAAAATGGCAGGCCGAGCGTGATAAGCTGGAAGGCTCGCGCGAGTTGAAAGAGAAACTCGACCGTGCCCGTGCTGATCTGGATATCGCAAAGCGTGAGGGCAATCTGCAAAAAGCGGGTGAGTTGTCTTACGGTGTGATTCCAGAGCTGGAGCGCAAACTGGGCGAGGTGGAAAGTTCGTCTGATCTGATGGTCGAAGAGGCTGTCCGTCCAGAGCAGATCGCCCAAGTCGTAGAGCGTTGGACAGGCGTGCCGACCTCCAAGATGCTGGAAGGCGAGCGCGACAAGCTGCTGCGCATGGAAGACGAGCTCGGCAAGCGCGTGATCGGTCAGAAATCTGCGGTGAAGGCCGTGGCAAATGCGGTGCGCCGTGCGCGTGCTGGTCTCAACGACGAGAACCGCCCGCTTGGGTCGTTCTTATTCCTTGGACCAACGGGTGTCGGTAAAACCGAGCTGACCAAAGCTGTGGCCAACTATCTATTCGACGACGATAGCGCGATGGTGCGGATCGACATGTCCGAGTTCATGGAAAAGCACGCGGTTTCGCGTCTGATCGGAGCCCCTCCGGGTTATGTCGGTTATGATGAAGGCGGCGTTTTGACAGAGGCCGTGCGCAGGCGTCCGTATCAGGTTGTTCTTTTCGACGAAGTTGAGAAGGCGCACCCTGATGTATTTAACGTCCTGTTGCAGGTGCTTGATGACGGGATGTTGACAGACGGGCAGGGGCGGACGGTGTCGTTTAAGCAGACGCTCATTATCCTGACCTCGAACCTTGGCGCGCAGGCTTTGTCGCAGTTGCCAGATGGGGCTGATGCCTCTGATGCCAAGCGCGATGTGATGGATGCCGTGCGTGGGCACTTCCGCCCAGAGTTCCTCAACCGTTTGGACGAGACG
>Ga0181562_10002534_pt1 | contig 13876 bp, 15 predicted proteins | sample 011ome_26_FD_139344 | JGI IMG/M metagenome (GOLD analysis project Ga0181562, IMG submission 139344) | Coastal salt marsh microbial communities from the Groves Creek Marsh, Skidaway Island, Georgia - 011511BT metaG (megahit assembly) | ecosystem: Environmental > Aquatic > Marine > Intertidal...
ATCGTCGTCGTCGTCATCCGCGTTGTGTCGTTCGAGCGGTTTGTTCTTAGTATAGAAAAGTCGTGTGGATGCTCCTAGAAAGATGAAGAACGTGTCACGTACGGATCGTGTGGTAGTACGCCACGCGGCGCGTCGCAATGTGACGCCTCCGCGCCGCGTCGTCGGGTAGGTCGTCGGCGTCGCGAGTGGATAGGGGCGCCTAAAACCGCGTGCGACGTCGCACGAAAACCACACCCACGCCGACCGACGACCGCCGACCGCCGACCGACGACCGCCGACCGACGACGTGGGACGGCGCGTGGGCCATATAATAGGATAGGATAGGATACAAGTATGGGTCGGGTCGGGTCGGGTCGGGTCGGGTCGGGTGTGGATAAGATGTGTGTGGATGACAGGATGACGTCACGCCCAGTGGCACGCCGTGTGCGTGTGTGCGTGTGTATGTATACTCGCGTGGATGGGTGTTTCGTGTGTAGAGTATGGGTCAGGGGCGATGACATGCGCGTGGAGAGACACATGGCGGACGTGTAATATATATATAGATGCTTATGATGGGAGTATATGAGTGAGCCCCCCCACGGGCGTCGTCGGACACTCGGACACTCGGCGTCATCGGACACTCGGACACTCGGCATCATCGGACACTCGGCGCCATCGCGCGACGACGACGCCACTGGCCGATGCGATGCGCGTGGATGACGACGACGACGACGACGACGACGGGCTCGATGCGCACAGGCGCGTGCTCGGGGTGACGCGCGAGGCGTCGATCGGGGACGTGCGGCGGGCGTTTTTGGAGGTGGCGAGACGCGCCCATCCCGACGTGGCGACGATGGCGACGATGGCGACGACGCGTGGAGGCGGTGGAGGCGGTGGAGGCGGTGGAGGCGGGCGCGGCGCTGAAGTGTCGTTTAGGGATGCGGTGGAGGCTCGCGAGGTGTTGGTTCGGTCGATGGTGTATGCGTCTCGCGGTGGGTTGGGTGGTGCGTCGTCGTCGTCGTCGATTTCGATGTCGTTCGGGGCGGGAGCCGCGCGCACGGCGGGGACGCCGCAAACCAAGGCGTACGCTGCGGCGCTCGCCGCTCCGGCGTTTGTCGTCGCGGCGGTGGTGATGTTTGCGTTTCCGAGCACGAAAACGTATGGGCATGATCGTGAGTTTGTCATGGGGCGCGTGCATGGGGTGATGAATGTGCCGGTGAATCCGTGGTTGAAGCCCGAAGCGACGCGGCCGGCGAAGACGAGCAACGAGGACAGAATGTGGCGGCGCGTCTTCGGCGGTGGCGAACGCGGGGGGTGAGTGCTGTGCTATCGCGCGCGCGTGGAGCGCACAGATGTGCTTTTGTGTAGTGTAGCTGGTTTACCAAATATTCATTGTATTCCTATTCGTTGACGAGCGGCGCGCCCGTCGCCCACGCGTCCAGGTTGGCCGCCGTCGTGCTCGCAATTTGTTCGAGCGCCTCGTGCGTTAAAAACGCAATGTGAGGGGTGATGATGACTTGGGGCAAGTTACATAACGCCGCAAGATCTTGGTTCCACGTCATCATTTTCTCTTCGACGGATAACTTGGAAAAGTCTTGAAAAAAGAAGTGCGACTCGTCTTCGAGGACGTCGGCGCCGAGCGCGCCTATTTTCCCGCTGTACAAGCCATCGAGCAATGCTTTGGCGTCAATCAACCCACCACGCGAAGTATTGATGAGTATCGCCCCTCGTTTCATCGTCGCGATCGATTTCGAGTCGATCAGGTGCTTGGTTTCGGGCGTTAAGGGCACGTGCAAGGAGACAACGTCGGATTCAGCCAACACGTCCTCGAGTGCGCGATACTCGCCAACAAAATCATCCTTCTCGTATTGATCATACCCGAGCACGCGCATGCCGAACCCTTTAGCACAAATATCCGCAACCCCGCGTCCAATTTTCCCCGTACCGACGACACCGAGCGTGCGCCCGCGTAAACTATGCCCAACGAGCCCGTCCAACACAAAGTTGCCGCCTCGCACGCGATCGCGCGCCGAGCCCAAATGCCGGTTCAGCGACAGCATCATTCCCACGGCGTGTTCGGCAACGCTCAACGGATCGTACGCGGGCACGCGACACACGGTGATACCGAGCTCGGCGGCGCGCGATAAGTCAATAGAATCCGTCCCGGCGCAACGCAACAGACATAACCGAACGCCGCGCTCGGCGAGGATATCGAGCACGCCCGGCGATTTCAGGTCATCGTTCACGAACGAGCACACGGCGTCGTGACCATCGGCTAACGCTGCGGTGTTGACATCGAGTCGGGCGTCGATGAACGTCGTGGACGCCGGAAGGTGCGCGCGCAAGGTGGCGAGCTCGTACTTGCACGCGCTGAACACGCACACGCGAGGTTCGGTCGACGGCGCAGCCGCCGCGCGAACGACCGAGCGCTGGTGGCGACAGCGAGACGACGACGCCGATGTCGCCGCCGCCGACGGCGACACGCGGACCGAGCGAAGACACGCGCGAGACATGTTGTGAGGAGGCGCGCGTACGGTATTCCTAAACTCCTCGAGGTTGATTATCACACAACATGCTAAAAAAATCAATGCTTGTTCGCGGCAGCGCGCACGTGTCTGAGCGGTAACGCCAGAGACAAGCTCCCAGTCAACGAACTCCCACCGTTACGTAAGTCTTGATCGCGAGACTTGTTCCACGATCGCACGTCGTCGCCTCGCAACGTCACCGACCGCGCCTCCCCGCGTTCGTGCCTCTCTCTACGCGTCGCCTCGAGCTTGGCATCCGTATCCACAAACTTACGCATCAACCAGTGCATGAAAATCGTCGGCGGATTACGAATATTAGCCACTAATCCACGCACGTTACGCACTGGAACCCACTCGCACAAACCGTTGCCCCACACCAACGTGTGCTCGTCCACGACGCCGTTCACCCAGCACTGACGAAGCGACCCCATGGGCGCCGGTCCGCGCACCTTACCCGTGCGATCGCGATAGAACCATACGTTATCCTTGGCCGCTGTGTATGCGCGCGCGTGCGACGGCGTCAGTACGGGCGCAACAGCGAAACACGCGACCGAAACGACGCGCGTCAAGGCGTGCGCAGCGATTCGTTACCCTACCATCAGTGGCGCGAAGATCGTTGCGCTTGTCGAACGCGTAGGCGTCGAGTGTGGTGTCCCATTGCTGGAGCTTCCGACGGCGGGTTTCCGTGGCGTCGGTCTTGGCGTCGTCGCCGTAGTAGGACATCGCGTGCGTCTCGCGTGCGCGCGCGACACAGTGTGGCGCAGAGCAGGGTTTCGGGTTCACTTGAGGCGTCGGGACGGCGCTCGACGAATACTCGTCTCATAATACGACGTGAAGGGAACGCGATGCGCATGGGCGAGTGAATACAGGTGTGATATATATATGTACAATACATGCGGGTTTAGGGAGCTAGCGCCACTGGGAACGGGCGATGTTGAGGATGATTTGAGCGACGGCGTCGTAGACGACTCGGTCGTAGTGCACGCCGTCGACGCATCGCTCGGTCGGCGCCTTGGCGGTAATGGTCGTGAATTCTACTAAAATACCTGGACCTGCAGGGTGAATCATACGGATGTTTGTCTGGTCGCGCTGTACGGCGTCATATGCGCGCATGTTTTCGTCGGTGAAGCGTCGGATTTTATCTTCGGCGACGAGTTTATCGCGGACGACGCTCGGCGCGTTGAGCCAGACAAAGATGACGCCCGGATAACGGTCGTTAATCGCGCGCACGCGCGCAGAGAGCTTTTTCATACCTTCTACATACGTTTCAATGCCGCCTTGATCGTTCAATACGTGCCATAACGACGAAGAAAGCACGATTAAATCTGGCGGCGACGCGTCCGCGGCTTCGTACGGCGCCAGCGCTTCGTACGCATCTTCAGCGTACGGCGCCCACGTGAACGTTCCTCGCGCACCACCAACTAGCACATGCGACCAATTGCGATGTTTCTCATCCGATTTTAACCCAACATCGCTCCACACTTCGGATGTCGCTGCGATAAATCCACCGTACGCGAACCGAGCGCTCGAGTCCCCGACGAACGCGACCCGCCGCCCGCGAGCGAGCTTAATAACTTTTTCCCTCCGCTCTCGCGCATCCACCTTACTAAACCCGCACGTTTTCGCGACCGCGCCTTCCATCTTCCACGCCACCGCATTCGGGCGCGATTTCGACGCACGTAACGAAAGAAATCCCGCTGAGCCGCACCCGTCGCTCGCGAGCGTCCACGCGCTCGGCGTGCACGCGTCGCCCTCATCGCCTTCGCTCCACGCCCCCAAGCTCGCGTGACGTGCGCACGACCCCGGATCGAGACGACCGCTCAGTGCGTCGCGCGCGAACGCTTCCACAGCGACATCATCGCCCACGACGACGGCGTCGTCATTCGTTTTCGTCGTCACCAAGGTTGCGAGCGCGAGCACCAAAAACATCGCGGCGAGAAAACTCGCCGCGAGCGCGACGACGAGGGGCGTGCGTGCGACCGATCGCGCGGTCGCGCGCACGAACATCGTGCGTCGGCGTCGCGGCGCCGACGACGGCGCCCACGCGACGCGACGGGCGTCAAAGTGGCGTCACAGTGTGACGCTTTTCTCACATCACATCATGTCCGCGCCGGTCTCATCGACGACGCGCGTCGCCGTGCTCACGTACGTGCGCCTATGATTGGACCCGCGGTTTTTGCCATCGACTGACGACGCGTACGTAGGGCGTATAGGGAATTATACTGGCTCGTGACGCGCAAACACGCGACGAATGCGCAGTTTGTCGATGCGCTAGAGCGCGCTCGGCGAACGATACGCGCGCGAGCGAGCGAGGCGTCGACGAGCGCGAGCGCGCAAGATGGGCTTCGTGAACTCGTGAGTACGGTGGGGTTCGTGCGGGCGTCGACAGGGCGGCGAGGGCGGCGGATGTTTGGTGAAGACGCGCGCGCGAAGACGTTGGAACGCGACGGCGGCGGCGGCGCGAGACGTTACGTTGTCCGGGACGGGGCGTTAGTCGAAGAGGGTGCCGTCGGTGCCGCAGCAAATAGGGTGGCGAGTGGGATATTGAGCCACGAGGATGCGTGGAAGTATCATAATAAATTGATAGATCGCCAGCACTACGGGAGGAGGTTGAAAAAGTTTAAGCCGGAACCGTTGTGACCAGGGAACGACGATAGCAAGCTCTGATTGCGTTTTGATTGAGTGCCACACAGTGATGTTTACACATGGATGTTGCTATGTACCGTTAGTGTGTTTTAGTGATGGAAGATGGAATACTAGATAAATATGAAGACAGTTTAGGCGTCCTCAGAGCCAAGCGACCGAGACGACTTGGCTTGGTCGAGCTCGTGCCGGCGCTTACGCATATCCTTGGCGAGCTCGGCGGCGACTTCTGGATCGGATGCGAGCGCCCATGTCATTTCGTTACGACCCATGACAAGACATACGACGTCTTCTTGCGCTACGATATCGGCATTTCGTCGGCCACCGATCCACTTCTTGGCGTAAATACGCGCGGAGACCCACGACTTGAGCGTGATGGCGTCGTGTTTGCCCCGACGCGCGTGAACGGGCGGACCTTTTCGCAGTACTGCCGCGACGCGATCATTATAGCTCAACCCACCTTTCGTACTCATCGACTTTGCGATGATCGTCGCACCGAGCGCCATTTCACCTATGAACTCACCTGGCTCGCGCGTGGCAACCTTAACGGCGTTGTCGCGCAATACGTTGCCTTCAGCATCAGTCGGACTAACGAAGACATCTACCTTGCCAGATTTGATGAGAAAAACCTCATCCGTGGCGCGGGCACCTTGACGAATGAGTAAATCACCCGCAGCGTATCGCTTGAGCGGAAGCTTCATGCCCTTTGTAACGTCACGAAGCTTGGACTTGATGCGAAGTGGCGCCGGTCGCACCGTCTCAACCGTCTTCAACCAAGGATGGTTCAATGCCGACGCCGCTGACAAGCGATGCGTGGGTTTAAACGCCAAACAACTCATGACAAATTCACGCCCGGTCGTGCTCACTGAATCCCATTCAAAGCAGTCGAAACCAAAATCTTTCTCCGTGACGCGCCCATATTTCAGTGCGCTCTTCCACAAGGTTCTCGGCATTGCCCCCGTGAGTAGGACGTACGCAATGACGCCGAGCGACCATATGTCGATGGCCGCACCATAAGATCGTTGCTCGACAACCTCAGGCGCGGCAAACACCGGTGTACCCACCGGAGCGGTATCCACCCCGCGTGCGTGCGGCAACGTCCCCGCTCCTGTCGTATTCTCGCAGCGTCTCGCCAATCCAAAATCCGCAATCACGACACTCGCCAAATCGTCATTTGAACGCAGTAATAAATTCTCAAGCTTTAAGTCGCGGTGTAGCACGAAGTTCTTATGCATGTAGTCTATCCCGCGCAACGTGCGCTGAATCACTACTTTGGCTTCGGCTTCGGTGTACCGCTCATCCTTCATGCGCAAAATCGCCTCGAGCACCGCACCTCCACTCAATACCTCCGTCACCACGTACACGTGCGACGCATAATGAAACACTTCATGCAACCGCAACACCGTCGGTGACTTGAGCACCCGAAGAATGTCAATTTCCGTGGCGATTTCGCTCGCGCTCATCTTCTCCTTGTTGCTCGCCGCCGCCGCGTCGTCCGTCGCGCTCGGCTCATCGTCTTTGACGTCAATGATTTTCATCGCGTACGCCTCGCCCGTGGCGCGATGGCGCACGCGACGAACGACGCTGAACCCGCCCGTACCCAGCTGCTCGAGCGCATCGTACGACTCCTTGAGTGGGTCCACGGAACTGCGCGGGATTTTCGCCGCTGGCACGCTCGGGAGGGCATCTCCGTGCGCATCAGCGTCGTCGTGGCCTGGCGATTTTGACGCAGAACACCCCATCGCGCGTCGGCGGCGTCGCGACGACGGCGCGGGACCTAAAGTGAGGCACGGGTTGGATAGGGTTCTGGATGTATACAAAAACGGTTCCAGGTTCCGCGACCTGGAAAAGGAGGGCGTTTTTATCTTTTATCATTTCAATCAGTATTCTGTGCGTGTGCTCACAAAACAGATGAAAAAAGAGGAGCACATTGGGTATTTTCACCCTTTTTTACAAACTAGGGCGACGTACGTGACAGCGATGTTGAGGGCGATGACCTTGCATTGGGAATTCGCGGCGCGGCGCGCGTGGCCGGAAATCGGGAGAGCCAATCCGCGGAGAACGTCTTCGCCAGTCCTAGGGGCTATGCCTTCGCCGAAACGTTTCGCGATTTTTAATGCGCGTGGTTTAGACGCGTCTGCAACACTTTTCGCGTCCGTGTCGTGTTTTTCGAACACTAAGCCCTCGAATTCTGAGCACAACACGCCTTCAAACGCGTGGCGAATGAGCGAAAGTTTGGACACGGGCGCGAGAGCATCCGGTACCTCTGCGAACGCACCACTGGCATCACCGAGCATGATATTGAGCACCATGACGCAGGGCCCTATGGCCAGTGCGACTTCCGCATTCGGGCTGAGCGCGCTGATGGATAATCCAAGCGAAGCCGCTGCCGCGGATTGCAACGCCAATGTGGACAAGAACATTTTGCGTCCCGCCTTATTCAAGCCGACCATCGGAGCCATGACACCGCCGAATACTACCGGGAACACCATATCGATCGGTGTCTCGATAAGAAGCTTAGACAGAAAGTACGGACCGGGCTTGTATCCACCGTTTTGTCGCGCCATTTCGCGCCGAACCGTGGCGCGCTCGCGTGGAAATCCGTTCAAGCTCTTCACGAGCGCGAGCATGCTGGTATTGATACACGCTTGCATGAGCACCGCGATCCGTCGCTTGACGCTTCGAGGTCCTAATCCCAATTTGAAGTTACAGCTCCCGAATGCGCCAGCGAGCACGACCGACGCAATCATGCGCACGCCATTGACCCACATTTCGCGCTTGGCTTGTCGCCACGCGCGACCGGCGAGCAAGCGAAACTGCCGAAACGGCCCGGGAGGGTTTTTAATCGCCACTTCGCGTGACTTTGTTTTCGCGCCATGTGCCGAGATGATTTTATCATTCGCTCCTGCCGCGCGCTTCTCCCAACACTCGACGATGCGCTCTACTCTTTGCCTCGTCTTGGTTTCCGTATCCATCCCGTCGGCTCCGTCTCCGACGTCGACGCTCACTAAATCAATCAAAAACTCTGCAGGGTTGAAGTGTTCCGGGCACTCGTAACCGATGTCACTAAAATACTTCACCACGGAATCACTAGGGCCATGATACGCCGTTCGTCCGCCGCTCGCGAGCAAGAGCACGTCGTGTACTTTGGCAAAGGAAGCGCTCCTCGGTTGGTGCAGCGTGCACACCACACATGCATTTTCGCGCTCCGCGAGCTCGACGAGCTTATCCACCATTTTATCCGCTTGAAACGCATCGAGACCTGACGTGGGCTCATCAACAAGCACGACTAAACCGCTCGACTGCGCGTCGGAGCCAAGTCCGAGGGTCTCGCTCGCGATGGCCAACCGACGACGCTCGCCGCCTGATATCCCCGCCACCGCTTTCCCACCCGTGTCTCCGCCGACAATGGTATCTGCGCATGACATCAATGACATCTTTCGCAACGTCGCCTCCACGACATCGCGCGCGTCGGCGTCAGACTCTCCTCTCAAACGCGCGTCGAGCTCGAGCGTCTCGCGCACGGTCAAGTTGCTAAAAAACTTTGGCTCTTGCTCAACGTACGATAACGCCACGTCGCGCGAGTCGCGATTGAGTGTGGTACCATTGAATCGAATGTCCCCCACGAGCGTGTCCCCTCGCTTGACATCGAGGCGCGAGGAGAGTGCATTCAACAAAGTTGTCTTGCCGCAACCGCTTGGACCGAGAATAGCGAGCACGCGACCCGGCGAGGCGTACGCGGAAGACCCATGAAGGATCTCTCGCGTACCGTTATGATTACCATCCGCGTTTTTCGTGCGCACGGTGTACTTGACATCGCGCCATGTGAGCGTGCCCATGGCAAGCGCGAGAGGCGCGAAGTGACTACGTCTGCGCTGAGACGACTCGCTCAAATATAGTTTTCAACATTTTTCATCTATCGCACTCGCGTGCGTGCTAACTTTGACTATCGCTACCGTAATCACCGAGTATGCCACCAAGCCCCGCGGCGAGCGGCGGTGACGCCGCTTTTGGTTTTACCTTGGCCTTGGCGGCGACGGTTGGCCGTTTGACCACCACGCTCACCTTTGGCGCGTCCTCTATGCGCGGCTTTTTCGCTTTCGCCGCGTCGTCGTCACTTCCATTACCATCATCACTTTCACTATCTAAACGTTTGACGAAATTCGCCCGTTGCTCGTTGAAAATCGCGCGAGCCGTCGCCGCATCGCGTTCAGCCGCCCTGCGTTTGGGACAAGGAAAATACGTCGGTTCATCAGTCAACTGCTTAGTTCGAAATCACACACACGCGAGGAGTACGACTGTCAAAATACGCGCGCGAATCGTTACACCACACGCGAAGGCGCACGTACAATTCATCTTCATTCTTTGCCGCGCTCGATATTGCTCGTAACGCGTCGGCGTTGGACACGCCGGCGTGTCTCGCGTTCAGACTTCGCATCTCATCCAACGCCGCCATGATGTCCATTTCGCGTTTACTCTCCTCCGTGCGGTTCTCTAACGCGCGCATTTCATTTCCTGCTTCGTCCATGGCTTTGGCTTTCGCTTCATCGTCCTCCGTGGTGTCTTTCCACATTTCATAGTTTCTCGACGCCCCGGCTTCGACGACGTAGTCTGAGTTCTTCGGGTCCGTCTTCATCGCCAACTCCGCGCTACATCGTGTGCATCGGAAATAAAATCGAAATATGCGTATACCCAAGTAATCCTCGCCCACGACGTCTTCCTTACGTGCGTTAAACTTGGTGCCTTTGACGATGAACTCGCCGCAAGTGTTGCAGCAAATCGTCATCGGAAGCATCATTCTGACTTTAATCTGCCCGTTCTTCGCCCCGCGAGGGGCTTTCGAGCGGGGGATCTTCGACGGGTCGAAATCCGGGGGAATGTACTTGTTCAGCACTTTACGTTCACCCATGGCTGCTGGTGAGGTCGGGGTTGGGCGTGGAGAAGACTGAGGAGAGCGTCGGAAGCGCGCGACAGCTTGGGCGGCTAAACAACTCGATTAACTATGACAATTAGAACAACTCGCGAGCTAAGAAGAAATTTGTACCGGGGTGAGCTCGATGCCTGGTTCTTCGGCATCGAGCTTGCGACCGGCGGTTTCGACGTCGAGTGCAGAGGCGCACACGGCGCTCAGCGCGGCGACGACGACAAAGACGATGACGGATAGCGTCAACTGACCAGACTCTACTGCGGATACCGCAAAAAATGGACACATCATTCCACCTATGCGCGCCCATCCGTTGGATACGCCTATGCCCGACGAACGCATGTGCGTCGGGTAGATTTCTGCCGAAAAAACGTAAATGGCTGTGAACGCCGCAAACGCCGAACTTCTCGTGATAAACAAAAGAAAATCGCGTACGGCTCCGTTTGTGGACGCGCTAAACGCGAGAGGAAACAACATAACCCCTGTGAGAGACAGCGTGTACGACATTGTCTTCTTACGACCGATGCGATCAATGCACAAGGCGGCTAAAATCACCCCCGGGACTTCGGCGAAGGAATCGAGAAAAATTTCAAAGTATTCCGAGTTACTCAAATCCGGCGCCCCATGCGCCAGACACTTGATATCTCCATCCGAGTCTTCGCTGTCCATCACGTGCAACTGCGTGTTGAGTAGAACAACTCCATAGTACAAGAATGCGACGCCGAAAAAGATGAACCACACCAGCAACGACGTCTTGCGATGCTTGGCGCCGAGCAAGGCACGCAAGCCTTTCGGCACGTACTTTTGCCCAAATGTTCGCTCATCATAGGGCGTACTCGCCTCCGTCGCATCTTCATCACGCGTACTAGACACTGACGCAATGAGCGTACCTCGTGGAAGCGATTTCCCATTCGTTTCCGCGACGCGTCGAAGCGTCGCCTTGGCGTCATCAGCGCGATTCGCGCTCATCGAATACAACGGGCTCTCGGGAACTAGCAACACACAAACAATCAACCCAAACAGCGGCGCCGTCGACAGCAGTAACAACACGCGCCACGACAATCGCGGTAGCACCATCCATGCCAATGCCGACTCGAGCATACTCCCGAGCGTCCAGAACAAGTTTATCAACACCAAATTCACGCCTCGAGACGCGCTCGGTAAAAATTCAGTGAACAAGCCGTACGCCACGGGAACGCCTCCGAGTCCCACGCCGACGAGCCAGCGAAAAAGCAACACCACTGCAAACGATGGCGCTAACGCCGAGCCAACACCACCGATTAACGTCGCGACGGTGGCGAAAAGCAAGGCTGTCTTTCGTCCGCGCGCGTCTGAAAGCACGCCCCAACCCGGCGCGCCGAGCATCATCCCCACGAACACAACGCTCGTCAGCGCACCTTCGGCGTCGGCGTCGACGCCAAATTCACAACGCATCGACGGGCCGATGAATGACAGCAACATCATCTCCATCGCATCCGCGCACCAGGCGAATCCCGCGAAAGCGAGCATGTAGAGCTGAAACTTTCCAAAACCAATCGTGTCGAGCGCGTCGTCGACGTGGTACGTCATCGTCGACGCCGGCGACGCGGACGCATCGTTGTCATTGCGACGTCCATCGTCGTGTCTATCGACATCCAAGCTCACGGTGGTGAAATCGTCGTCGTGGGCGTCAGAGCGCGCGCGTTCGTCGCGCGGCGCGAGCAAGCCCAACCGCTGCTGCGTCCCGTCATCGTCGTCGTGTCCACCTCGAAACGATTCGTGCGGCGATGCGAGCGCGTGCGCGACGCGCTGCTCGTCTACGGCATCGTCCGCAGCGACTGCGTCTTCGACATCGCCTGACATCGACGTCGCGATGTGACGCGAACTCGTCCCGTCGCGTCGGCGTGGTGCGAAGGCGCAAAACAAAAGAGCCGCGGCGAGTGTTGTTAATGTACAGTGGAGATGAATATATATAATCAGCTACGTTTGAAATGATTGTTCCTGAAACCATGCGTGAGTAGACTCACGCGCGGGGCTGTACTGAATTACAGCGCCGCCTTGTTGAGAGTGTTGACGTGCGACGACACGGCGCGCATGCACGCCTCTTCGCGGTACATCATCCCGCGCAAGACTTGACCATTGACGCGCACAGTCATGTAGTATCCGGTATCGAACGTGCCATCGATGACACCTTCAACAGACATACCAGTAAGATCGTACGAGCCCGCAGATTGGCGCGGCGCGGCGGAACCGCCGCCGAGCGCGCTGACGACGTCGTATTGCAAAAACGACGATACATCCTTCGCCGCCGGCGCCGGCTGCACCAACGACGCATCGTTGAACGTCTTTTCAAAGTTGTTCGACCCAGGCGTGCTCACGCTCGAGTTGAACGGCATGAACAAATCGTTCATGCTGTGAAAGTTGGCGTGATCGTTAATGTTGTACAACGAGTACGGGTCGCGCGCGTGCGCGTCTTCATCCTCGTCGTCGTCGTCGTGCATATCCATAAACGCCCCACCATAATGCATCGACGCCCCACCCGAGTGGTTATTGTACGCAAAGTTGTTCCCATTATTGACATTGCCATTGTACGGCAACGGCTGCAACTGCGACAACTTTGATCGCGCCGCGGCGGGCGCCGTCCCCGCCTTGGGCGGTCTCCCGCGTCTTCGCTTGGGCGGCGCCTGCGCATCCCCCGCCGACTCACTCTTCTGCTTCTTCCCACGCCCACTCGACGCCGGCGCTTGAGGCATCCCCCCTTCAGCAATCAACCGCGCTTGCTCAACCCGCGCCTTATCGATATGCTTCTCCTTTTCATCCGGCGTCATCGCCTTCCAGCGATTGCCGATGACTTTTTCAATCCCCATTTGCATCTCCGCGCGCGACAGCAACGACGAATCCCGAAGCACCAATCGCATCTCGCTCGCAAACATGTTAAACGCCAACAAGTTTGGGCTCATGCTCAGTTCGCGGTACGTCTTCATGCTCTGCTTTCGCGTCGAAACAAAACCAACGACAATAGGTTAGTCACCATCCACGATCGACAAATCCATACGTGTGCGACACCCGCGTGTGCGGTCGGTACACAGGCCCCCTTCGCCTCGTCGGTCGTTGACGATGCGATGAACCTTATCGGTGGTGGCGCGGCGCGGACGGTGGAGGACGACGACCACCGTGGACACGACGTGTCGTCATGGACGAGAGACGCGACGCGGTGACGACGACGCGAGACGACGACGCGAGACGACGACGACGACGCGAGACGACGCACCCCATCGGCGGTTTTGCGGCTGTACCGACTCATGACGTGTCCTTTGACGACGACGACGTGTGGATGCGCGGTGTGCGTGCTTTGACGACGAACGACGACGAACGACGAACGACGAACGACGGACGAACGACAACCTTCGGGTTCGGCGCGGTGTGCGTGCTTTTACGACGAACGAACGAACGAACGAACGAACGACGACGACGAATGCCGACCGACTCGGTGCGCGGCTTGCGCGGTGCCGCCGCCCGCCGCGGCGTCCGTTCGTCCGTCCGTCCGTCGAACGGACGCCGCGTCGGTCGGTTGGACACCCACCCACCCCCTCCCCCTCCCCCGGTCTACGACCCCCCACCACCGGCGCCGAGGCGGACGTCGACGCGCGCGTCGTCGAGACGACGCGCGCCGGTAAAAAAAAACAAGAAAAAAAAACACACGCACACAAAAATAAAATAAAGGGGAGGGGTACATACATACGTACATAGAGGGGGGGTACATACATACGACCCATCGATCGCCCGTCGCCCCCCTCCTCCCTCCCCTCCCCCCCCTCGTGGACCC
>Ga0181562_10002536_pt1 | contig 13867 bp, 9 predicted proteins | sample 011ome_26_FD_139344 | JGI IMG/M metagenome (GOLD analysis project Ga0181562, IMG submission 139344) | Coastal salt marsh microbial communities from the Groves Creek Marsh, Skidaway Island, Georgia - 011511BT metaG (megahit assembly) | ecosystem: Environmental > Aquatic > Marine > Intertidal zone...
ACTTATGATGAGTTTCAAAAAAGGGTGTATCCATTGTATACAGATCAAGTGAGCTCCTTTATCTTGGATTTAAGAGGAAATGGTGGGGGGGTTTTGGATGCAGCTGTGGCATTGGCAGACGAATTTTTAGTTGATGGACAGTTGATAACATACACTGAAGGGAAGAACCGGCCAAAGCGAGAATATTTTGCATCTGATGAGGGAAAGTTTGAAGATGTGGCACTCAGCGTGATCATCGATGGTTACAGCGCTAGTGCTTCCGAAATATTTGCTGGAGCCATGCAAGATTTAGGTCGCGCCACAATTGTCGGCAGAAGATCGTTTGGAAAAGGCTTGGTGCAAGAGCAAAACGAGTGGGACGATGGCAGTGCAACGCGACTTACTGTGGCGCGATATTATACGCCAAACGGTAGAAGCATCCAAAAGCCATATGAAAGTTTCTCTGGCCACTTGACTGGGCCTAACGATACTGTTGAAGGCGGAATAACTCCGGATTGGTGGGTCGAAAATGATACCACAGGTATAACATGGTTTTATGCCGAATTGGTGCACAGCGGATTGCTGAATGAGTTTTCATATGCTCACCGCGATGCCCATTTCAAAGCGTTGAAAGCCATGGGGCCAGACGACTACATCGATCAAATGGAAGCAGATTCTTTTCAAGGTGCTTTGAAGGAGTTTTTGAAAAGCAAGAGCGTGCCATTTTTAGAACAAGAATGGGATCGATCTATTCACAAAATTGTTATCCGTTCAAAAGCTCTCATAGGCAGAAGCATCTTTTCTGATGAGGTTTATTTCAAGCTCATCAATCAAACGGATCCGTTTGTTTCAAAGGCTCAAAAGGAAATGAAAAAACCGAAGCCAAAGACTTCGGTTTAAGCATCGTTTAGTGTGTGTGACCTTCTTCGCTGTGATCGTGGTCGTGCTCAGCCTCGGTTTCCACTGCAGTGCTGTCTGACGCTGGCATTGCTTCTTGAGCAGATTCATTTAATGACTCCATGATCTCATCTACCTTTTCGTCAACCATAGCTTCGTTTTCTTGTTGAGCGGCAGCTTTCTCTTCTGAGCTTTGGCCACAAGAGATCACGGTAAGAGAAATGATTGCTGCAGAGAATAACAGTTTTTTCATGTTTAAATGGGGTTAGTGTCGATTAGAATTAAAATATTTGAGCGAAATTAATAGAAATTCTAAACGGCTGGGCTGAAACAAAATAGATAAGTGCCGTGTTAGGATTAGCGTAAATTTAACATTTAAACAATTATTAAAAATGGCATTTGAATTACCATCACTCGATTATGCTCACAATGCACTCGAGCCACACATTGACGCTCGCACTATGGAGATCCATCACGGCAAACACCACGCGGGTTACACGAACAATTTGAACGCAGCAATTGAAGGAACTGATTTAGCTGGAAAGTCGATCGAAGAGATCCTTGGCGGTCTTGATATGAACAATGCTGCAGTTAGAAATAACGGAGGCGGTTTCTACAACCACAGTTTATTTTGGAAAGTAATGTCTCCAAACGGAGGCGGAACGCCAACAGGCGACTTGGCTGCTGCCATAGATGCCGCATACGGATCTTTTGATGCATTTAAAGATGCTTTCGCAAAAGCAGCTGCAACACGTTTTGGATCTGGATGGGCATGGTTATGTGTTCACCCAGGTGGTAAAGTAGAAGTGTGCTCAACCCCAAATCAGGACAATCCATTGATGCCAGGAGTATCGTGTGGAGGAACGCCAATTCTTGGATTGGATGTTTGGGAACACGCTTATTACTTGAACTATCAAAACAGAAGGCCAGATTACATTTCAGCATTCTGGAACGTGGTCAACTGGGCTGAAGTGACCAAGAGGTTTGAATCAGGTAAGTAATCGAATCATCAAAAAAAAGGCCTCAATCGAGGCCTTTTTTTATGCGCTTTTAAAAACAGTTCATAGTATCATATGCTTCAAATTCGCCATTATGGCCTACGATTAAAAAGGATTCTGAATACGATGGACTGGATTCTTTGAACAGTATAAGTTCTGAACAAGCAGTGTCGGCATTCAGAAAGGAATCAGCAAGAACTACTCTGAAACTACCATCGAGTTTCTCAATCATTTCGCACGACAACCCCTGATTTGAAAGTGCCGAAATGTATGCTTCAGATTTTTGCCGAGAACCAGCAAAAAGCTGGATCTTATAAGTGTCTTGGTTTATTGGCGCCAACTCTTCGATAGAGCCTGTGTCACCGTGATTGATTGAAAATTTGACCTGTTGGTCGAAATCAAAAGGGAGTTCAAATGGCAAGGATCCCATTGATGCCGCTCCAAAGAAAAGGGATGCTGACAGTGAAAGCACTACTAGTAAAAACCACCCCAGCAATGGTTGTCGATCGTCTCTATCTTTAAGTTCGTTCCATTGGTTAATGATGTAATGAGTGCCTTCTTGATGGAAGCTGAAAAGGGCATGATGGAATTTGAAGAAGTAGCCTAAACCTGGCAATAACAATACGCTTAGAAGAATAAAACCCATCATGCTAAATAGAGTTGATAGCCAAGTGACGATTAAGGAGTCTTGTGTCTCCTCAAATTGTTCAATCTGATTTTCAATAGAGTTAACTTTAGTGAGCCATTGATCAGCTCTAGTCTCGCGATCATAAACAGCAGCTTCAATCATAAGATGTAAGGTTTTGATGGAGTCATTGGCCTCGGCTACATCATAGAAAGTAAACGAATGAGATGGAAATTCGAAATCCGGGTCATCTTCAGGGTATTGAAAATTCTCAACATTGATTTCATCCAGTCCAGGATTTACAGCTACTTCGACATTAGTGTATACAGAAGAAGCCTCGCCTTTTTTATTTCCACGAAGACTAATTACCCCGGAATTCGCCCCCCATTTGACTTTTATTTTATCAGTGCCGCTGCCCTCTAGGATACTAACTCCTTCTGGCACGACCCACTCATATTGAGAAAAATTATCAGAGGTCGTAAAGGTGACTTCATCATATGCACAAAGGGATGTTGGCCCAGATATTCGTGCAGCATCGGATCTTTTAGGATAGTCAAGTACTTTTATGGCAGCGGTGTATTTTTCGCCTTTTTCACAACTGTTTTCGGGAATAACAGAGATCGAATATCTGCCTTCCTCAGACCATTTAAAGTAAAGTACTGACGAGTGCTCTTTTTCAGCGGGGATGGATTTTGAAAAGATCAAATTATCATCTGAGTCTTTGATTTCCCATGAATAACTTTGACAGTTTAGAATAGGCGGGAAGCTGAATGTTTGACCCTCTGTTTCGTAGAAATCCTCTGGCAAGTGAAAAATCTGTTGGGCCATGAGTTGGTCCGCTATGGATTGGATGTCAGCAATATCAGATTCTATTTCAGCAATGAGTGCGTATGTAGCTATCGAATCTGCTGCAGAAATGGAGTCTATTCTTTTTATTTCAAGCTGCGCGGCTTCTATGTCACTAGACAGCTCTATGTATTGATTATCGAGATCCGAAAATTGAATTATACGAGTATGATGCTCATTGATGTTGGCGCCAGAAATGAGCCCGGTACCGAGGTCTAGACCGAAGTAGACTAATGCTGGCAAGAGGGATACAATAAAGAGTCCAAATGCTAAAAAGGGTAGAGCATAAATTAGTTTCGGTAGGCGACTTACCAGATTGGAGATGTAGCTATTCCAATCCGTCTCTCCTTTTTCCATGAAATAGGCAATGCCAAATGGAACGGTGAGTGCGATGGCAAGGCTAAGGAGTGTTGCAATAGGTAAAAGTATTTCCGTAGCAGGAAGACCGATGCTCGAAAAGCTTATGTGATGGTTGTTTAAAACAAAAATTAAAGCGACAACCCCAATGCTCGCAGCCAGAAAAAGCAAGGCGCCAAACTTAATTAAGATGGCACGCCGTGCGACAAGCATACTCGGATGGTTGGCGTAGATTAACCCAAGTGAAACCATCAAATAAATCAGCCCGCCGAGTGTTGCTAGCAGCGCAATTACATCAAACCAGGTCTGATCGACAAGGCTTTGAATAACGTATACGCCTGCTAATGCCGCCAGCAACTTCATCAGGATTAGACTAGCTTTTTTTTGGTCTTTTAAGTTGAATGAAGGCGAGATTTTGGATACACTTAGTTGAGTGTTTTTCCATAAAAACCCGATAGGATAATGCCATAACAGTTTTAATATAAGTACAACCGTGGGTGAAAGGATGGTTTCCCAAATCCAAGTCAATAGTTGCTTGATCTTGATTAAAATGAATAAGGCAAAGGCTAGGATCTGCTCAGCGCCAAATAATGCCCATAACACTAAGTTTAATAGTAAATAAAACGCAGTGAAAAAGGCGCCAAATGCGCTGAGCCAATTTTTTTTATTTATAAAAGACTCGGATATCTTTTGATGATCAATGATTCGGTGGTTCATTCTGTTTAAAAAATGCGATACCACATAGCCAATTAATGCTAGTATACAAAGGCCTGATAATACTGATAGTAACATAGTATATTGTTTAGTAGTTAGGTTTTTGTAAAACTAAAAAAAATTGTCTTAATCAACTTTACAGGCATAAATAGTTGGTAGTCAGACGATCTGCACCCCAGTACGCTCAAAAATGCGAGCGAAGAGCGCTGAAGTACTTTAAAATATCGTTTGTAAGTGAGTTGATCTGTAGAACATCTAAGGTGAACCCTTCGTGGATGGATTGTTTCATGGTATAGTAATGGAAGGGTACAAAATGACCATCCTCATTTTTTCTACCAAAGAGTTCTAAGGTTTTGTTTTTTGGTGTTCCTGTAAATCCAAAAAAAAGTCTGGATTCCCGTAAGTAGATTATTGAAGTTAATAGACGAATTGATAACCTTTAACTCCGTCGTAAGGGTAAAATCTTATGGGTTCTGTATTGTAACCCCTCTCTACTTTCCTACTCCACCCCCATTCTTTTTATGTATAGAGATATGAGATGAATATCCAGAAATATATACAAAGCTTGATTCTGTGAATTACCTTACCCGACTGAATATTATCTCTGTAAAACTTCACTTTCTTCCAACTACCAATACTTTAATTTTTCAGGTGAAGAGTTGACTTTTTCTGATCAAAAGGGTACGAACATATGCGGTATCGAGTTGGCTTGAAAAGATGGAAGGCTTCTTTCATGAAACCTATTTCTTTTTCTTTTTCCAATCCTCAAAAAACGCTATTCCTCAATCAAGCCCTAGTGTTAAGTAAGGTTTCCATAATTGCTTTTTAACCATCTGAAAATTTTCGCATGTTCAAAAGCTCACACCCTTGTCAAAAAATATCGGTCAACTTAGGATCTTATTCTCCCAACCTTTGTGAATGAGCTGAAAGATATATACGATGAAAAGGCTTTCTGGGCGTCTCAAACGGAATGTTAATTGATGCTGATCAATAAAAATGGTTTGACAGGAGAGCCTCTTTGATAAAGTTTTGCGGAGCAATTTTTTAGTTGACTCAAACTAAAGCTATGAAAGCATTAATTATTTCAACAATCACTTGCCTATTGATGGTATCATCTCAAAACAATTCACATTAGTTCTAGGCAAAACAACTCCACCCTGTAGTCTCCTAAACATTCCGGGAACAACTGATCAGATATCCTAAAATCGGCTTGAACTTGAGTAGAATCTCCGAGTGATGCAGTGAAATTAAACTGAGAAATATTAGCCGGCTCATAAATCAACTTGTCGGAGATTATTATAAAAGTACAATCATTCGAGATATTCGTTCTAACAAGGACATAAGTTTCTGAACATTCAGCAACTGAATCTTTACAACCGATATTACTCAAGTTAACAAGGGTGAAACTGATGTAAAGCGCAGCTTTGATCAATTTAGATTTCTTGTTACTCAATATTTTCATATTCGATTTTATTCATTAATTCACCCTGACTATTGTAGATTTTCAGATCCCCTGAAATCTTTCCGTCTTTCAAAAATGCAGAGCTAACGAGGATGCCCTTATTATCAAAAACTTCCCAGTCTCCATGCTTCTTTCCGTTGATGTAGTTTCCCTTTTCCATTAATGTGCCATTTTCATGATACGAGGCATAACTCCCTATTCTTTGATTCTCTATGTAATTGCACTCAGATTTGATTTGACCGCTCGGATAATAGGTCAAGTGCGGGCCATGAAGAAGATTATTTCGATAACTCAATTTTTGAGAAATAATTTTTGAGTCAATATGGTATGTAAATGATTGACCTTCGAGCAAACCAAGATGATAGTTTTCGGTTTTCAATAGAAAATCAGATTCTGAATAGAAAGAGCGTATTCCGTCTCTTAATCCATTTTTAAACCTTGAAACCTCCTTTATTTTTCCAGATTTAAAATAGTTTATTGTAATTCCTTCATTTACATTACGTTTATAGCTGCTTTTCTCCATCAATTCGCCAGTTTCATAATAGAAGATTACTTTGCCGTGGAGTAAATTTTTACGGTATTTACCCGTATACCTCAGTTTTTGCGATTGCGGATAAAACCTTTCAAAAGGACCGTTTTGTTTACCCTTTTTATAGGTCAACTTCTGCTCAACAAACCCATTTTGATCCGATAGTATCCATTCCCCCGAGAGTTTGTTTTTTCTGTAACACCCCCTTTGGTCAGGGGATCCATTTCTGTAAAACGAATGATAAAAGCCGGAGCGGATTGTGTCTCCTGTTGAATTTATTTTAGCCAAATAAACTTCCCTCACTATAGCGGTCCCTGAATAATGTACAACTATGGTGTCGGGTTCCATTGGAATAATTGCGGAAAACAATATCCCAAAATAAACGGATAAAACAGACATTAATTCAAGATGGTTTGTACCCCTTTTAAATCAGCATTTGGGCTGTAATCCATCAAAACGCTTAACATCGCTTTAGCATAGTCGTGTTCAGGAATCACAATAGAAAGAGTCTTCTCTGCCCCAGGCAATAAATTAACCACCTTTTCATCAAATTCCATTTCCTCCCCGGTCAAAATATTTGTTAGAAGAAAAGTAACCTTTGCCTTTACTCTTGCGTCACCGGTGTTTGCAATCCTAACGTCATATCCTAAATCGGTCTTCTCAGGGGTGAAAATTTCGGCATCAGGCTGAGCCTCATCACTGTGCATATAAACCATTATCGAGATTGCAGGTTTTATTTTGACGCCCGCCCCCAACGAAGTAACTTCTTCAAGGACCGAAACTTCGTTTTCAGCAATTACTGAGAGCTTAGCCCACTTCATCTTAGATGCGATTATAGGCTCTATAGAGAGCGTAAAATAACCTTTTTCATTTGGTTGTAATAAAATGGTTGAAGGTGAAATATTCATTTCACCTTTTAATGTGTGGGATGTCGAACCAAACTCGGCTGGTATCTTTTCCCCTCCCTCCTCTATGATAAAATCATATTCCTTGACATTAAAAATTTTCGGGGAGTCGGTATGGTTAAAAATCATAACATCTCTTACAAAACGCCCTTGGCTAGCATTAACCTCTATCAATACAGGACTCACCTCAAAGTCTTGCGCCAACAGCGTTTGAGAAAAAAGGAAGAAAAAGAGAAAATATCTCATAAACCAGATTTAAAGAAATTAAAAGGTCAAAAGTATTACATTTGATAAACATTATAAAAACATCAAACAATGAAAAAAATTACGCTATTAGTTTTAGCAGCAGCCTTAATGTTTTCGGGAGTTAGCACCAAAGCTCAAGCGGTGCGTGACCGAAATGTAATTCCGGTTGCGGTGAATCTCAATCAAGTACTCAGAATGTCAATCTACGATGGGGGTAACATTGAGTTTGTGTTTAATACCATAGATGATTACCGTAATGGTCTTTCAGGTTCTGCCGCTGCTGCTAATGATGCAGCGTCTATCGGGTTTTATCAGTCATCTTTTACAATTTCATCATCCACTGAATGGGATTTAGTGTACGGAGCTGAAAATACAGATTTTATTGGCGTAGATGATGGAATATCTACGAATCCAACTCCGAATACTCTAGCCTTGAATAATGTTGGATTACAGATTGTTGAAAATGGTGCCCACACTTTTGCAACAGATGAAATCATAAGTGGCCCCACCACGGACGGTACTGTTGTGGCTGATTTAGACCAATATCCTCAAGAATTACTTGGTTGGGATAACGCTGGGGATTCCAATGCAGGAGACGAGGCAGATAATGATTTTACTATCCAATGGAGATGCGGAACCGCTGAAGGTGACATGAATCAAGTTTCATTATTAGAGCAAACAGGTATTGATCCGGATAGATACGTAGTAAACGTACTTTTCGAATTAAAGATTTCAGACTAAACAATTCAAAATAAAGGCGAATCAATAAATTGGTTCGCCTTTGTTTTAACAATGATTTGTCTCCGTCACTCTATTTTTGTTTTTGCACTTTTTTCGATAAACCAGGCTTTTGGTCAATGCTCTCCATGTAATGATCCTGCACCGGTTGGTATTATTGATTTTAATAGTGCCAGAATCAGTGTGCTCGCTGGTTCAAGTGTTGAATTCAATTTTCAGACCATAGATGACTATAAGAATGGAATATCAAAAACCAATAGTACAGTTATGGGTATATCGGTTTGTAATTGTAATTCAGAGGGGGGGACCTCTCTAGACCCTGTAGGTGGTTCGACCATTACGGGGTATTCAATATATTTTGACACCGATGATGCAGAATTCACAGGTTTGAGTCCTTCAAATTCACTCCCACTTTGCGCCCTTGAAGCATTAGCAAATATATCATCGGGATTCGCAGCCTCTGCAGTTACGATTTCTAATACCAAAGTGGCTTTGGGTCAAATACCAAATGTAGGGGGGGCAATCTTTAAAGAAGATAATGGAGTTAATGTGATTACTGATCGATTTTGGACAACTGACCAAATAAGCATCGATTACTTTATGGGAGTAGCTCCGGGGATTGGTGGGTGTGCTCTAGCTGTACCTTTCATAGATGCAGCGGGAGGATATGTGCCTGACTCATACTATGTAACCGTCTCCTTCACTTTAGTTCCGGAATGCACAACATGCACAGACGTGTCATATTAAATAGTTTTTGAAGGATGCGACTCGGTCATATCATAGCCTTGTTCATTTTATATCCGGCTGTGTTTTTTCCTGCCTTTTCGCAAGGTGTTAACGACAATGTTCTTGAATTAAACGACAGCTCGTTGAATGATCTTGCAACAGACAGTTTGTCATTTATAGATAGCATTGCTAAATCTGTTGACCCATTTTTTGATCAATCGAATGGTCTAAATCCTCAAGATTCAATCAACTCATCCGATAGCATTGGGGAAGAGTTGAAATTTTCGATTTATAAACAAGATATTGACGACCAAACTTCTGTTTTTAATAGCTTGGTTTTTGTAAATAAAACGAATAAGCTCGTTTCAGGCAAGATCAATTTGCAATTACCAAACGGGTGGATTCATTTAGTCTCCCAGCAACTGGAGTTTATGGCTAATCCCGGTGAAACTATTTACATTCCAATGCGATTGATTGCTCCTAAAAATATGGAAGGGGGAAAATCTTACATAATAGGCGCCACTGTGAGTCTTGATGATGATAAAAAAATAAAGGCTTATGCATACATCCAAAAAACAGCCCGTTTTGACTTGAGTGTGATAAATCAAAATAATTCAATTCTTATCAATCCGATAGAGTTATCTGGTGAGACAGGAATACGAATCATTAATCAAGGTAATGTGAGTGAAAATATCAATCTCTCATTTAACTATCCCTTGGACTATAAGTTAATTGCACCTGTCACAAGTTTTTCAACTTCTTTCAACTTAAAAGCAAAATCAGACACTGTGATTCTTATTAAACTTAAGCGGACAGTATTGACGGATTCGTTGCGAAGTGAAAATTTGCCTCAAGAAAGGTTAAAATATTCTATATATGGATCAGGCCGCCAAATAGAAGGCAGCTTTTTAATTGAAAACTATCAATCAAGTTTAATAGATGAAACCTATAAAGTGCTCTCACCTCTATACATAACTGCAGGAGTATTTAATATTGGCAATCCGGGTGGAGAGCGTTACATGTCTGCTGCAGGCGGCAAGCTTCAATTAAATGCCAAAACGGATGTTAATTATTATTTAGGAAGTTTTAACCTAGGTCAGGTTGGAATTGCATCACTAGGAGAAGGAACGACTCGAAGTATTTACCAGTATAGACTTGGAATTAGGAGGGGATTGAGCCGTGTTGACTTGAGCAGTAATTTTTACAATAAGCATATTCCTTTGAGATATCAGGGGTTGAGATATAATTACCAAGGAAAAAAAATCGTATTCGCCACGGAGGCGGGTAAAAGTTACTTACCCAACACATATGTGTCTAGTACTTCGCTAAGCATCAATTCACTTGCTTTACCTTTCAACATAGGATATTCTACAACCTTTGGAAATAATAATTTCAATGTAAGTGCATTCGAAGCAGGCGTTAAAACCCCAGTATCTCGTTTATTAAGATTGGGTGTTGGCGCCACATATTATTTAGGGGAAATAACCTCCCCCGGAGCAGTCGTGCCACGAAGTATTAATCAGCTTGGCTATTATGCCGCAGGAGACGTTAATGCAGGAAGGCTATCAATGTCCGGACGTTGGGACTTTAGACCCACCAATGGGTTTGCTATTTCAGGCGACCGCAGTTCATTGGTGATCTCCGGGAAAATAAAGACGGATAAGGCCTTCCAGCACCGTTTTAACGCTACTGACATTCGTCAAGACTTTACTCGCGGTGATTTTTCTAATAATTTAGAAAATCGTTTTGCATCTTGGACAACAACCTACAATACTGCTTCAAACTGGATGATAAGTCTCGCTCCTCAATATCGCAGTATAGTTAGGGAGAGTGTGTTGCCATCCGTTACTACCCGATTAAGTACATTTTACTATGGATCATCCTTTGGACTAAGTAAAAGGCTAAACCCCTTAGAAGTAATTTCGGTTTTCGCGAACCCTATGATTACGAATGCAGTTTATGATTTTGAATCAAGTCAATCTGGTAGTTACACTATGCGAACCGAGCTGAGTCCTGCATATAATTTGGGGCTTCGCTATTCCAGAAATAATGCATTAAACATAACAGGAGACATATTTAGAGGTCCTTTCTTCATCTACAATTATTCCGTATCCACTTCCGACACTTTACTCATTCCATTCTCTTCAGGTCTAATAAGATTATCTGCCGGATACAATAAAGACTATAAAATTTCGAATATTGATTTAAACCTAAATTTAAGAGCATTTTATAGCTTGGATGTTATTACCAAAGCGGAGCAATTGAATATTGGGGCCAATGCCATTGCCTCACTTCCGCAAGGAATAAGAATAAGCAGCTATATTAACTGGTTCGCATCTTCCTACGAAAGCCGTTCAGGAGATATTAGTAATAAAAACATCAACATCAACGCAGCTATTACAAAGTCCTTCTATTGGCAGCAACCTTACGAGAAGTTTTACAAAATGACTATTTTATGTTATGAGGACCTGAACGGAAATGGAAATAGAGAACCCCATGAACCAACATTGCCCAACATAAATATTAACTTAAAGGCTGAAAAAGAAGATTTTATTGACAAAAAGCATTCGCGCTCACCCAATACCGATCTAATCACAGACGGTTCGGGCAGGGTAAAATTCAACAAGATTCCTGCAGCGACCTATGATGTTAAATTCTATGAGCTTTTTAGTGTATCCGATTTGCATCCAACTTATGGATTCGTACAGGAAATATTGCTAAATGATGATAGAACAATCGAAGTTCCGTTTATTAAGAATTATCACGTTCGAGGCAAAATATCCATTATAAAATCAAAGAGGTCGCGAGTTTCATCTTTCAATCTAGAAGGTCTTATTGTCAGCGCAGAGTCTGAGAAGGGTGAAGTTTATAGAACATTGACAGATGAGTTTGGAAACTATAATTTAACTATCCCTGGTGCGGGTGTTTACAAGCTGACCTGCAAACACGGCTATGGAGAAATCCTAGAAACTAAAAATGATGAGACTTTAGTTGATTTTAACGGGATGAAAGAATTCAACTTCGATTTTATATACTATGAGAAGGACCGTGTGATTAATTTCCCGGGATCTAAGCTTGAGGAAAAGCAAGTAATCGATGAATTGAAAAGCGCTCCCAAATCCAACGAAGTAGCAGATTTTTCACAGTCTTTGGCTAATGAAATACAGAGCGATAAATTAGAATTGTATGAATACCCTGAAAAAACGATTTCTCGACAAGAGGCTATTGAACAAATTGGTGCCGATTTCGAGACAAACATTGAATATAGGGTAGTAATCGGTCGCTACAAAGACTATTTAAAAAACGAAGATTTAGAGCGAATGCTTGATGTGGTTAAAGGCAATCAAATCAAAGTTGACGTCCTAAACAACTACTTAGTGGTGAACCGAGACTTTAATGACAAAGAAAATGCTGATAGATTTACTGATAGTCTCAGAAACATTGGGATTGAAACTTCTGTAATGCTTGGGAAGTATAAAGATGTTCTCATCAACCTGGAATAGTCAGGTGATTTTAACAAAAGTTGCTAATTCCGACTGCTATGATCTTCTAATCAAATTCCCAATTTGATTAAAACAATTGCATACTCTGATCGAAATTAATAGAGGTTGTCACACACTATGAAAGTGGAGAGTATAAAAAGGAAACGGATTGTTTGATCAAGAAGGTGCCCTTATAGTGGTTTGGAAGTTGTATTATAAGAGCTCATTAATTGGGTTTAAAGTTTACTTTACTGACTCTAGTGAAGGAATTGTGATAGAGAATACGATAACGCAGGGAATCCATAATAAAATGGAATGATTACAGATTATTTTCTTCATCTCAAAGAGCGATACATAATCTATCTATTCGATACTTATCCACTGATAATTCAGGATGGCAAAACTTCAGATTAAATACGGATTCTGTATTCACCCCAACAAGATTTTGAGTTCGGCCGACATCGCAGTCACGCACAACCGCAACATGACAAAACAGTAATTGAAGCGGATTATATGCATCTAAGGTAGCTACAACTCAAAACATCAACGAGGCTCTGTTTGTCCGTGAAAATTAATTGACGCTCAGCAATTTAAATTCTGTTCTGCGATTCGCTTGATGCTGTTCTTCAGAGCAATCAGTATCAATTACCGTTTCACATTTACAATTGTTTACGGGCTGGCTCTCACCATAACCTTTAATGATTACTCTGTCTGTATTATCAATATATTTTATAAGATATTTCGCTGTTGCGTTCGCACGATTTTCACTCAGTTTTTGATTGTAGGCTTTGCTGCCTCGACAGTCAGTATGTGAGCCTAATTCGATTGTCAAATCAGGATATTTTAGCATTGCCGCTATTACTTTCTCAAGCTCAATGCGAGCATCCGGACGGATTTCGTATTTATCAAAATCAAAATATATGATGTTGATGTTGAGTAATTCTCCAAGATCCATCCCAACCTCAAAGTTCACAAGAGGCCTGATATTAGAATCATTGTGCGATGCGAGCGGGGGGTCAATTAACTCCTCATTTGTATCTTCTGTAGTCCATATGGGATCTTTTAATGCAACAGTTGTTTTAGATAGTAATTCATTATCGCTTTCATCTACATTCTTGGGCGAATCCAGCCCTTCTGGCACATGAGAAGATTTGATATCGGTTATTGAGCCTGATTGCTGGACTTTAGGGGGTTTAATCGATAAACCTTCGGTATTGAAGCTGTCTGTAACTGACGCTTCATTATTCGAATCTAATAATAAGGGTTTAGCAAAATCAGTCGTTATCTCAGACATCATATGAGCACCTTCATCACGAATCGTGATTGGAGTCATTGACATAATCTCATCAGAATCATTATCGCT